>ERZ773192.2683-NODE-2683-length-14549-cov-10.139713_pt1 | contig 14549 bp, 10 predicted proteins | sample MGYA00581010_ERZ773192 | MGnify/ENA primary metagenome ERZ773192 (study PRJEB29015, sample SAMEA2737741) | human gut metagenome | biome: human gut; feature: human-associated habitat; material: faeces | place: China | collected 2012 ...
GAACGGCGGACTGTTAATCCGTATGTCACTGGTTCGAGTCCAGTCAGAGGAGCCATTTTCAAGGAAGCAGACGTTCACTAACGTCTGCTTTCTGCATTTCTATCAATCGGTTATCCCTCTTCAGTCGTTCACCCTCGTTCACTAAAAACCACTCGAAGCCATATCATTTTGATGGTAAAAATGCTGGTAATGCTGGTTCGATTTGCCTTTTACCAACAATCGAGGGGATTTTTTCATGTCACTGACTGATATTAAAGCAAAAAATGCCAAACCCCTTGAGAAGGAATACAAGCTTACTGATGGCTTTGGTATGTTCCTTCGCGTTACCCCGAAGGGTTCCAAATACTGGCAAATGGCCTACCGTTTTGAAGGGAAGCAAAAACTCTTCTCTATTGGTGTTTACCCTGCTGTTTCTCTTTCTGACGCAAGACAACGCCGTGACGAGGCCAGAAGGCTTCTGGCTCAGGGTATTGACCCTAATGCAAAGAAACAGGCAGAGGTTAAAGAGCTTAAAGCCAAACGTGATAATACACGCTCCTTCAGAACAGTAGCCAAAGCGTGGTTCTCTACGAAAACAAAATGGTCTGATGATTATGGTGATGCCGTATGGAAGCGCCTTGAAACTTATGTCTTCCCGGTAATCGGTGACAAAGATGTTGCCGAACTGGATACGGGTGATCTGCTGGTTCCGGTGAAAAAAGTGGAGGCACTTGGTTATCTTGAAGTTGCCATGCGCATTCAACAATACATTACGGCAATCCTGCGTCATGCCGTCCAGCAAAAGCTGATACGCCATAACCCAGCCTATGATATGGAAGGTGCAGTTCAGAAACCACAAACTGAACACCGCCCTGCACTTGAGCTGGAAGAAATACCCCAGCTACTGAACAAAATTGCCGAATACAAAGGCCGCAGGTTAACCATACTGGCAATACAGCTCAATCTGATGATTTTCATTCGTTCCAGTGAGTTGCGTTTCGCTCGCTGGTCTGAAATTGATTTCAAAAGTAAGTTATGGGTGATACCCGAACAGCGTGAAGCAATTGAAAACGTCAAACATTCGACTCGTGGGGCTAAAATGAAGCGTAAGCACTTCGTTCCCCTTTGTAAGCAGGCCATGAAGATACTCAAAGAGATCCGACAACTGACTTATGAAGAAGGCCATGATGATGGATTAATCTTCACTGGCTGTTATGACTCGTTTAAACCCATGAGTGAAAACACCATCAACAAAGCCCTGCGTAATATGGGATATAACACGAAGCAGGACATCTGTGGACACGGTTTCCGCACTCTGGCCTGTAGTGCCTTAATTGAGTCCGGGCTATGGTCAGAAGACGCTGTGGAGCTTCAAATGAGCCATAAGGAAAGCAACAGCGTCCGTGCTGCTTATACCCACAAGGCAAAACATCTTGAGCAACGTCGCCTGATGCTCCAATGGTGGGCTGACTACCTTGATGCAAGCAGAAACGGTATGGTAAGGCCGTTTGAGTTTGCTACAAATAAATAAAGGGAAAGGCCGTTCGCGGCCTTTCAACTTCATGCTTAATTACAGTCTATGCTGAATATGATACTGAATCTTTTTCTATCGCTAAACCAGCGATTTTTTCCAGCATTATTTCCCAGAGTGCGTATTTTCTTTTGTGCTCAATAAACAGAGATTTTAAATACTCTTCTGTTGAAGGGATTTTTTCAGTCCATGTAATATCTTTACTGTAATCAATGCTTTTTTTCATATCAGATGCCGCATAGCTGTAGTATTTACTCTGAGAACGGCTGATACAGTCCTCTGCCAGCACTCTACGGAGCAGAGTTGCAGAACATGCATAGCCATGCCTGTAAAGCTCACTCGATAAGGTACGAACATAAGAACCGCGTAATAAAGACATCATCTCTGCGATTTCATCTTCACTCGCATTCATGACTTCAGAATCAAGTTTTCCATAACTATCTGTCCCGGACAAGAAAAGAATAACAAACGGAAAGCCTTTTTTCTTTGCTATGCCAGAGAACAAATCCAGTGAGTCATTATTTTTCTCCACCCGATTATAGATATTATAAAAAATAACATCACACCTGTTCTTAAATCCGTCTATACAAATTGTTTTTGCCTGCTGAATCTCGCCTTCTTCAATCAACGCCAGAGCCAACACCTCAGTCCATTTATCACGAAGCCCTGCCTGATCAACTGATTTATCTTCTTTGATTTTATTGAGAACCTGAATGGCTTCCTCAGTACACAGTTCATCAACCAGCAACTCAGCAAACTTAATGATGTATTCTGGCTGGTTCAGTTTTCTTTTCTCAAAGCATTGCCTGATGAAATCAACATCCCTGATATACAGACTTAACTCAACAGCATCATTAACATCACCTGTCTTAAGAAGACTTTCCCTTAAAGCACGAATAACATTGTATCCCAGATCTTTTTTATACTTATCAAAAATATCAAAGTTAAAATATACATCACCTTTAAGTACGGAAATTATTTTATCCGCTATAACATCAATGCTTTTGTCTTTTTGTAGGGACAGGGATTTTAACCATATTTCGACAGCACCATTATAATAGTCCATCCATGATCCATCTGATGTATCTGCAATTTCGCTGACTTTATCAAATGAGAGCAGTAAATCATGGCAAAACGCCTCGGTTTTTTCAGGCAGCGTTGATACCGTCTTTTCAAGTGGAAATATGACATTCCTGTATAGCCCCTCAAAAAAAATCGCTGCTTCATAATAATCATAAAAGCGTTTTGTTTTAATTACCCTTTTGTATTCAGCCTCAGCCTTTTTCAGTGATTCTTCTGGAGTTAACAGATATTTATTAATAAGAAAGGATTTTGCCTGACCATTATCCTCTGCAATATCACAAATTATTTGCATGAGTTGATCGGCAGGTATTTCTTTGAGTAAAGCAAGTTGTTTCTTGTTCAGTTTAGCCATCATCACATCCTGATAATGTTTGGTAGACGCAGAAAAGCTAATTGTACTAACACGAGGACAGAACATTCAATAAAAGCATTAACATAATGATTTAAAAAGAAATCTGTAGCACACTGTTCATTGATGAAATGCACTATTTACCGTAAAATATCCCCCATCACACAGTAACCTGATACAGATACGTGGAATGGTCAATGAACAAACTTTCGCCTGAAATGCCCGAACTGCAATCAATGAATATCACTGCCGATAACATCACCAAGCTTAAATCATTGTTTCCTGAAGCCTTTAATGAAAACGGCATTGATTTTGACGTTTTAAAACAGCTTTTGGGTGAAAATGTAGACGAAAAAGAAGAACGCTATGGCCTGAACTGGCATGGTAAGCGTCAGGCTCGTCAGCTTGCTCTTACCCCTTCCCGTGGCACCTTACGCCCATGTAAAGATGAAAGTGTTGATTGGCATAACACCAAAAACCTCATGATCGAAGGTGATAACCTTGAAGTGTTAAAGCTTCTTCAAAAAAGTTATGCCGGAAAAGTGAAGCTTATTTACATCGATCCGCCTTACAATACCGGTAAAGATTTTGTCTATCCTGACAACTTCCAAGATAATATGAAAAATTATCTTGAAATTACTGGACAGACAGAAGACGGAGCACGTTTAAGCACAAATACAGAAACCAGTGGGCGTTACCATACTGATTGGTTAAATATGATTTACCCACGTTTAAAACTTGCAAGAAACTTGTTGAAAGAAGATGGGGTTATTTTCATTTCCATTGATGATACTGAAGTTGATAATTTAAAAAAAGTTTGCTCGGAAATTTTTGGTGAAGAGAACTTTGTTGCTAATATTGTATGGCAAAAAAAGTACTCACCACAAAATGATGCAACATATTTTAGTGATATGCATGATCATATTTTAGTCTATGCAAAGCAAAGGAAGACTTCAAAAAATGATTCAAACGGTTGGAACATAGATTTTCTACCAAGATCAGACGAACAAAATGCAGCATATAAAAACCCCGACAATGACCCTCGTGGAGTGTGGAAGTCTGTAGATTTATCAGTCAAAACTTATTCCAAGGCTAATGATTACTCAATTACCACACCATCAGGACGTATTGTAACTCCTCCCGCCAGTAGATGCTGGCAGGTTTCTGAAAAACGTTTTGTAGAATTGTGTAAAGAAAATAAAATTTGGTTTGGAGAAAATGGTAATAATGTTCCATCAATCAAAAGATTCCTGACTGAGGTCCAAGATGGTGTTGTTCCTACAACATGGTGGTCATATAAAGAATGTGGACATAATCAAGAGGCCAAGCAGGAACTAAAAAAACTCATGGAGGGAGAATCTGTATTCTTTGACACACCTAAGCCATTGAGATTATTAGATAGAATATTACACTTAGCAACAACCAATGATAAAGATTGTATTATCCTAGATTTTTTCGCAGGGTCAGGTACCACGGCTCACGCAACTTTGAATAAAAATATTGCTGACAGTGGTTCACGCCGATATATTGCTGTGCAATTACCTGAAAAAATAGATGATGAAAAATACTATACAATATCAGAATTAACCAAAGAACGCCTCCGCCGCGCTGGTAAAAAGGTTCGTGAAGACAATCCAGAGTGGAAAGGTGATGTTGGTTTTCGTGTTTTCAAACTCGATACATCTAACATTCGTCCGTGGGAAGCCACAGCAGAAACCCTTTCAGAACAGCTTGATGCTTATGTAAGCCCAATCCTTGAAGGCCGTAGTGAAGAAGACTTGCTGACTGAACTGATGCTTAAGCGTGGTATTGATCTCAGCGTGAACGTTGAAGTTCGCCAGTTTGATGGATTAACCGTTTCTTGTGTTGACGGTGGTAAATTGTTTACCTGCTTTGCTAAACAAATCCCTGCATCTTCAGTAGAAGAACTGACCAAGGGGATCATCGACTGGCATAAGAGTTTGAAAGCTGGCAAAGATACTGTCTGCTATTTCCTTGATGACGCATTTGAAAATAATATTGCTAAAACTAATCTTTGCGCCATTCTGGAACAACACGGCCTGACTAACCTGCACAGCCTGTAAGGGAATGAGATGAAACTACATTTTGAATCTGACCTTACCTATCAGCAAAACGCCATAACATCAGTTTGCGATCTGTTTGAAGGTCAGGAAAAATGGGAAAGCGAAATGACTGTGCTGGCACCAGCTCAGGGCGTTCTCTCATTTGAAGGTTCAACGGGTTCAATGCCTGTTAACCCACAAATACCCGAAGATGATGTTCTGCTGAAAAACCTGAACAATGTTCAGTTAAAAAACCAGCTTCCACCTTCACCTGTGCTCGACAGCCATGATTTTACTGTCGAGATGGAAACAGGGACAGGTAAGACGTATGTTTATCTTCGCACCATGCTTGAGTTGAATAAACGATATGGCATGAGCAAATTTATCATCGTAGTTCCTTCCGTTGCCATCAAGGAAGGCGTTTATAAAACACTACAAATTACTGAAGAGCATTTCAAAAGCCTGTATGCGGGAGTTCCATACGAATACTATCTGTATGATTCGGCAAAACCTGCGGATGTTCGAAATTTTGCAACCAGTTCTGTTATGCAGATCATGGTAATGACTGTGGGTGCGATTAACAAAAAAGATGTTAACAAGCTCTATCAGTCCAGTGAAAAAACAACTGTGGACGATCTGGATAAGCCCATTGATTTAATCCGTGCTACACGTCCAATTATTATTGTCGATGAACCGCAAAGTGTTGATGGTGGCTTAAATGGTGCAGGTAAAACCGCACTTGATGCTATGCACCCAATGTTTACCTTACGCTATTCAGCGACACATGTGCATAAACATCATATGGTGTATCGCCTCGATGCCATTGATGCTTACAATCAGAAACTGGTGAAACAAATCGAAGTTGCCGGGCTTGAAGTCCAGAATGCAAGCAATAGCCCCTATGTAAAACTGGTCAGTATTAACAGTAAGAAGAATAGCATTAGCGCGACTGTTATTGTTGATATAGCCGATAAAAAAGGGAATGTAACTCGTTCTGAAATTACCGTGCATGACGGTATGACACTTGATGACGAAACGGGGCGTGATATTTATCAGGGATACAGGATAAGTGAGATCCGCACGGGCAAAGAAGGCTATCTGACACTGGAGACGCCTTCTAATACCTACTATATGCAAGTGGGTGATGTCGTGGGTGATATTGACCCGATGCTCATCCAGCGTCATATGATTAGGCGTACAATTCGTGAACATCTTGATAAAGAACTTCGCCTGAATTCCCAGCAAATCAAGGTTCTCACCCTGTTCTTCATTGATAAGGTTGATTTCTATCGCCAGACTAATGAAGAAGGACTTCGTGAACCGGGTGAATATGCTCGTATCTTTGAAGAAGAATATCTAAAAGCGATCAAAAGCCCCGCATATAAAGATTTGCTCCCTTCTCATCCAGAACATGCTAAAGACGTTCATGATGGTTATTTCTCCATTGATAAAAAAGGTGGATGGGCTGAAACAACCGAAAGCAATAATGCAGGCCGCGAAAATGCGGAACGCGGTTATAACCTCATCATGAAAAATAAAGAGAAGCTTTTGAGTTTCTCGAATCCAGTGAGGTTTATTTTTTCACACTCTGCTTTGAAAGAAGGCTGGGATAACCCCAATGTATTCCAGATCTGTAGCCTTCGAGAGATGGGAAGTGAACGAGAACGTCGTCAAACATTAGGGCGTGGTCTTCGCCTGTGTGTTAACCAAGAGGGTGAACGTGTTCGTGATGACAGCATTAACATTCTGACTGTAATTGCCAGTGAAAATTATGAAGCCTATGCTGAACGACTACAGAGTGAAATTGAGAACGAAACAGGCATCCGTTTTGGTATCATCGAAAAAGATGCGTTTGCACATCTGATCGCCTCTGATTACCCGCAAGGTGTAGGTATCGCAGGTTCACATGAGATTTGGGCTGAACTCCAGACTGAAGGTTATCTGGAAAAGTCGGGAAAAATAACTAAAGCACTGAAAGAAGCCCTTTTCAAAAACACTTTTGCTGTTAGCGCAAAGTTCCTCCCTCTTCAGGAGCAAATTGAAGCTATCCTGCGTAAATCAGCAGGACGACTCAATATAAATAATGCTGATGAGCGTAAAGTAATCAAATACCGGAAAGAGGTCTTAAACAGCCCTGAATTCGAAGCGTTATGGCAGCGCATTTGCCAAAAAACACTGTATCGTCTGGCATTTGATGAAGATGAATTGATCAAATCATGTACAAAATCACTTTCTGAAATGCAGCCTGTAGCAAAAGCAATGGTCAGTTTCAGCAAAGCAACAATCAAACAAAGTCAATCTGGACTTGATGTCAAAGCTCAGTCTAATGGGACAACAAGCGCTGTTATAGATGTTGCAGAGCAGCCACTGCCAGATATTCTTGGTGTTCTACAGGAAAAAACCGGACTGACAAGACGCAGTTTAAGCACCATCCTGAAAGAGAGTGGAAGACTCGCTGATTTTGCTAAAAATCCACAGCAGTTTATCAGTGAAGCTATAGGCCGAATCAACTACTGCAAACGCCTGTCAATTGTTGATGGTATTAAATATTATCCACTAAAAGGAGAGGTGTATGCGCAAAGTCTCTTTATGGATAAAGAGCTAACAGGATATGCCCGTAATCTTTTTGAAACCTCGTCTAAGTCAGTTTACGAATACGTTCCTAAAGATTCTGAAGTCGAAAGCCGTTTCGCTCAGGAACTCGAAGAACAGGATGAAGTTAAGCTTTATGTGAAGCTGCCGGGATGGTTTAAAATCCCCACACCACTAGGAACTTACAATCCTGACTGGGCTTTGGTTATTGAAGACAATGGTGAAGACCATATTTACTTTGTTGTTGAGACAAAAAGTAAACACGTTGGTCTTGGTAATGAAGAAGATGCGAAAATAACTTGTGGCAATGCGCATTTTATGTCACTCAAAGATCAGTTGATTAATCCTGCTAGATACATGCGCTCTACCAATCTAAATGAGGTTGTGAGCAGCATATAAAAGAAGGGGGCCAAGCGGCCCTTTCTTTTTATTTTTTGAATTAAACCAACTCGATTTCCGTGCCCTTACCCGCAGATAGTGGTGAGTGATTATTTCATGCTCAGGTCGAGACCTGTTATCAAAACTCTTTCAATTATAGTAAGTAAGAGTTAATCTCTTAATTTACAATTCTTATTGCAAAACATCTAACATTGTCCACTGAACAATCATTCCCGTCCTCAGTACAAGCATCAGACCCACTTGCGACCCAACCTTGTGCTGCCATTCCATTACTATTAATGTTGGATTGACAAATATCTCCATAATTACTACCACTAGAAACTAAAAATTGAGTTCTCTCAATTCTTGCAGAACTACTTTGCCACAAACCATTAACACAAGATAAAATAGCCCCTTCTGACGTTCTTCCCTGTAATCCATTAGGAGAACATCCCCATCCTACATTCGCTTGTCCATTTATATAAACAAATTCATTAGCGTTTATTTGACCATCTGCATCAATATTGCCAGTAGAATGAACATAGTTAGAGCTGATGTTTCCTGATGCCCATACGTAATCAGCAACATCTACTCTTTCAGCAGTTACTGTTCCAGCAGCATCTATATTACCAGAAGAAATTACATATGCTCCATATAATACAGAATTAGTTTTAAGGTTAGATTCTCCAGCACTTATAGTGTTATTATCTAGCATGGTTAATCTTCCCCCATATTTCTCGAAATAAAGACCTCCATCACCTAATATTCTGAACCAGTTTTGAGTATAGGTTTCGCCACGAGATGTTACAGTTTTTCCAGAAACGGTATTATTTGAGTTTAAATTACCATATATTTGTCCATTTCCATAAACATTTAAATCAGATCTTAAAGTAGTTACGCCTGCTACATTTAATGTTGTTCCAACTGTAGCAGCAGCATTAGTTTTTAATATTCCTGTTGTAGTTGTTCCATTCGCAGTTATATTCTGAGCATTATAAACGCTTTGACCACCCATATTAAGGTTTCCGGTCATGGGTAAGGTTCCATCTCTACGGAGATAGATAGAATATAACGCGCTATTAAATCCTACACGGAAAGCTAATTGCCCTGCAGAGGTAATATTATTGAAATTGGCAGATGTTTCTGACCATTGACCACCATAACCAAAAGCATTTGATGTAGTTCTGGTCATTCCGCTATCAATACCCGCTATTTGCATGGCATTCCCTAATAAATCATAACGTGTTTTACCGCCTTCAATCCATGCCGTCGATGTCGTTATAAGACCATTAATAACATAGTTAGGTGAAGTTCCATCTCGTTTTAATATGATTTTATACGAGGATTTATTAGCATTAGTGCCTGTGTAGGTTGAAGGTAGCAAACCTTCGTTAATCAATGTCTGGTAAGTAATTTCACATACTGAACCTGAGCAGGTTCTTGGACCCGGATCGGTTCCTGTTCCGGCAGCATTGGATAAGGTTGATAATTTATCATAACGGATATTTATATAGCCATTAACTGCTTCACCGATCTGTTTCATTTGTTGCCCGACAGCAGAAGCCAATATACTCTCCTGTTCATTTTTCATATCCTGAAACTTCATAAAAGCCACTATCGTCCCAACACCTAAAACAAGAGTTAATTCTAGTAAAGAGAATCCTTTTTTAATTTTCATTTTCATCGCCATTTTTATATTCACGTATTAATTAATTATCAAATAACAAACAAAAATCAAGGTGTAAGAAAAACTATATAGAAGAATAAGAACTAATAAATGAATAAAAATGGCCCCTTTAAATAAGAAGCCAAAAAATAAGCTATCAATACATTAATGTTAGATAGACGTGAAAATTAGTGTATTATCATTTCCACCATTTTGACACTGTGTAGCAGTTCCTGCGACATCCAGCACACCGCCAGCAGGTTTAACATTACCGACCGTGCCTACTCCTGCCGTATAGAAATTGCCTGCCGCTGCTGTAATAATTTTTGTACATTCTGCTGCAGGGACATTCTTATATGTTATGGTGAATGAAGAGCCTGTTGCTGCGGAAGGCCCTGTATCGGCTGATTCCACGACAACATTTCCTTTGAATGCATTAATAGGGGTTGCTGAAGAACCAGAACCACTTAACATGTTATCTGGGAATATTTTCGCCTGAACAGCAACAGTATTTGTCAATCCGGTAAAACTGGATGCTGAAGTATAAAGCGCTTTAACACCAGCTTGGATTGTTGCTATGTTATTGCTTTCAGCCTGTGCACGTTGAGACGCTTGCACTTTAGGATATACGATAAATGCTGCTACCACTAACGCTGCGATAATACCAAGAACAAGTAATAGTTCTAAAAGTGAGAAACCTTTTTTACTTTTTATGTTTTTAATTAATACTGTTTTTTTCATTTCCTTTATATCTCCTTTGTTAATTGGAAAGATATAAAACAAATAGTAAATATAAAAGAAAAGGCAATGATGAAAACGATATTATATGTAACATTACTGATGAACGGATTACTTTTGAGAAAATAAAAAGACCGGGAAAGAACCCGGCCTTTTTATCGGGGGGATCCCCCCATGACTTTATTAAACACCACCACAGCTTACAAGATTTGAATATGGAGTTATTCATCCGTGGTGATAAAAACAAGATATAATTAACATGCGGCAATGTCAAATTTAATTAAATAGAAGTTAAACTTTACAGAAAATTCTTTATTTATGCAGTGAATTCTATATTCCATTAAGTTTTTCGGCCTTTCATACTAGCCAGAAATAACATTCCGTTTCTTTTAAATCTTTCTTTATCATCTGGATGTAGGTGGGGTATCTCTAGTAGCATACCTAAAACAAGATCCTTATCCACCGTAAAAACATCACAATCAAGAGCCTTGGCAACTTCCGCACCTAAAATTATTTTCTGGCGTGTTTCTATCTGTTTAGACTCTTTCTTAGACTTATGTTGTAAACGATTTAAACGCATCTGAGCAGATGCTAATTGCTGTTCCAGTGTCTTTTTTATTCGTGGTTTCTTTCTGGTTTGTTCTTTATCTGAAATATCACTCATTTTCTATCCTCTTATAGTACCATGATACATATATATTTCTTATATATATTTTAGTCAATGAGGATATTTGAAAAATTGGATTATTATTTCTTTTTATGCGATGGGAGCTTTTCCTTTAAAATATTAAAGCAGTTGATAACATTCTCATGCTCTACTGAAAAATGATCTATACTCCTTTTCAGAAGATCATTGGCAACATCAACGATAAATTGACTTCTTTCACTATGATTATAGACAGTAAATACATCAGCTATCCAGTGATAGCAGAAAAGCGTCAACAAAATACAATAGTCTTGATATTCTTTAATGCCTGATAAAAATGTACATCCGTTATAATCCACTTGCCTTGTTCTTCTATAATATTGTTTGAGCGTGGGCTTTATTATTATTAAATTATTTTTAACTATATCATAGTGAATGTCATCCTGAACGTAGTCGTTTTTAAGAAAAAAACTATTGCTGTGAACATATAAAGCATAGGCAATTGTTTCAGTAGATATTCCATATTTTTCGCATAAAGCCGTTGAGACAACAGGATTGTTTTCTATATATTTTATAAACTCACTTTCTTTCAAGTTTTTTGTTTTAGTTTTATTCATATATCCCTCACTATTATTATATCCGATTAACGACGGAAGGTTTCTGGTCTTTTCCACTCAAACACTACTGCATGACGTTCTTTGTCTCTTTCTTTTTTTATTTCTTCTGCTCTACGCTGAGAACGGATCTGTTCACGCGCTATACATAATACTTTCCTACGTTCCTCTGATGTTAATTTTTTTCCTTTAACTTTAGTAGCGGCATGAACAGCATCATCAAGAAATCTCTTTTCCGTTAATGACACTCTCTGTAATCTTCCAGCACGGTGTTTTCTTTCGTTTTTTAATTTACATGAAGTATTATCGATAAAATCTTCTGCTACTTGTTTTTTATTGTCCACTACATCCTCCTTGTTTTTTATAATATATTATATCAATACAATTAAAACAAAAAAAACTCAAATTATTTCATGCACTTTATCTAATTTATAGTTTTACTTACCTTTCGTTAGTGCCTTGATGAAATGGCACCTACCTACTAATATTTTTTCACTACTTTTTTAAATTATTTTTTTGTACTAGTAGTACTAGAATTTTATTAGATTAGGTTCTGGGGTTTTAGATGGCGACTTTCAGTCATAGTAGTTTTCCGAAGGAAAACTTAGTTTTTCTAGAGCTTCGCCTCTCCTAATCCGGGCATGAAAATTTCAAAATAGTTTTAATATTTTTTATTTTTATACCCGTAATAGAACAAGGCGCTTCTCATGCTATGGCTTAGAGTTGCAATACGTTTCCATATTGCGACACCCTTCTGCACTTCCATAGACAACATCATAACTTTAAAAACATTTCTCGTTTTACTAAAGAAATTATACTGCTGTTTCTAAAAGCCTTAGATGTGCGCTTCAAGTTGATGTTACGCAGACTCCCCGCTTTGGCATCGACAATAACCTTGAGAATGAATCAAACACTTTCGCTCCTACCTTCTCAGACCTGTACAATCAGGTTTAACGTTATTGCTTTCGAGAACTAAAATGTTTTTGGAAATGGTATTTGACAGGCTTGTAAAAAGTGGAAATTTAGATTTGACAAATATAAGTTAATTAGATAATACTTTATTTATATTTGTAATCATGTTCCTGTTTAACTGATTACAAGGCTTCAAAAGTCGGCAAAACTTTTTTAGTCCTTAAAAAGTCAACTATCAAAAGTTGGCTTTTTTTGTATCTTCGTTTTATTTACAATACCTTTATTTATTTGTCAAATTTGACTTCTCCTCCACCTAAAGGAAGAGGATTCTTCTTTCAACGTGCTTTTTCTAATAGTAAGCTAGCAGCTTACTACCCCGATACGGTCACTCCAGAAGCTAACACCACTTGCCCAGCGGCTATTTTACTGCTTTTAATATATCACTTGGTTTTCGTGACAGTTAATATATACAATTTTAATTTAACAAAATCAAATTTATATCTACCACCTAAACTGTGAAAACAGATTTATCGCTTTTGAAGGAATTGGTTTTACGATATTTCTGGATAAATTTGACTTTTCTGTAAAGAATAATATATATTTTTATCAGTGATATATTAAGTAAAACAGAGGGCATATGGAATATTTATTAAATATAGACAAAGAGGAGAGTAATCCGTCACTCCTAAAAAACAGAGGGACATTCATTGAACAAAAAAGATTTTTCTTTAAATTGTACGATGGCAGAATTTTCCAAAAATTTATTGCAGTCCCTTTTCTTGAACATGAATCTGATAATACACTTTTTGAATTACAGATGATTAATCAAGATTGTTATAAGCTATCTTCATGTGGCAAATTACATCACCTTGATTATTTTGATAATGAAATAAACATTTTAAAAAAACATGATCAACTATCCCTTTTATATACACCAACATCATTGATGTATAAATACATGCAGGATGAAAAACCTTACCTGATATTTATGAGTATGCCATTATTAGATGAACAATATAGCCGCAACATTCAATCTCCAATTCCGACACTGACTGTAACAATATTATAAAATTGAAATAGGCGGAGAGTCATTGCATGACAAATCATTACTTAGAAGATTGTTTTCCATCCCAGAGATCAGCAAGATAAACGATAGTCAAAATAATGAGCATTGGGATAAAAAATATATCCATAAAAATAACAACAGCAACAAATAAGATCACTAATTCATTATTCGTATCAATATTCATTAATGCAAACATATTAATGAGCATTGAAAATAAACTCAAAAACAAACCGACTCTTAATGAATTCATATGCACCTCAGTAAAAAACGAATCAGTATGAATTATATCATCTAAAGACAATTGTCAATCGCACGAGACTTAAGCAGCACTTCGTGATTGTCGTAAACAATCACTATGCTGAATAGGGCTTGTCTTATTAATGATGGGTTTTCCAATAATAGTTTTTATTCTCATATTTTGCTAGCACTCACTCACATATAACAGATCAGACCAGCCAAGATAAAAGTGATGAGATAAAGGAAAAAATGAAATATAAAAACATGATATGCAAAATTACCATAAGTTTCAAAACCCGACCTCTCCGCGTTACTTAATTTAGTTTATTAGTGTTTTTAATTTTACCTGTTATATATTTATTCTGTTTTTCATTATGGACCTGTGAATTGTGCAACACATGAAAGAGTCTGTTGTTTTAGGGATTTCAGTTATCAACTAGAGATTTACAACTCAATTTTAATAAAATTCATGTTCCCGCCTTACGGCGGGATGAGGAAACACTCTTTTTGCCCTTACGGGCGCTATCTAAAACACAAAATCTTAATATTCGTGTAATACCTCAGCCGTTCATCTGATTCTTACTCTGTTAATTTCACAGACAGTAAAACTAGAGTTATTATTTAACTATAGAAAAACTTTAAACATTGTCGTTATTTTTAGCTCCTTTAGGAGATATAAAAATAAAGCAATGCCC
>ERZ773192.2689-NODE-2689-length-14531-cov-7.097817_pt1 | contig 14531 bp, 19 predicted proteins | sample MGYA00581010_ERZ773192 | MGnify/ENA primary metagenome ERZ773192 (study PRJEB29015, sample SAMEA2737741) | human gut metagenome | biome: human gut; feature: human-associated habitat; material: faeces | place: China | collected 2012 ...
TCCCGCTACATTGTCCTCGTACAGCCGTTCAAAGAGCATATCCAATTCCTTGTCGCGGGCCAACAGAGAGTTAAGCTCCCGCTGTTTCCGCGCCCGGTCATTTTCAGCCACCTTCGCGGAACGGCCCAGCATGGCTTTTACAAAGTTGTGCTCATACTCATTGGCAAAGGCCGCCAAACGGTTGACCTCGTACAGCACCACCTGCTCCAGAAAATCCAGACGGATGTAGTGGGTCGCTGAACACTTCCGCAGACCGGAATTATGGTTTTGACAGCTAAAGAATTTGATGTCGTGGTTTTTCTGATTGAAGTGGAAGTTGAGATTACCGCCGCACTCGGGGCATTTCAACCGCCCGGAAAACACACTCGGCTCTTGGGTGACGGTGGGTTTCTTGCGCCGTGTGCCTTTCTGCAAAGATTGCACCTTTTCCCAAGTGACCCGGTCAATAATCGGCTCATGGACATTAAGGAAGATGGCCCGGTTTTCCTCCGGGTTTTGAATGCGCCGTTTCATCTTGTAGGACTTTGAATAGCTTTTGAAGTTAATAACATCGCCGCAGTATTCCTGCAAGGTGAGGATTTTCTTGACGGTGGTATGCCCCCATTTGGTAGGCTCCAAGGTACTTTTCGAGCCGCTGCGGTTGACGCCCTTGCTCCGCCAGTAGTAGGTAGGATTGACGATGCCATCTCTGCCCAAGGCGTTGGCGATTTCAGCCAGTCCATACCCCTCCAAGGCCATGTCATAGATACGCCGTACCACATCGGCAGCCTTCGAATCAACTACCCAAAACCGGGGATCATCGGGATTTTTGATATACCCATAGGGCGGCTGGGACAGCGGGATGCCTGCGTTGCCTTTCATCTTGTTGACGATTTTCCGCTTTTTCGAGATGTCCTTCGCATACCACTCATTCATGATATTGCGGAACGGGGTAAACTCATTGTCCCCCTCGTCACTATCCACGCCATCTGAAACGGCAACCAAGCGCACATCGTACTGCGGGAAAAATTCTTCCGTCAGCTTGCCCACCTCTATGTAGTTGCGGCCCAGCCGAGAGAGGTCTTTGACAAACACAGCGGAAATATATCCGGCCTCGATTGCGGTCAGCATTTTCTGAAAACCGGGCCGTTTCATGGTGGTGCCGGTAATGCCGTCGTCCACAAAAAATAAGGTGTCTGTGTAGCCTTTGTCCCGTGCTACCTTTTGCAGTAATTTCTTTTGATTTTGGATGCTGTTGGACTCTGTGTCCATATTATCGTCACGGCTCAACCGACAGTAGAGGGCGGCGGTGCCAAACTTGTGATTATCTGACAGTTTCAAAATAGCCTCCTTCCTCGGGCGTCGGACAATCAGTATTTCCAAGTATATTGTACCTCCGACTGCCGTCCGTGTTAAGGATGTCGCCGCTTTCTAAGTCTGCCAGCATGAGCTTTAAGAGGATGTCCTTCATCGTTTCGCCCGACTCCTTGTCCTTATAGGCCGGGGTAACAATGAAATTGATTTTGCCCACTTGATAGGTGTACTGCTCCGGCATTACGCCTCCTTTCGCACAGATAGATAAAAACCAAGGGACGGCGCACAGCACCGCCCCTCGGTCCTTCCCCATAAGGGGGACTTTGGGACAACTTGTCCCAAAGTTCACCCCTCATATACCAAGGACAAAATACCGGATGATTTTAACCTCTATTACCAGTTTTCTTTCAGATATTCCTTCATGTTCTCAAGGCCGCGCAGGACGGAGCCACGCACCGAGCCGCTATGCACGCCTTCGGCCCGGCCCATCTCGGCATAGCTTTTGCCATCAATGACACAGGCCTCCACACGGCGGCCCTGCATTTCAGGCAGGGTGTTGAGTGCGTTCCATAGATAGAAAAACCGTTCCGAGCGCATTACCAGTTCTTCCGGGGACGGCTCATGCAGGCAGGCGGAATACTCAATGCCGTCATCACAGTCCAGAGAGTACTGCGCCTTGTTGCGGGTGACACGGCGGCGGTAAGCGGCCTCATATCGCTTGTCAGCCTTCAGTTCCTCCGCGACCTCGTCGGGAACTTCGATATATTCATCATGGGTGTACCAAGCGTAAAAGTCTTTCAAATTGATAGTAGTCATTATGTATTCCTCCATTCAGATTTTTGGGTGAGTGAGCAATCTGAACGGAGGGGCGGCGGTGATCGGCAGCCGGGGCCGCTCTTACCGACCTCGGGACAACTTGCCCCAAAGTAAGCATATAAAAATGCGCTTGTATGGCGTGATGCCACACAAGCGCACGAAACAATATGTTCACTTATATACTGACAAATTTCACATTCATGGTCGGACTGCCCCGGAGGGGGCGCTACGCTTTTTTTAGCAGGTGAAGATCATGGGTACTATGAAAAAGCAAAATGAACACGACGATTCCTCCTTGGAAACCGCCGTGTTCCTCTTAAAGTCGTCGTATAACGGCGGCTTTATATTTGAGCCGCCCAAAAGAAAAGAGCCGATAATCCGTGCCTAATGGCTAACGGGTTATCGGCTCTGCGTCTATGCGTCTGGCTCTGTGATAACTTTAGTATGCAGTTCTTTTACTGTGATTAGCATTTCCTGTTTGCATTTTGGGCAGAACAGTGGAAAGTTTTTTAGTACCGTATCGGAACGGATTTTAATTCGTGTCTTATTTTTGCAAACAGGGCATAATATCCATTCTATTTTGCACAAGCAGTATTCCTCCTGTATTTATTTATCGCTTTCTATGGTTATCAAAATACCGAGTATTGCGTCGGAATATGAGATACTTAAATACACATTATTTTTTTGCAATATTGTACCAACAGATACATCGTTTCCCTTGGAAGCAACTTCAGAATATCCCTGTTCTTTTAATTCTTCGATGTAATCAGCAGATTCTTCCTTTGACAGTTCTTTCATAAAAACAGCATACCGCCCACAATCAGAAAAGTCGTATATGTAATCTATCTCGCCGTTTTCAGGCTTGATGATCTGCGAGGTATACTTGTTTTCCGGCCATTCCGTTACATAGATAGGTTCTGCATTTGCTAAATCCCATGTTGCACCGTTATTTTTGCTCGGACTATTGTCGTTTGAGCATCCTGCAAGTAAAGTTAAAGCACATACTAAAACTAAAGGGACAAATATGCGACAAAATCGTCTCATGGTATTTTACTCCTTATAAAAATTTATTTTCTTAGGATATATCGTACAGCTAATACGATAACAACAACCACAGCCACTATGCCAAGCAATGAAAAGAGAATCATGGGGTCAATAGCCACTCCCTCAACTTTGATGGAGGTCATAGTGTCCGCTTGCCCGATCACATTTTGGGGTACTCTCAACGCCTTTATCAAAAACGAAATGAAAAATGTCATAACTGCTATGACAGCAGCAATCGTGATATGAAGCAATTTTTTCCTTCTCTGTCGTGCTATGCAGTCAATGCCGAGCTGCTCATGTATATTGTCGGCAAAATCTTTTGGACTACCTAAACGCTCAATTACTTGTTGCTCTGTTTCACCATGCTCTAAAGCAGAAGTAAATACTTCATTCAAATCACGAATAACCTCTTTCTTCTGCTTTTTGGAAACCGCAAGTTCGCTATTTACCTGTTTGATATATTTCTCTTTCATATTGATACCTCCGAAAAATCACCATCGCCAATAAAACCGTCTACACATACCGTATATCGCTTCCAAAAGGCAATCAGCTCCTTCAAGGTTTCCTGTCCCTTTTTTGTGATTGAATAATACTTTTTGGAACCACCATTTGCTGCGGCAGGTGCAATTCTACATTTGATAAGTTCTGCTTCTTGCAATCGATAGAGGATAGGGTAAACTGTCCCCTCTTTTGCATATCCTAAAACAGCAGCACCATTATCATTAAGTTCTGTAATGATTTCATAGCCATAGGTTTCCTTTTTCGCTATCAGACATAGAAGAATCATTTCAAGCGAACCCTTTTTGAATTGCTGCACATATTTACTATCCACAAGTTTGTAACTCCCTCCATTTTATTTCTAATTAGTTTCGCTAAGTAGATATGCTAAGTATAGCTGAGAATCATAAGTTAGTCAAGCGAGTTTAAGAAAAAGTTACAAATGAATAGTTTGGTATACCTCCATAGATATTTTCTGATTAGGTCACATTTTTTGAATTTTCCTTTGGGGTAAATTGTCCCGAAATACAGTTACATTCTACTGTCAATCTGTTTATTCTTCAACAGATGGCGTGAAATTAAACAGTCAGTAATATGAAAATACAAGTCGTTCAAATAATAAGACCTGAAATGTAAAATTACATTAGGTGATGTTATGAAGATAGAACGAGATGAACGACGATTTGATTTCCACGACATAGGGCTTGCCATCAAGCGGGCCCGTGAAGCCAGCGGCATGACACAGGAGCAACTGGCTTATATTGTTGATCGTTCCCCACGGACGATCATGTATAATGAAAATGACGGCCAGCACCCCAGCCTCAACACCTTTTATCAGATGGTCACGATGTTCGATATATCCGTAGATCAATACTTTTATCCAGCTCAAAATTCAGATAGCAGTTGTAGAAAGCGGATTGACGCTATGCTGAACTCGCTGGACGAAAAAGATTTACAAGTTGTTGAAGCTACAATACAAGCATTGAAGAACGCCAGAGAAACGGAGGTCAAGTAAAGAGGAGCTTCGTTTTTCTCGTTTTTGCAGGCTTTTCAGGGGGTGCCGCTAAATGGCAAGCAGGGCAAGTGTGGCCACACTTGCTATTTTTGCATCCCGTGAGGGCTGCAAAACGCTTGTTGGGGAGCCTCCCCAAACCCGGCACTTTGGGACAAGTTGTCCCAAAGTAAATTGTCTGCGTCACCGTTGCTTATCGCTCCTGTTCCTTATTCTTGCGCTGGTCGGTCACACCCAGCAGATGGTCGATATTGGCCTTGACCGCCACGGCCTCTCGCATCCGCTGCTGCGCCTCCCGGTAGTCCACATACAGCGCCTTTTTCTGCGCCGCCAGAGTGCGGCGCTTTTCTTTCAGGTCGGACATCCTGGGCAGCTTTGCTCCGCCCATCAGGTCATTCAAAGCGGCCTTGGCCGCCCGGTAGTCGGCCAGCTCCGCCTCGTGTGCGGCCAGATATTTCTTGCTGTACTTGGCCGCCTTGTAGCCATCGAACACAGGCCGGGTCTTGGCGTACTGTACCACGGCCCCCATAAGCTCGGAAGTATGGGTAAGGTCGGTTTCGGTCTGCCGGAGCTGATCCGCCAGCGCATGGAAATGGGCAGACGCAGCCTCGGCTTCCTTGGAGAGCTGACTATATTCGCTGATCTGATGTTCCTGCATGAATTGGAGAGCAGCGGCCATCTGTTTGAGGTTATACACTTTGGCCCACCGCTCATAGGCCGGGCCTTTCCCGGAGCGCAGCCGCTCCTGTATATCCACAATGAGATTGACCCGGACGGGCGCAGCCGGGGCAGGGCTGCCCACCTCGGGCAAGGGCCGTTTTCCGGCAATCACCGCCCGGATGTCCTCGGGATCGAAGCCTTCTCCAAGGGTGGACGAGCGGAGTCGGGTGGCCCGCTGCTGCCCTGGCACAAGGAACGAAATCGCACCGCCACGGCCCAGCTTGACTGCATAGCCGGACTCCTCCATGAGCCGCAAAAAGGCGTTGAAGTCTGTGGGGCCTTTTGCGAGGGCATCCCGGATAGCGTGACGCAACCGCTCTTTGTAGGAGGGCTGGCGCTCCGCCCCCAACCATGCCCCATAGTGAAGAAAACGGCCCTTGCTATGGAGCTTGGGATTGACTATCACGGACAGATCATTTTCCAAACAGACACGATCCGAGAGCCGCCGTACTGCCCGAGCTGAGCCGATGAAATCCCGGAACTTATGCGTACAGTCCAGCGAAGTGGAATTGTAGTAAATGTGGTTGTGGATGTGCTGGCGGTCTGTATGGGTGGCAACGAAAAAGGCGTACTTGCCCTTCGTCCAGCGCATCGCCGTTTCGTAGCCCACCCGGTTTGCCTCCTCCGGGGTAATCTCTCCGGGCTTGAACGACTGCCGGATCTGATAACACAGCACATCGGTATCCCGGCGCTGCTCCCGGCCCGTGGTGACCTTGTACTTGGCCTTGGAGAGCAGGAACTCGGCGTCGGCAGTCATGTGGTCGCAAGCGTAGGCAGAAATCAATTCGCCGCCCTCGGTTTTGTCCGGGTTTTTGCCATAGTCAAAACGGTCTTTCAAAGATTGGGCTATGGTTTCTCCCTTACCGATTTTGTGTTTCTTGAAATAGGTCGTGGCCGTAGACAGCCCTCCTTTCCATACGACAAACGGCGGCTGTTACCAGCCGCCGCAGGGTGCTTTGGGACAAGTTGTCCCGAGGTATCAGCCGGTGATGAAGTCCCGCAGGGCATAGTTAAGGGAATAGAGCCGCTCCACCAGCCAGTCAGCGATTGCCGGGATGCCATAGGGGGAAACGAGAAACGCCAGCACAAGGAACACAGCCCCGCCCAGCGTCTGGCCGCCGATGAACAGCACCACGGCCAACAGGGTCAGCACCACACAGCCCACCACGCATACTGCACCAGCCACACAAAACAGGAACGACACCACGGCGGCCAGAATAGTGAGCACCACCACAAAGAGGGCGGCAAGGATTTTGAGAACGATCATAGCGGCTACCTCCTATAAAAATGGATGGGTTCTCCTCCTACCTATATTGTAACTCCGCAGGGGTAGGCACACAAGGATGTCAAAAGTTTGGATAATAGCAAATAATTATAGCCTTTTTATAGACTTCGTGATATAGTTATGTCAGATACTGTTATGTGGGAGGTGATCTGATGCCGGCAAAAAACTACGCTTATGTCAATAAAGAAATGCTTATTTGGGCACGGGGAGAGACTCCATTTTCTGTTCCCGAAGAAGCTGCGGTTTATTTAAGTGGTATCTCAGCTGAACAGCTGATTGCCTGGGAAAACGGATCTGACCTTCCGTCAATCAACGAAGCTAAAAAGCTTGCTGCTTTGTATAAGGTGCCTCTTGCTTGCTTCTACCTCAGCGAGCCGCCTGAGAAACGTGTAAAGAAGTACACCGATAGGCGCACAATGAATGGCACCGTATACTGTGAAACAAGCTTTGAGCTCTGGAGTGAAATTGGACGCATCACATCTAACAGAGAAAAACTCCTTGAGTTTGCAGATACCGATGAGATAGGAAACTATCCATTACCAACATTTACGCCAGACAAATCGGTTGATGATATTGCAGACGAATTAAGAGGTTTTCTCGGTATTCAGCTCCCTTTCAAAACTAAGAGTGCATATAAAAACAACGCTTTCAACTATTTCCGTAGTGCATTTGAACACAGAGGTATTGCCGTTTCTCAGATTTCTGGCGTTTCTTTGAATGAAATGCGCGGACTATCGATTTGTTATGATACCTGCCCCATAATTGCAATAAACAACAGGGATTTTGAACGAGCTAAAGTGTTCTCCCTGTTCCATGAATTGGCACATCTTGTCCGCAGATCCTCTTCTCTATGTAGAATTGATTTTGACGAAAGGAACGACGAAGAAGAGAAGATTTGTGACAACATTGCCGCTGCAACTCTCTTGCCCAAAAGACCATTCCTTGAAATTGCAAAAAAGATTTTTGCAAAATACGACGAATGGTCATCCGTGAGTTTGCAGGCAGTTGGGGACAAGTTCGGTGTAAGCTCCGTAGTCGTTCTTCGACGTTTGTATGAACTTGGCTCTATTCGGAAGTCAATGTATATCAAGATATATAAAATACTGAATGACGAATTTGAGGCCAATCGTGAGCTTATCGAGCAGAGTCGCAGGGGGAAAAACATCCCTGTTCATTTCTATGTGAAATATTTGAATCAGCAGGGTTATCTCTTCCCAAGGGCGATCCTGAATGCTCATGCAAACGGGAAACTGACTTATGGTGAAATGTGCAAGACGCTTAACGTGAACAGTAAGCACATCGGTAATATAGAACGGGCGGTGATGTTTACATGAAAACGGTTTATGTAATTGATGCCTGTGCTCTTATTAACGCTGCACAAAACTATAATATGGCAAAAAAATCCTTTGCCCATATCTGGGAGGCCCTTGACGAAATGATCCAACGTGGAGAGCTGATTTCCAGTGTTGAGATTATGGACGAGCTGAAAGACGATGGCCTGCAATCTTGGGCAAAGCAGCGTAAAGAGTGCTTTGTTCCTTTAACAAAGGAGATACAGGAAAAAACTGTAGAAGTATTGGCACAGTTCCCGACGCTGATAAAGATACGCAGTACTGGAAATTCTAATGCTGATCCATTTCTTGTCGCTACTGCTGCTCTGCAAGGCGGAATTATCGTTACCGACGAAAAGCTCGGGGATACCAAGACCAAGGATTATAAAATCCCTAATGTATGCCAAGCTCTTGAAATCCCATATATGAACTTGCATACATTCTTGGATCAAATATTGGAATAACTTATCAACGCAGCAGGTGGATGAAAACTCCATCTGCTGCATTTGTTCGGGACATTTTGTCCCAAACAGGAAAAGCCGGGGAGCAGCCCAAAGGCCGCTCCCCGACAGGTCATAGCTCCACCACCGCCGACAACTTTTTCAGCAGTTCGGACAGCGGCTCCCACAGGTCGGCGTAGTCTTTTTGAAGCGCCGCGATTTCCGAGGGATAGATACCGTAGGTATTTGCGTGGACAGCCACTTGGTTCAGATTGTTGGCACACCGCCGCTGCAAGGCCACCAGCTCCCGGATGTCCGAGAGGTCAACATGGAGTACATAGCCGTTAAGCGCCATCTTCCGCATATAGGCTCCCATGTTGGAGATCCTGGCCTCGGCCATGCGCTCGGCAATCAGCGCCTGCTCCTCCGGCGTCACCATCACATTCAGATGGACGCAGCGACGGCGCTTTTTTGTCATCGCTCCTCACGCTCCCGGCTCCGGCGCTTGGGCGGCATTTCCCGCACCTTGTCCACGGGTTTCTCCGGGGGCTGGGGCAACGGAGCCACGGCGTTGTTGAGAATACCGTCAATCATGTTGTAGTTCTGTTCCCCGGACAGTTCGGCGCCTTTCAGCGGATTGTACTTTTCAGGCATAGCAATACCTCCTTACCTTTCGCCCCGGTTGGGGCTGTTTTTCTTGGGGGCGGAAGCGCCCCGGTCAGCCTCGGCCAGCTTTGCGGCCGCTTTCATTTGCTGGGCAATCGTGGACTGCTTGGGGAGTAGCCCGGTATCCTCCACAAGCCGCACACAGTACTGCCGTTGATAGTCCCCGGCCCGAGCGGTGAGATCAGCCTCGGCTTGTTTGAAGTCGGTGTGATAGTGGCCCCAAAAGTAGTCCCGGTGTCCGTCCTGCTCATTGAAGCGCCATGTGACAAAGGGGGCCGGGGCGTGGGGATTTTCCCCCAGCACAACGCCACAGGCATTATCAAACAGGATAGAACGCCGGATGTTGTAGCCAGCGTTTTCTTTCATTCTGCGCCTCCCTTAAAATGTTAGCAGTATTTCCGCAAAACCGGGCCGGACGGGAAAAGATATTACCCCCGTCCGATCCGGCTCCGGAAAGCCTTGTGGCAAGCGGCTCTTTTCGGGTCAAATGCTCACACATCATCCCCGGTATTTCCGCATATAGCCACGCTGTTTTTTACGCCTTGCGGCCCCGGCGCAAGCCTCGGAGCAATACCGTGTGCGGCCATCCGGGAGGAAAGCCCTGCCGCAGACCGGGCAAGGCCGGGTTTCCGGGGCGGGGCCATCGGAAAGCAGGGCCACCTCCAGCGCCGAATCAGCAGGCAAAACCGCCTCCCGGAAGTAGCGGCACAATGCGCCTCTCCAGCATTTCCCCAGCATATAGCAGGGGCAGTCCAACGGCAAGCAGCCGTAGTCCTTATCATAGTTGGCGCATAGGGATTTTACCAGCTTGTGGATCGCCCGCTTTTCCTCGCGGGTCAGCTCACGGGCCAAACCGTCACCTCCTGTCCTTTGCGTCGCCCAGTAGCTCCCGGTAACAGGTTACGCAGCCAATGCCCTGCCAGTAGGGGCAGCCGTGGCAGCGGCTGCCCTCCGGGGCCTTGACGGGCTCGGGCTTCTCATACCGAGGGATCTCCTGCATCATTTTTTCATAGGGACTGTTGGTAAACCTCATGCGTCATCCTCCGTGGACTCGTCCTCGTCCCAAGGCGGGGTATCGTCATAGTCCTCCAGCTCGTCCCCATAGTCCTCCTCGGGCTGTTCGGCCTGCTGGTGCTTGGGACGGTAGATTTTGAAATACCACCCAGCCCCGCCGCCGATGAGGGCAACGGCCAGAATGAGCAGGAGCGTCCCCATGCCGCCGCCCTCGTCCTGGGGCTGTTCCGGCTCGGGATCGTCCGCAGGCCCGGTGTCCACCACGGGGTCAGGCTCCGTTCCCACGCACTCGCTCATATTGACGGCGCACACGGGGCAATCGGTATTGATGGCCCCCGCCGCACATTTTTCCATACATTCACAAGCGGGCAGCTCCACGCCAGCGGCCTCGGCGGCAGCCGGCAGGTCGGCCTCGTCCACAATGCTGAAAAAGTAGGTCTGATACTGTTCGCCGTCCTCGTCCACAGGCTTGTCATAGTCAATGACGATATAGAAAGTCTTGCCGCCGCTGGTCTGGACGGTGATAAACTGCTTGTTGGTGTGCTTGTCGTAAAGCAAGTCACGGGTCACAAGGTTTCCATCCTCGGTGAAGCCCTCTCCCGGCTCAACGGTAGGGGCAGGTGTTTCCTCCACGGGATCAAGCCCCTCCCATTGCTCGGTAGGCTCGATGTACTCATCGCCGCCCTCGGCGTAGGCCGTGACGGACAGGCTGCCCACCATCATCACGGCGCACAGAGCTGCCGCCATCATAGAAAGGCGTTTCTTCATTCGTCAGATACCTCCTCCGTTTCAGACTTCGGGACATTTTGTCCCAAGGTTTCCCCGGCCCGGAGCCGCTGGAGCACCAAGGGCAGCTCGGCAAGGGAAATGCTCATGCCGCGCACGATGTCCACGATCTCGCTGTTTTCGGCCTCCAGCTTTTTCTGTTCCAGCTCCTTCAGCCGGGTCTGCTGTTCGGCAATTTTGGCCTTGACCTTTTCAATCTCGGCCTCGATCTTTGCGCTTTTGGTTACTGCCATATCGAAAAATCCTCCTTTTTTCCTGTCTCGGCCTGCGGGCCTCCCAAGATTTCCGTCACCAGTTTCACTGGTTCCTCCTTACGAAAGTCGCCCGTAGGCGTAGAAATGTGACTGCCAGTAGCTTGTATTGAGGTTTGCGTACCCGATGGGATCGCCACAATGGAGCATCCAGCCATCGCCCACATAGATGCCTACATGGGAAACGCCGGGGGTGTCGTAAGTCCCGGTAAAGAACACAAGATCGCCGGGGCGGGGCGAACTGATACGGGTGCTGATGTTGTAAAGCCCCTGCGCTCCCAGCCGCCCGAAGTCCCAGCCGCATTGGTTGTAGACATAGGACACAAAGCCAGAGCAGTCAAAGGATGTACTGGGCTTGTAGCCGCCCCACACATAGGGATAGCCGATGTATTTCTCTGCTTCGACAAGGATGGCCGCAAAGGTTTCGTCTGTCAGATACGCCTCGGGAACTTCGTGTTCCACGGGGATGCCCGTGTACTTTGCTACATAGGGGGACGAGGGGAACAGGTCTGGACGGTTGCCCAGCGTAGCCATATAGAGGGCATACCGGGAGAGCTGATCCTCGCCCATAATGTAGATGGGAAGATGGGACAGGTTGAAGTTTTCGAGGGTGACGGTGCAAATGTAATAGTCGTAGTACACCCGGTAGCTGTCCGTGTGGGTGTTGCCCTCCTCGTCCGTCCAAGTGTCTGTTTCGATGTAATAGCGCCGCTCCGTCACCACGGACTCGGTAAGAATGTACTGGCGGTCAAAAAGTATTTGGAGCGTTCCCTGCACCTCATCCAGCATCCACGCCCCCTCGTGCCATGCGCTCACAAGGGAGAGCAGAACATAGGGATCGTGTTCAATGTTATCGAGGTCGAAATGGTACTCGTCATAGTCGTGGGTACGGGTGTAGGTGTCCAGATAATCCCGCAGTTCGTCCTCCAAGGCACAATAGGCGGCCTCGACCCCCAACAGATCGGCGTCCTCGGCGGCGTAGGTAGACGCACCGATGGCCCCTGCCGCACCGTTGCCCAGCGTCACCAGCGAGGACATACAGGACTGCATCATCACCAGCAACAGAAAACAGGCAAGGAACAGCAGCACCCCCACGGGATGCCGCTTGACAAAGGCCACTGTCCGGGCCGCCAGCTTTTCCGTGGCTACTGCCGTTTTCTCTGCGGCCTTGGACCCTTGCTTGGCGGCCTCCCGTGCTTGTTTGGCATATTGCCGCTTGATTTTCTGCTTTTGGATCAGCCGGGACAGGGCGTTGCCCCGCATTTCCGGGTGCTCCTGGGCGGCCATGCGGTAGTGATAGTCCGCCGTGGCCTTGATGTGCCTGGACTCGGCCTTGCGTACAGCTTTGGCCGGGTGCTCCCGGATTTTCTTTTGCACAAACCGCTTGCCGTGGCGCAGGGCAGACTCGCCCACCAGCTCGGAGCGGTGAGCGCCCTCGGTGCCCACATTTTCCTGCTCCACCTCAAACAGCTTACCATGCACATAACCGTGAACGCCGCCGCCCACCGTCCCGGCCACCCGGCGAACCGGGCCGGGCGGTTTGGGCGGTTTCTGCTTCGCCAGCTTCTCCTTGGCCTTCTCCAGCTTTTCACCCCGCTTTTCCATGCGGAGCTTGCTGGCGGCGGTCTGTTCCTGCTGGCTCTTATGCCGGAACTTGGACTTGTGGGACTTCGGGACATTTTGTCCCGAAGTGGCCCCGGCCTTATTCGTCTTTTCGTTCATGGGCCATATCCTCCGGGCGGGTGGTCAGCAGGTTATAGATTTCTCCCTTGGGGAACCGATCCACAAAGGGGATGGTCACATTTCCATAGAACAGCAGCCCCTCGCCGGAATTGGAATGGGTGATATAGGAGAGCTGGTGCTCGGAAATGCCGAGCTGCTTGGCGAGGATCGCCCGGTCGCTCTGGGCTTGGGACAGCAGGATCAGAAAATCCGTGTTGTCCAGAATGTTGGAAATGGCCGGACTTGCCAGCAGGTCTTTCACATTCTGCGTGAGCGCCGAGGGAACACAGCCTTTTTTGCGGAGCATCTTCCACACGGCCACAAAGTAGCTGGCGGTGAGCTCGTCCCGCAGCAGGATATGGAACTCGTCAAAGTAGCACCATGTAGCGATCCCGGCCTTGTGGTTAGCATTCACCGCCGCCGTGACAAACTCGTTAGTGGTGTGCATGGCGATCTTGCGGAGGTTTTCTCCCAGCCCTTTGAGGACGATGCACACCACACGGGAATTAAGGTCAACATTGGTGGGGTGATTGAACAGGTTGAGGGAGCCGGTGCAGTAGAGTTCCAGCGCCGTTGCCACCCGGCGGGCCTCCGACTCCGGCTGGCGCAGCAACTCTTCGTACAAATCCTGCAACAGCGGCGTTTTCGCTGTTTCCAGTCCCAGCGCCATTTCCCGGTACACCAGCCGCACACAGCGGTCAATAACGGTTTTCTCAATGGGCTGCAAGCCTTCCCGTCCGCCCACGATCAGTTCGCACAAGGACAGCAAGAAGTCCGCCTTCATGGAAAGCGGGCTTTCGTCGTCGTTGGCGTTCATCTGTAAATCCATAGGAGAAATGTGGTGGGGGCTGTCCGGGGAGATCTCAATGACCTGACCGCCCAGCCGCTGTACCAGAGGAGCATATTCGCCCATTGGGTCTACCACGATGATCCGGTCTTGGGTGGTGAGGAATACATTGATCAGTTCCCGCTTGGCGGCGAAGCTCTTGCCGGAGCCTGTGGAGCCGAGGTACATCCCGTTGGCCGATTTCAGCTTTTTGCGGTCAGCCATGATGACATTGTGGGAAAGGGCGTTCATCCCGTAGTAGAGGGCCTGTCCATCCATCCGCAGTTCACGGGTCATAAAGGGGATAAAGATCGCCGTGGAGCTGGTTGTCATGCCACGCTGAATTTCGATACCGTTGTAGCCGAGGGCCAGCGAGGACACAAAGCCCTGCTCCTGCTGCCAGTCCAGCCGCTTCAAAGCGCAGTTGTACTTCTGTGCGATGCCGCCCACGGTGAACACATCGTTTTCCAGCCGCTGGCGGGTGGGAGCCAGATTGACAACGGTAAATGTCAGCAGAAACATTCGCTCGTTGCGGGATTGGAGATCGGCCAGCAGTTCGGCGGCGTCCTTGGAAAAGGTAATGAGGTCGGGGGGCAAAATCTCCATATCGTACCCGGCCCGGACAGCCTTTTTCTGCTCCTCGGCTTTCATGCGGCCAATATCAGAAATTTTTCCCTTGATGGTCTTAATGGCCTTGAGCTGATCCACCGTCTGAATATGGAGGGTCACGGTCAGCTCGGCGTCCAGCTCCAAGATTTCAGCCAGCAGACGATCCGACAGCTCGGACGCCAGAATCTGCAAGTAGGACGCCGCCCCGTAGTAGCGGC
>ERZ773192.2690-NODE-2690-length-14531-cov-6.459934_pt1 | contig 14531 bp, 6 predicted proteins | sample MGYA00581010_ERZ773192 | MGnify/ENA primary metagenome ERZ773192 (study PRJEB29015, sample SAMEA2737741) | human gut metagenome | biome: human gut; feature: human-associated habitat; material: faeces | place: China | collected 2012 ...
TGGGGCTGCCGCCCTCACCCCGCTTGGGGCTACGCCCCAAACCCCATTTTTAAAAAAATATATAGGTTTTTTCGACGGACTGAAAATCTTTTTTCTTACAATTTTGCAAGTTAGCGAAATAAGGAAATAATTTGCTGTATAATCATAGTATGAAGAACTGTCGGTTTAACCGCTTATTATGGCGGTTATAGCGGCAATCTGAGGAAGGGTGGTATTTATATGGCATTTATGAAGAAGAAAACAAAGCAACGATGCAAAACCATCCTGTCGTTATTCTTTGCGCTGACGCTGATAATGTCGGCGGTCACCTTTGCGGTATCAGCCGCAGAAGCTGCGGCGCTGTCGGTACAGCTGAAAACCGACAAGGAAGAATATACGGCGGATGAGGATATAGCATTAACGCTTGAGATCAGAAACGGCAGTACGGGCAGGCTTGTCGATATTGCTTACGATATTACGGCACCGGACGGCTATGAGCTTAAAAGCGGAAGTGCAAGCGGCGGTGAAACGGAGCTTCTTACAGGAGGAACGCTGAAGTATGACAGCGTGTATTCTGTGGTAAAAGCGACTCCGGATAATCCTGTGACAGACGGAAGGATAAACCCGACCGTGCCGCTTATATCGGCGGTAATATGCGCTGCGGCACTTTTTGCACTTAACAGGAAGAAAGCAAAGAAAATGCTCGCCTCGCTGCTGTGCGTATCTTTGCTTTTGACGGCACTGCCGCTTGATGTTGCCGCAGAGGAAATCGGCAAAGCTGCGGCTGATACTGCAGATGTGACGGTTACAAAGGATATTACCGCAGGCGGTGCGAAAAAGACGTTTACCGCACGGGTAACGGCAGGTAAAACTGCCGACAGCGTAACTGTTACATACGATACGCTGGGCGGAAATAAGATAGACAGTGTTACGCTTGCCGCCGGAGAAACAATAGGCAGGCTCCCCGAAGCGATAAAGAAAAACGCTGTCAATAACGGCTGGTATCTTGACAAGCAGTGCGCGACACCGTTCTATGAGGACGAGCCAGTAAACAGTGATATAACGCTTTATGCGGGATATGATGAGGATAAGATAAAGCCGGAAACGCCTGAATACAACGAGATAACCATATCGGACGCACCTGAGGACTTTTCATTCTCGCTTATCTCATCGCAGAGCATAACGGATGATAATTTGCAGGACGTTATCAGTATCGAAAATCAATTCGGAGAAATGCCGCTGCTCAAAGTTGAAAATACAGGCAGCGGAGTATACACTGTAAAGCCTGTTATCAACTGGACGGAAGGCGGCGCATATGTGCTGAGCCTTATAGATAACGGGGTGCGGTTTGACGGCATCAATTCCGACATTATGCCTGACGAGAAGATAAGAACTATTACGCTTTTTATCTACAGGGAAGAAACAAACAACGTAAAGCTTAAAGACGGCATAGTTACTATCCCGAAAAGCCGGATAAGAGAAGATGACGACAACGAGCATATCTATATGTCACGCAGTGAATTCGAGGCACTCTCAATACACGAGGGTACGGTAATATTCGCTGACGATGCCGAAGAGCCGAGCTATCTGAACGTTGTGTCATATGAGCTTTTCGGCGATGAATACAAGATTCTCACGGTCGGCAGTGATGTTGACGATATATACGAAGAGCTTGATATTTACTTCAAGGAAAAGTATGTCGAAAACGATGTGCTTGCCGAGGCGATAGACACGGAAAAGCTGGTAGAACAGCTTTATGAAAGCGAAGGAACACAGCAGCTTACATATATGCTTGCCGCCGCTGTATATGACAGCAAGACGGTAAGGGAGCTTGGTGACGGCAATGCGCCGTTTGAGCTTATGTCCAACACATATATGGACGGGGTAAACTGGAACGACAAGCAGATAAAGCTGAATGTAAAGGAGCTTCTCGAAGGGCTTACAATCAGCGCTAAGGTCGGTACGGCGAAGAACACTAATTTCAAATGTATAAACGGTTTCCCGAATGAGCAGGACTGGACGGCGCTCAACATTACATTCAGCTATGAGATGACGCTTAAGAACAAGGTAAAGCTGGAGGCTGAGGTAAGCATCAGCGAATACCTTATCATAGGCGTAGGCGGCACTCTCAGCTTAAAGCGTGACTTCAACGTGAAGTTCCTGCCCTTGTCGCAGACGGATGTAACATTCAAGATACTGGTCTGCTCGGCAGATGAGGAAGAAGACGATAAGCAGCAGGATAACGAAGAAAAGAGAGATGTTTCCGTTGAGATAGAAGCCATAATGAACGGCGAGGATAAGGAAAGCGGAAATATCATAAAAGACGTGCGTGAAATGCTCGAAAACAAGGGCGGAGCCATAAGGCTATGCGAGGTGAACCTTTTCAGCGCAACGTTTATGCCTATACTGCCGCTGTCTATAAAGACGGAGCTTAACTTTGTGGTTAATGTTTCGTTTGCGGCGGGTATCAGTATGGAAGCATCGGTGCTTCAGGCAAAGGGTCTTGGCATAAGAGGAAATATCAAGGAACCGTCATCTATAAACGTATACAGATTTATAATGGCGGGCGACGACCGTTACATATTCGATATGTACGCTTACGGCTATCTTGGCGTTGAGGCGGGCATCGAGGGTAAGGTATCGGTATCGCTTCTCGGTCTTAATGATCTCGGAAGTGTCGGTGCGGCACTTGAAATAGGTGCTTATGCCGACCTGTACGGTTATCTGCACTATCATTCGCAGGATATGCGACACAATAAATACTACGCTTCTCCGAAGGAACATTACCATGAGCTGCAAGGCGGAATATACTTCGAAATGGGCGTGTATATAAAAATCTCGATATTTGCGGAAAGCAAGCTGTTTAAGAAAAAGGCGGAGCTTGCAAAGCAGTTCAAATTCCCGATATTCAGCGTAGGCGACAAATATATCTATGCGGATAAGCCGACGCTTGAGGGCAATACCGACATAATACTGCGGGAAACGGATACGAATGTTTATGAGATAGACGGACTTATCCCTGCACAAGGCACATATCTTGATATAACTACAGGCGATATTGTAACACGGCAGATGAGCAGCAGTGAGTTCAAGGCTGCCTGCTACAGCAAGTATTTCAAGGTGAGCAAGAGCGACGACGGCAAGATAACGCTCACGGTATCTCCCGACGCTCCGAGCAGATATACAAGCGGCTTGCTTAGCTGTATACTGCGCCTTTACTATACGGGCGGACAGAATCTGCTGTTCACATCCGATACGGAAAATCTGTACTATGACGCAGACAAGGGCGCTTATATCAGCAGAAAGCATATCGGTGACATTGGCGTATACTATTACCGCAAGGGAGTTGACTTCCCTCTTGAAGACAAGGATAAGACCGCAACGCTGAAGTTTGCGGTATCGGCTGACGGCAGGACGGAAATTGTAGATACGGTAACTGTACGCAAGGGCGGATATGTAAGCGGCTATTCGCTTGCGGTTTCGACCTACTGCGATAAAAACGGCTATATCTATGATAAGTCGCTGTTTAATACAGAGATACAGCCGTACTACTGGCTCAGCAATGATATGACCATCACGCTTAACACATACACTGCACAGAAGCTGTACTCGGTGGAATACTTTGACACAGAAAATGACAGATGGGTAAGCGAACTGTGGGCGGTAGATTATCTTGACGATATAAAAATGTTCGACAGATATAAACAGTCTGTGAACAGCGTTACTCATTTTGCAAGCTTCGGTATCGACAGAGCGGATGGTATGAGATACCGGATGTATATGAAGGACGCTCTGGCATACAGATACTATGACAGCAATTACAGCGGCAGTGTACATGGTCTTGATACGACTAAGCCGCTTGCGGTGAACTACGGCAGTGAAGAAGATCTGCAGGCATTCAGGGCAGAATATGAAAAGCTGTACCCGACGGCCTACAGCATTATGCTCAAAGCAAACTATCTTGTAAGAAGATGCATAGTCGATATTTATAACGAGAGCGGTTATGCGGGTGCAAGATATGTTGAATACGGCACTGAGTTCAGAGTGCCGGATACATTTATCGACAACATCAACAGCAGTAAGGAAAACGAACTTATCGGCTGGGATATTGACGGTGACGGCAAGGCGGATATTGCTCCCGATGAAAAGTTCACCGTCATGGGCGATATGAGGCTGAAGCCTGTGATGAAGCGAAAGCTGTACACGGTAACGGTAAGACTTGCGGATTATACCGAAAGAAAGTTTGACGTTATCTACGGCAAGCCTTTACCGAATGAGCTGGAACAGCTTATAAACAGCATTCCCGATAATCCGAAGCCGGACAGCGAGGATTCGTTCTACGAGCCGTCATATGTGCTTATAAAGAGCGATGTTACGGTAGGCGGTTATACGGCAGGCAAAACTGTAAGGTACAACGGCGATATAAGCATTATGCCGGAAAGCAACGTATACTTTGAGATAGTTCCTGCGAAGCTGTATCACTACATAACGCTTATCGCAAACGAGGGCGGCGGCTTTAGATATACCGATGAAAACGGCGCTGAAATAGAAACTGACAGGATAAGGACGGTTGTACAGGACGGTTACCGTTTTGCAACGGCGCTTTACGGATATTCCGCATTCGCACCTGATGACACATATACTACCGAATATCTGCTGTCGTATTTTGCGGACGCAGACGGAAACAGAATCGGCACTAACGATATTGTGAAGAAGCCCGGTACCTACTATATGAAGTGGAATACCAACGACAGACGCTGTTATATAAACTATGACGTTTATATTTACAACGAGTACGGTGCGGAGGTTTCACACGAGGTAAAGTCCGAGTTTGACGGCTACAGACCCGAATATGATGAGCTTTGTAAAAAGTATGATGCCGAAGTTGAGGCGCTTGCACAGTATGATGACGAGTATTACACATATACTCTTAAGGAAAAGCCGATAAACGAAGAAAACACAACGATTGACGGCAAGACCTACAAGACTGTAATTGTAAGGTGGAACAGAACGCCTAAGGAGTTTGATGTAACGTTTGACTATGACAACGGCACGGAAAACGAAACGGTAAAGGTAAAGTACGGCTATCTGTATCGTGCAACGGCAGGTGCTTTAAAGGATGATAAGTACAACGATTATGAGCTTGTCGGATTTGACCTTGACGGTAACGGCACAGCGGATGTGATGCCGGGCGAATCGTTCAGAGTAACGGGCGATATGATGCTGAAGGCGGTATGGAAAGCTACCGACAAAATCTACAGCGTGGTGTTCTATGCTATGAGCGGTGAGTTCGATGACGGTACGGCAAGTTATGAGGTAACGGGTAAATACGGCGACGCAATCTCGCAGTCGGATATTCCTGTGCCGACAGGTACAGAGGGCTATGAGTTTGCAGGCTGGGATAATGCCGTTCCGACAACGTTCGGTAATGATGACGGTATTATAAAGACCGAAATCAAAGCGACATACAAGCTGAAAAAGATGACAATAACCTACCGTCTTGTAAATCTTGATACCAACAAGGTTTACGAAAGCTATAAAACAGCTAAGTTTGACTACGGAACGGTGTTCACGGCCGATATGCTTGAGGCATCTCCTGATACAGACGGCTGTCTGTTCGGCGGATGGCTTGGCGAAAACGGATATTCAGTCATCGGAAAAGAAATCAAGTCCGATATGACGCTGACGGGTACTATCACTCCTGTTTATGTCATCTACTCGCTTGACGGTGTTGAAAGCTCAAGGGAAAAGGCTAAAATCGGTGCTGAGGTCACAGTAAAGGAAAAAGCCGATGGTTATCTTGAGTGGACAACGAACGATGTGACGGTTGAAGGCGGAAAGTTCACGATGCCGTCGAAGAATGTATCGTTCACAGCCGAAAAGGATATGAGCGGCTATCTGACAGTTTCAAACGGCAGTGCAAGCACGATAATAGATACCGAAAACAAGGCATTCATCAGCGGCAAGGCAAGCGGCTTTGAGTACGATACCGCTACAGGCATACTGACGGTGACCGGAAACGGTCTTAAGCTGTCGGGTGTTGGAAAGAATATAATGCTGTATGTTAAGCAAAGCGTTTCGGATATTACGTTTGAAAATCTTACGCTTACGGCAGGAGATATGAACGGCGTGAAGCCTGACGATTTCAGCAGCATAGGCGTAGGCGACGGATACGGCTCGGCTGACGCATATCTGATGTATGTAAGCTCGAACAGCCTTAAGGTGAACATAAACGGAAATGTTACGCTTTCGAAACGTAACACGGCGACTACAGAAAACCTGCTTGCGATATATCAGGCGCACCTTGACTACGACGATGTAACTCCTATGAGTATGGAGTTTATCGGCGGTGACAGCCCGAATCTCACAGTAACGGGAAATACATACGCTATACAGAGTATTGGCAGTGTTGATTTCAGCGATATGATATTTACCGCAGCAGCTGAATATTACGGCGTACACGCAGAAACGATCCGCTTCGACAGATGCAGTATAACAACAACAGGGCTTGCGGGAACGGACATTCAATCGTCAACCGGCATATACAGCAACGACCTTTCGATCGTTGACTGCAGCTTAGACATAAGAACCGGAATATTCGGTGAAACGATCGATATTTCGGGTGCTACAGACGGAATAGTTACCTCCGGATATGGTGGTGCGGTTACGGTAAAGTGCAAGACAAAGGGCTGGTCGGAAACAGGAAGCGGACTGCTGACGGTGGCACTTGACAAGGGTCGCTCCGTACTGTTTACGGTATCGGCAGGAAATTCGGCAATTCAGGCGTTTGACTTTGAGGGAGGGGAAAACAAGGTAGTTTCCTATCCGCAAACTACGGAGCCTGATAAGGAATTTGAGCTGACGAAGGATTTCTACTGGCTTCTTAAGGAGAAGAACGGTACGGCACTTATAAATGAGATAAGATTCTCGGGTAAATAAGATGACGGTTTATCGCAGTGTACAAATAAAGTGAATAAAAAGAATTTCGCACAGTTGTTTTACGGCTGTGCGAAATTCTTTTTGCCATATACGATGTTTTATTCGTTTCAGATTATTTATCCGCATTATTGCGATGCATGGGGTTATCATAGACTGCGAAAAATATCCCTGCAGAGAAAATTCTGCAGGGATATTTGCTGTAAGGTATATTGATTTTACTTGCTGTCTTATGCGGTGGCTGTCTGACCGCCGTTAATATCGGTAGGATTGCCTCCGCCAAAGCCGCCATGATTATTACCGCCGGGACGATTACCTCCGCCAAATCCGCCGTTTCCTCCGTGCTGACCTCCGCCGAAGCCGCCGCCCATTCTGCTGCCGTAGATGTAGCCGGACATCGTGATCTCCTGCGTGCTGTCGCCTACTGTAAGTGTGTATGTTCCGTCCGATGTGATGTCGGGAGTGCTTATTACAACTGTCTGGAACGATACAGTGGGTGTAAACTCTGCAATTACGTTTCCGCTTGAATCGGTGAGCTTTACTGCTGTTCCCGCACTTGCGTTACCTGTGCTTGCAAGTATCGAGCCTTGTGTTGACTCCGAGCCGAAGTTCATAGCCATACCGCTTGAGCCTGCTATAAGCACTGTACCGCCTGTTATCACAGCGTTATTATCATAATCAAGCGAGCCGTTGCCGTCGCTTGTGGGACCGTATACATAAACCGTTCCGCCCGATATTTCAATATCGCCGTTTGAGTCAAGTCCGTCGCCGCTTGCATTAACGTGTATTTCACCGCCCGTTATGGTGATTTTAGCGTTGCTGTCGGCTGAGAATGAGTCGGGGCCGAAGCCTCCGCCCACGCCCTGATTGTCGCCGCCTGCGGCATTGATTCCATCGTCCGATGACGTAAGTGTTACCTTGCCGCCGCTGACCGTGACCGTCTGACCTTCAAGACCTTCATAGCATTTTGCGATGTTTATCTCGCCGCCGCTGACAACTGTGTTGTTGTCGGCGTGAATGCCGTCGTCGCCCGTGCTTATGTCAAGCGTACCGCCCGATACCGTAACGTCTGCGTTGCTGTAGATTGCGTCGTCAAGCGTATCAATATCAAATGTACCGCCCGATATTGTCAGCACACCGTCAGCCTTTATACCCTTATATGACTCGGTGCTGTCGCCTGTTGTCTTTTCGGACGAACCGCCTCCTGCCTTAAAGGTGAATGTTCCGTCCTTTATGTCAACCGTACCCGATGCATCAATGCAGTCATTGCCGCTTGTGATGTTCAGCATACCGCCGGAAATATATACATATCCCTTTTCGGTATTGTCTGTGTTTTCGCTGTGTATTCCGTCCGTACCGGATGTAACGGTAATATTACCGCCTGCGATTCTTACGCTGTCCTTGCCCGAAAGACCCTGTGATGCGGAGGTGATGTTATATGTTCCGCCCGTTATCTTGAGGTCGTCCTTTGTTACAATGCCGTGCTTGCTTTTGCACTTTACGTTCAGAGTACCGCTGCCGTTGAAGGTTATATCCGATTTTGAGAATATCGCACCGTCAACGTTTGTTGCATCATCTGATGAAGCAAATTCGCCCGTACTTGAAAGCGTGTTCTCTGTTCCCTTTACCGTTGTCACAAATACCTTGTCGGCATTTATGATATAAAGTGCCGCACTTCCCTCTTTAGTGATGCTTGCGTTATCAAGCACAAGCTGTACCTTGTCGCTGTCGCCGGCATTTACGATTATCTGACCCGTGAATGTTCCGCTGAATTTATATGTTCCGGCTTTGGTTATTGTGACCGAGCCGTCTGCAACTGTTACAGAGCTGTCCGAACAGCTTGCCGTACCGTCACTGAGAGTTATATCTGTGCATTCCGAGTAATCGCCCGACAGATCACGGTCAGAGAACATATCGTCTGCTGTAAGCTGTTTATCGCTGTCAGAACCGCTGTCCGATGTATCGGAACTTATATCTGTGGCTGAAGAAGTGCTGTCAGCGCTGACGGTCGTACTGCTTTCAGCCTGTGATGCCTGTGAATCCGATGATGTGTTGTTATCGCACGATGTAAAGCATGAAACTATAAGCGCTGTAGCAATTGTTACGGCTAAGATTTTCTTTTTCATAAAATTACCGCCTTTCGTATCATAACGTTTTTCAGAGCTGTTCTCTGACCTCTGTACTTTGAGAAGTTATGTTTATTTCAAGATTGCCGTTTCTGCATCTCAGCTCGTCTATCATCTGCTTTTCACAGCCTGCCTTGCCGAGCGTGATGTTATAGGTCAGCTTGTTGAGGCTGCCGAGATTCGTTGTTTTTACCTGAATCATTTTGTACTGTGATAAGTATTTTATAAATATATCGTCAAATATTCCCGCATATTCAAGGTCCTCCGGAACAGTTATATGCAGTACCCTGTCAAGCTCGTTTTTCTTTGATTCTCCGAAGGGGGCAGCGGTAAGCACTATGTTTGCAACTCCCATTATCACCGCAAAGATAAGAGCGTACAGCGGATAGCCCATTCCGCACGCAAGTCCTACCGCCATTGCAAGAAATATAGAGCCTATTTCCTTTGCCGTACCCGGTACAGAACGGAACCTTACAAGAGAAAAGGTTCCAGCTACCGCAACGCCTGCGCCTATCGAACCGCTCACCATCATAATCACTATGCTGACTATCGCAGGAAGTGTGGCAAGAGTGATAACAAAGCTTTTTGTGTATTTGTTTTTGTACATATACATAAAAGCCATCGCTATTCCGAGTACCAGCGCCGAGCCTACGCCGATAAGAAAGCCACCCAGTGTTATATCAGCCGTACTGCTGAAAATTCCTTGTATTACCGCATCAAACATTTACCGTTACCTCACTTTTTACTTTTTTCGTTCTTATACCCATGCTTCGTCTGAGCATTGTCATATATGCCATTCCGTATTTTGAAAACGATGTCTGCTTTATACCGCTCTGCGCAAGAAGCTCTGCCAGCCATAAAGGCATCGAGCCTGCCGCTTTTATTTCCATCAGCGAATATCCTCTGTCAAGAATCTGCTCACCGTACGGCTCGACTTTAAGGTCAATATCTTCCGTTCTCCAACGTATGTTGCGATCAAACGTAATTCTTAAATCCGGATCATCCGCTCCGAAATATGCCGTTCTGTCGTAGCAAAGATAGACCGCAGGGAAAATGTCCCCGTAAAAGTCAAGAAAATAGTTGATTTCTTTTGCTATCTGGCTGTTTTCGGGAAGTCTTTCGCCGTTTTCGAGAATCTCCTGCGCTTCATCGCAGTTGAGCGATATACGGCGCTTGTAGACGATGCCTTTGTATTTTTTCTTCAACTCAAGAAAAACCTTTTCGTCCTTTGACGCAGTACCGTAGCTGCGAAGCCTTAGCTTCTCCTTATAAACGGGCTTTTCAAGCGATCTTCTTATAAGCCTGAAGTCAGGGTTATCATAGTAGATGTTGCATATCGTGCTTTCGCCGTGTTCGTCGGGAATCATATACCGTGCGAATTCGCTTTCGATAAACTCCCTTTGCTCAGCGCTCACAAGATATTTAAGCTCGTGACGTTTAAAAATGCTTTTATCCATTTATCTCATTCCTTTCGGTTTCTTTTGGGTGTTGTTCTTTGTCTGTGCTGTAATGATAACTCTTTTGCCTTAAAGAAACCTTAGAGAGTTTTACAAAAACTTTACAAAACGGTGAAAGTATTGTGAAATCGTCATTTTAATGCGAAATTACGACTGTGATATTATTGCGTATGTTTCAAAGCTCTTGATTTTTCTCTTGATTTATGAGATAATATAAAATAGGAAAGTTTATCCGCACCGCTATAGACGGTTCGGATTGGGAAATAAAATGACAGATCAAGAAAAGAGAAATATGGCACAGTTTTTAAATTTCAAAGGCGATTATAAGGGGCTTACCGAATCAAAAGCATCCGATAATCTCGAAATGTACGGAAATAATATTTTCACCGAAACAGAAGACAAGAGCTTCAAAGCATATCACTACCTGCTTGACCCCACGGCAGTTCTGCTGTTGATTTCAGGCTTACTTCAGATATTTACATTGTCGCAGTATGTCACAGGAATTGCCTGCACAGCAATGGCAATTGCTCAGGCGGTTACATTGTGCATCATCTGCCGAAAAAGCAACGATACCATAAGAAACCGTACACTGTCCGCAAAAATGAAATACCGTGTTATCCGTGACAGCACATTACAGCTTACCCCTGCCTCACTTCTTGTACCTGATGACATAATAATCGTACAGAGTGGAGAAATAGTTCCTGCAGACTCGCATATACTTGAGTATGTCGGACTTACAGTTGACGAGAGCAGATTTACAGGTGACAATACCCCTGTACCTAAGCATGACGGAGCGGACCCGAAGGCGACCGGACTTAAAAAAAGCTGTCTTTACGCCGGAACACGCATACTTTCAGGCTCAGCGGTTGCAAGAGTTACCGCAACGGGTGAAGACACATACCGTGCAAGGAACTGCGGAAAAGCGGATAAATCCGCCGACCCGAATTTCTCACGTTATGAGAAAACCTGCGTCAGATTAAGGCTTCCTCTTGCGATTGCGGCTGTACTGCTGTGTGCACTCGGCATACTGATACAGGTACTTACGGGAAGAACTTCAGACGTTCCCGGTCTTATTGTAAGTGCTTGCGGTTGGCTGATATGTATGTTTATGCCGTTTGTAGAGCTGTTTATAAGAATGTACAATATGAACTTCGTACACCGAATAGAGCGTAAGGGTGCAATAATCAAGAATCTTACCGTTCCCGAAAAGCTCAACAGCCTTTCAACACTGATAATTGATAAATCCGCCGTAGTGGCTCCGAATATGCTTGAAGTTGCGGGAGTGTACAGCAAAAATCCCGATCTTATGACTACCGTAACGATTCTTGCCTGCGATAAGGAAGAACCTACACTTGCGGAACAGGCATTTTTTCTTAACGCTGCTCTCGGCGGAACAGATGTGGCAACAATAAAAAGGAACGAGCTTACTGCTCAGTTTCCCTACAATGATAATGACCGTATAGGCGGAAATATATATAATATGGGCGGACAGCATCTCATCTGCATGAAAGGCTCAGTAGAAAAGGTTGCGGGACTTTGTGACATTAGCCCGGATGAGATGTTCAGGATCACAAACCGTGCAGCCTCGCTTGCAAAGCGGGGACTTGAAGTATGGGCAACCGCATATTACATAATCCCCGACGGCGAGGATATACCTAAAAGCCTTTACTCTGTACGTTACATCTATATGGGTCTGGTTTCATTCATGAGTGCGACAAGAGATATGATACCTCTTGCAATGCAGGGCTGTAAAAGAGCGGGAGTTAAACTTGTTCTGACTTCATCCGACAGTCCCGAAACAGCAAGCGCAATGGGTAAAAAGATAGGTCTTTCGGACGAAGGCATGATTTCCGGAGATATGATAACTGAAAGCTCAGTTACAGGTGAATCCATAGATTACACAAAAGCAGAGATTTTCTGCCGTGTCAGTGCGGTACAGCGCATGACAATAATAGACGAACTGAAAAAAGCAGGCGAAACCGTAGCTGTAGTCGGATATAACGATAATGACTATGAAATGATCACTCACGCAGACCTCGGCATAACATCACTTGAAAATACTACAGGCTGTGTATATGAAGCGAGCGGACTTATAGTCCGTGACGACAACTTTGCTTCTGTAGTGGAAATGATAAAAGAAGCTCGACAGCTGCACAGAAATATCAAACGGTGCATTTTCATTCTTTTATCAATGCTTGTGACCCTCTCGGTTACAGCAATTGCCGATATGATATCGGGAAGCGGAATCATAACACCTATGCTTGCCGCACTGCTTACCTCAGTAGTAATACCGATATGTTGTACAGGATTCAGGAATGTTACAGCTGACATAAAGAGCGACATGACCGCCTCGGGATTTATCTCACAGGGAAAACCCGATAAAATGTTCTTTACAAGAAGCCTTGTTTGCGGTATATTCTGCGGAATTATCAGCTTACTGTTCCTTATCACCTCAAGCGGATTCATGCCGCCTGCTCAGGTTTCTTCATCAATGCTGACATTACTCACGATAATGACAGGCGCAATGTGTGTTACGGCGGTCGATAAACAACATGGTATAATAAAAAGCGATTCCGTTCCGAAATATATGGCAGCAGCTGTAATTTCAACATCACTTGCGTCAATACTGTTACCGTATATTCCGTTTATAAACTCGCTGTTTGGCTTTGCGGTGCCTCATCCGCTTGCAAGCATAGTAGCAGTGCTTGCAGGAATCGCCCTTCCCGCAGGGCTTCAGATAAAGAAACACCTCAACAAATAAGAACATAAGTAAGGAGTAAATATGATCTCACATCTACTGAATATCGTTTACGGTATTGTATTCGGCGTGGCGAATGTTATACCCGGTGTAAGCGGCGGAACTATGATGGTAGTTTTCGGCGTTTATGACAAGATGGTAGACGTACTGACATTGAAACTGTCGGCTATCAAAAAGAATATCAAATTCATCATCTTTTTCGGAATCGGTGCCGTTATCGGTATACTCGGCTTTTCGTTTGTGATAACGTGGCTGTTTGATAACTTCCCCGTTGCAACAAATATGTTCTTTATGGGACTTATCATCGGCAGTATCCCGCTCATTTACAGGAATATGACCGTCGGCGGCAGAAAGATCACACCGAAATGCCTTTTTGCGTTTATTCCCGCACTTGCGCTTGTTGTCGGTATGACATTTATAAACAAGCTTCCTCAGAATGAGGTGTTTGAGATAAGTACCGTTCATAAAAGCACGGGTTGTACTGTTACGATTACAAATAACGGCAGTTATGATATGAAATCAGACTGGCAGTTAAAGGTCAACGGCAAGATAGACGGAGAGCTTACCGGCTGTGTTGTAAAGAAATCCTCAGCCGATACTACCGTCCTCACAGGAACGGAAAACAGCGCTATCGCAAAGAGTGAGAGCATTACGCTTACCCTCCCCGAAAACACGGATATTGATTCAATACAGACCGACAGCTTCACCTATACCTATAAGATGAATCCTGTGCTGTTTATAACGCTTCTGCTCGGAGTTACCGTGGCGGCTGTAGCTATGATAATCCCCGGTGTCAGCGGTTCGTTTGTAATGGTACTGCTCGGTTTATACACCACGGTCATCGGTGCTATCAAGAGCCTTGACTTTATGATACTGATACCGACAGCTATCGGTGTGTTTATCGGCATTGTATTCGGAGCAAAGCTGATCTCCGCACTTATGAAGCGTTACTCACTGCTTGTTTACAGCGCAATTATGGGACTTGTGCTCGGCTCACTTTATGCAGTGTTCCCCGATGGCTTTGGATTTAATCTTGAAACACTCGCAGGCTTTGTCGCACTTATCATCGGCGGAGCAATTGCAGTGCTTGTAGGCAAAAACACAAAAGTCGAAGAACAGTAATAATATCTATTCCGATATATAAAAATACTCCCTACGGGGTTTTCCAGCAGGGAATATTTTCATCGTGTCGAAAAAGTATTTTTCGACACGATGCAGACGTTGAGAAACACACGCAGACAAGGAAACCGCTCCGACAGGCGTACAAAGGTACGT
>ERZ773192.2714-NODE-2714-length-14431-cov-7.901155_pt1 | contig 14431 bp, 7 predicted proteins | sample MGYA00581010_ERZ773192 | MGnify/ENA primary metagenome ERZ773192 (study PRJEB29015, sample SAMEA2737741) | human gut metagenome | biome: human gut; feature: human-associated habitat; material: faeces | place: China | collected 2012 ...
TCGTCAGCTCGTGCCGTGAGGTGTTGGGTTAAGTCCCGCAACGAGCGCAACCCCTATCTTCAGTTGCCAGCAGGTAAGGCTGGGCACTCTGGAGAGACCGCCCCGGTCAACGGGGAGGAAGGTGGGGACGACGTCAAGTCATCATGGCCCTTACGCCTGGGGCTACACACGTACTACAATGGCGCGCACAAAGGGTAGCGAGACCGCGAGGTGGAGCCAATCCCAAAAAACGCGTCCCAGTCCGGATTGGAGTCTGCAACTCGACTCCATGAAGTCGGAATCGCTAGTAATTCGAGATCAGCATGCTCGGGTGAATGCGTTCCCGGGCCTTGTACACACCGCCCGTCACACCACGAAAGTCGGTTTTACCCGAAGCCGGTGAGCTAACTCGCAAGAGAAGCAGCCGTCTACGGTAGGGCCGATGATTGGGGTGAAGTCGTAACAAGGTAGCCGTAGGGGAACCTGCGGCTGGATCACCTCCTTTATAGGAAAAATTCCCAACTCGCTCTTCACTTGCAAGGAACAAGGGCTTAACGCCATGCTCTTTGAGAAGAAAACGTCAGGGGCCTGTAGCTCAGGTGGCTAGAGCGCACGCCTGATAAGCGTGAGGTCGAAAGTTCAAGTCTTTCCAGGCCCACCACTTATCAGGGGGTATAGCTCAGCTGGGAGAGCATCTGCTTTGCACGCAGAGGGTCGACGGTTCGATTCCGCCTACCTCCACCACAAGCTTGCTGACGTACAGTCCATGATTGGTCATTGGCGCGAAGATTTCGCGGCAGTCATCCAGGCATGGCCTGGTCGCACCGGCCGGAAACACCGGCGGGTGCTGCTCATTTACAATTGAATAGGGGAATGGGAAGGGAATAGTAAAGTTCTTGAGAAATAAGATATCAAGGGCAACAGGTGAATGCCTTGGCGCTGAGAGGCGATGAAAGACGCGGTAAGCTGCGATAAGCATCGGGGAGGAGCTAAACATCCTACGATCCGATGATTTCTGAATGGGGAAACCCGATGGGAGTCATGTCCCATCATCCTGAGCTGAATATATAGGCCCAGAGAAGCCAACCCGGGGAAGTGAAACATCTCAGTACCCGGAGGAAGAGAAATCAAACGAGACTCCCAAAGTAGCGGCGAGCGAAATGGGAAGAGCCCAAACCGAGTGGTTTCGACCATTCGGGGTTGTAGGGCCGGCATACGTGATTCTGGAGTAGGCAGAGGAAGTGAGCTGGAAAGCTCCGCCACAGCGGGTGATAGCCCCGTACTCGAAACCGAAAAGGACGCAGCCGGTACCTGAGTACTGCGAGGCACGTGGAACCTCGTGGGAATCTAGGGGGACCATCCTCTAAGGCTAAGTACTCCTCAGCGACCGATAGTGAACTAGTACCGTGAGGGAAAGGTGAAAAGAACCCCTGTTAGGGGAGTGAAATAGAATCTGAAACCTGTTGCCTACAAGCTGCGAGAGCTACTTCGGTAGTGATCGCGTGCCTTTTGTATAATGAGTCAGCGAGTTACTCTACCGTGCGAGGTTAAGCGAAAGCGTAGCCGTAGTGAAAGCGAGGCTTAATAGGCCGACTAGTACGTTGGAGTAGACCCGAAACCGGGTGATCTATCCATGAGCAGGTTGAAGCAAGGGTAAAGCCTTGTGGAGGACCGAACCGTCAACGGCTGAAAACGTTCCGGATGACTTGTGGATAGGGGTGAAAGGTCAATCAAACCCGGTGATAGCTGGTTCTCCCCGAAATATATTGAGGTATAGCCTCGGGAATTGATTAGCGGAGGTAAAGCACTGACAGAGCTAGGGGTCCTACCAGATTACCAAACTCTATCAAACTCAGAATGCCGCTTAATTGTATCCCGGGAGTCAGACGGCGGGTGCGAAGGTTCGTCGTCAAAAGGGAAACAGCCCAGACCAACAGCTAAGGTCTCCAAATCCATGCTCAGTGGTGAAGGTAGTGGAACCGTTTAGACAGCCAGGACGTTGGCTTAGAAGCAGCCATCGTTTAAAGAAAGCGTAATAGCTCACTGGTCTAATGGCTCTGCGCCGAAAATGTAACGGGGCTAAGCATGGTACCGAAGCTTTGGCAATCCCCTTTGGGGATTGGGTAGGGGAGCGTTCGCTGCGGGCTGAAGGTGTATCGGAAGGTATGCTGGACTGCAGTGAAGTGATTATGCTGACATGAGTAACGATAAAATATGTGAAAAACATATTCGCCGAAAACCCGAGGTTTCCTGGGTAAAGGTAATCTTCCCAGGGTTAGTCGGATCCTAAGGTGAGGGTGAAAGCCGTAACCGATGGAAAACAGGTTAATATTCCTGTACTTGTTGTGTAGCGCGATGGAGGGACGCAGGAAGATAGGCGGGCCGGGTGTTGGATATCCCGGTGCAAGCGTGTAGGAATATCCGGTAGGCAAATCCGCCGGACGAATCTGAGACGCGAGTCCGTGGGCGCAAGCCCTGAAGCCGTTGAGTCTATGCTGCCTAGAAAAGCTCCTAAGTTTATCCACAGCAATCCGTACCGCAAACCAACTCAGGTGGGTGGGATGAACAATCCAAGGCGCTCGAGAGAACTCTGGCCAAGGAACTCGGCAAAATAACCCCGTAACTTCGGAAGAAGGGGTGCTCTCTAGGGTGACATGTTTAACATATGAAGCCCCGGGGAGCCGCAGTGAATTGGTGGTGGCGACTGTTTACTAAAAACATAGGTCTGTGCGAAGTCCTAAAGACGACGTATACGGACTGACGCCTGCCCGGTGCTGGAAGGTTAAAAGGAGGGGTCAGCGCAAGCAAAGCTCCGAATTGAAGCCCCAGTAAACGGCGGCCGTAACTATAACGGTCCTAAGGTAGCGAAATTCCTTGTCGGGTAAGTTCCGACCTGCACGAATGGCGTAACGATCTCCACACTGTCTCGGCCAGAGACTCGGTGAAATTGCAGTCGCGGTGAAAATTCCGTGTACCCGCAGAAAGACGGAAAGACCCTGTGCACCTTTACTATAGCTTGACATTGGATTTTGGGCCTGCATGTGTAGGATAGGTGGGAGGCTGCGAACCCTGTACGCCAGTATGGGGGGAGCCATCCTTGAAATACCACCCTTGCATGTTTAAGATCCTAACTTCTTCCGGTTATCCCGGAGAAAGACAGTGTCTGGCGGGTAGTTTGACTGGGGCGGTCGCCTCCTAAAGTGTAACGGAGGCATGCAAAGGTTCCCTCAGCCTGATCGGAAACCAGGCGCTGAGTGCAAACGCATAAGGGAGCTTGACTGTAAGAGAGACATCTCGAACAGGAACGAAAGTTGGCGTTAGTGATCCGGTGGTCCCGAATGGAAGGGCCATCGCTCATTGGATAAAAGGTACGCCGGGGATAACAGGCTGATCGCATCCAAGAGTTCACATCGACGATGCGGTTTGGCACCTCGATGTCGGCTCATCACATCCTGGGGCTGAAGCAGGTCCCAAGGGTACGGCTGTTCGCCGTTTAAAGTGGTACGCGAGCTGGGTTTAAAACGTCGTGAGACAGTTTGGTCCCTATCTTCTGTGGGCGAAGGAGAATTGAGAGGGCCTGTCCCTAGTACGAGAGGACCGGGATGGACGCACCCCTGGTGATCCTGTTGTCGCGCCAGCGGCATAGCAGGGTAGCTATGTGCGGAAGGGATAACCGCTGAAAGCATCTAAGCGGGAAGCCTGCCTCAAGATAAGTTCTCCCCTCGAAAGAGCTGAAGGGCCCGGGTAGACTACCCGGTCGATAGGCTGGAGGTGTAAGCGCGGCGACGTGCTCAGCTGACCAGTACTAATAGCCCGAGCGGCTTATTTTTCAAAAACTTTCCCCTTCCCAACCCCCTATCAATTAATATCACATAGAGATTTGTCTTGGTGTTCATGGAGGAGAGGGTACACCCGATCCCATTCCGAACTCGGCAGTTAAGCTCTCCATCGTCGATGATACTGCGCACTCTTACGTGGGAAAGTAGAACAACGCCAAGACTTTATTTCCAAAGGGCCGTCCTATCCAGGACGGCCCTTTGTTTTGCCCGAAGCCCATCCCCATCACAGGCAACCCCTCCCCAAGCCCCAGGCTAGGCGCAAGCCCCTCCTGCTGTTTCTCCCCCTCCCCCCCTAGGGTTTCCTCCTCCCCCAGCTTCTTTTCCTACGGCTTTATGCACCCGGTTCGCTCCATAATCGGAACATTCGCTTCCTCTCCATCTTTTGCATTCACTTAAGCAGAGGCCCGGAAAACCTCTGAGCAAGGCGGAGAGATGTCCTTATAGAGATGCATAGCTCTCATGCCGTTTCAATGAAGAAAGGACGGGAAAAGGGTAGGGACGTTCTCGGTAACTCCTCCCCTGCTACGTAAAGCCTGAGCCGTATAAAAAAGAGGGGGAAGGAAAAGCTCCTTCCTCCTCTTAGGGGGGACGTCCAACGGCTAATGCCGTTTCTTTTTTATGGTGTGCCGCTTGGGCATCATCTTGGGCGGGGCGAGAACTTTCACTTCGCCTTCAAGGGAAAGGGCCTTTTCAGTCAGGCCAAAGGGAGCCCAGTTGGCCGGGACAAGGCTCAGTCGTTCAAAATTTCGCCCTGTTGCATAGATTACCGGGATATCCCCGGAAGAAGAGCCCGCCAGAAGCAGTGTTGCATTGCTCTCAGATGGAATGGCGGGATCGGTTGCCGGAAGTTCGGTCGGTTGGTTGTCAGCGGTTTGCTGCACTGCCTGCTCGCTTGGAGCCATCGGTTGTGTAGCGTTCCCGGTTATGGGTTGCGTCGCATTCCCGGTGAGGTGTGGCGTAGGTACGTCAGCGGCTGTCGGCTGTACGGGGCTGTCGCTTATGTCCGAAGGGTGCGCCCCCGGGGCGTAGATCCCTGTATTGTCGGCAAACAGGGGCTCTTCCTGCAATCTGTCGTTGGTACGCAAAAAGTTCAGGAAATCGCTTCCGGTCAGGCCCACGAGTGCGATCATCGGGGAACCGTCCCCCGCCGTCAGCAGGCTGACTGGCACAGTGCCGCCGTGGATGCCGATGTAGGTTGTCTTGGCTCCAGCGGGCATTTCGCCCCATACGGCCTCTTCCTTTTTATCTCCGCCCTTGTCGGCGACAGGCGTCGGAGCGGCCCACACGGGACCGTTCGCCAGCGCGAACGCGGCGAGGAGAAGCAGAGCGAACCGCTTGGGAGTATGGAAGATTCCGTTCATGTCGAACACATATGACCGTATCAGCCGGAGGTCAAGCGCTTCCTGCAAAGCACTACAGGAATGCGCCCGCCCCCCATCGCGCAACATGGCGGCGAGAGGGAATAATTTCTCCTCCCGCCTGTAAAAACACTATTTTTTCATTGCGCTTCTGACTTCGGCAACGCGGGCGGGAATGTCGGGAGCGCTGACGAATTCGGAAACGATGGCGCAACAGCGGGCGCCGTGCGCGATGACGTCCGCAATGTTGTGGCGCTTGATGCCTCCGATGGCGACGAAAGGCAGGGTGATGTTGGCAACCACCCAATCAAGATAATCGAGGGTTACAGCGGCGCAAACGTCCTTTTTGGTCTGCGTCGGGTAAATGGGGCCGACCCCGATATAGTCCGCACCGGAGGCCACGGCTGCGCGGGCCTGATCAGGGGTATGGGTGGACAGGCCGATGATCATGTCCGGGCCAACGAGACGGCGCACGGCCTCGACGGGGAGATCCTCTTGGCCGACGTGCACGCCGTCGGCTTCGCAGAGGACAGCGATGTCGACATGGTCATTCACGATGAAGCAGGCACCAGCCTCGCGGGTCAGGCGGCGCAGCTCCAGGCACTCTTTGAGCATCTGTCCGGCCTTTTTTTCTTTTTCGCGGTACTGGAGGATCTTGATGCCGCTGTCGAGCAGGGCTTTGGCGACTTCAACCGCCGGACGCCCGAGAGACAGTTCGTCGTCGGTAAGAGCGTAGAGGTCGGTTTCGGGAGAGGTCCCGGGCAACAGTCTGGGCATGGCGCACCTCGTCAGTCGGCTTCTACGCCGACGAAGGAAAAAGTGTTGACGTTGAACAGGCCGCGGGCGGTCAGCTTGAGTTCCGGAATGACGGGAAGAGCCATGAAACTGAGGGTCATGAACGGTTCGACGTCTTCGGGGATACCGAGTTCCGCACGCGCGGCAACGAGCATATCGTGAAGGACGGCATTGACTTCCTGCGGATCGGCGGAGGTCATGAGGCCCGCGATGGGGAGGGGCAGACGCCGGATGGCCCCTCCGTGCACGGAGACGATGCCGCCGCCCATGTCCGCCAACTCACGGACGGCAAGCAACATATCAGGATCGTTGTCGCCCGCTACAACAATGTTGTGGGAGTCATGGGAAATGGGCGTCGCTATGGCCCCTCCCGTGAGCCTTCCAGAATCCCGATGCCGCGTTTCCCCGTCCTCTTGTGCCGCTCAATGACCGCGATCTTGGTCAGGCCGGGATTCAGCGCGGACTGGAAGCATCCCGCGTCATCGGTCTTCACCTCGCGGACGAGGCTCTTCGTAACGAGGGAGGCGGGCTCAATGCCGATGACACGGGCTTTTCCGGTACGGACAGGCAAGGACAGGGCATCCTCGGCCAGCGGTTTGAGGTGGATGGAGTGGGAAGGCGCTCCCGCGGCCGCGTCATCCAACGGGATGAGGACGCGGCCGTCTTCGGCGATCAGGCGTCCCGCCGTGAATACCTTGCGCACGCGGAATGCCTTGAGGTCGTCCACAAGGATGAAATCGGCATCCCTGCCGGGGGCGATGGCTCCCTTGTTGCGCAGCCCGAAGCACTCCGCGGCGTTGAGCGTGCACATGGTGATGGCCTGTACCGGATCCATCCCCATGCCTACCGCGAGGCGCAGATGGTTGTCCATGTGGCCGTCGGAAACGATATCCTCAATATGGCGGTCATCGCAGCAGAACGCGCAGCGCCGTGCGTTGCCGGGCGTAACGCCGGGCAGGAGCGTTCGGAGGTTCTTGGCGGCGGAGCCTTCGCGTATAAGGATGTAGCTGCCCCGGCGAAGGTTCTCGCGCATCTCCTCAAGCGTGGTGCACTCGTGGGTATTCGTAATGCCGGTGACGAGATAGGCGTCGAGATCCCGGCCAAGCAATCCGGGGGCGTGTCCGTCCACAATTTTGCCGTGGGACGTACCGAGCTGGATTTTTGCCAGTACGTCGTAGTCGCCGGAGACGACGCCGGGGAAGTTCATCATTTCGCCGATACCGGTCACTTTGGGGTCGTCGATGAGCTCTTCCAGTTCTTCAGCGGAAAGGACCGCGCCGGAATCCTCGAACGGCGTCGCCGGAACACAGGAGGGGAGGGCGATAAAAATATTGAGCGGCAGGTGTCGCCCGTTTTCCAGCATGTACCGGATGCCTTCCAGTCCGTGGACGTTGGCGATTTCGTGCGGATCGGCCACGACGCTGGTAGTGCCGTGCGGGAGTACCAGCCCGGCGAAACGCGCGGGGCTCACCATGCTGGATTCGATATGGATGTGGGCGTCGATGAGGCCGGGCAGCAGGTAGGCTCCTCGCGCGTCAACGACTTTCACCGCCTCGGTATGCGAGAAGCCGAGGATTTTGCCTCCGCCCACGCTGACGTCCGTTTCCCGGATTTCGCCGGTCAGCACGTCCACCAGCTTCGCGTTGGTAATGAGAAGGTCGGCGGGGCTGCGCCCGCCCGCCGCCATATCCACAAGGTTTTTCAGATCGTCGATGTCGTACATGCAGGTCTCCGGCGTAGGAAACAGGGGCAAGGCGGAAGGGCGAAGAAGCGAGAGCGCTTTTCCGTGTTTCCCCCAAACGTCTTGCCCACTCCAAAGTGTGTTTTTTGAGGATGGGTCGCGTGTGAAAGGGTGACATACTTTCGGAAAAAAACGGAAAAAAGTCAAAAGGGTTGGGAGGAGAAGGGTGGGACGGCAGGGTATTTCCACTTTCAAATAGCGTGTTCCAAAGGCAACCTGCCTCAGAAAGAATCGTGAACGGGGACTCGATAGGCACAAAAAATTTTGGAAAGGGTGTGGCGGACTCTACGCGGGTAGATTTGGGGAAGGGGAAGCTTTCTTCAGAAAAGTTCCCCTTCCCCAATATTTCCAATCCTTTCAAAGTGAACCCATCCTAGAGAAAAGGGAGGGCGCCTTTTCCAGAAAAGCTCCTCCCTTTTTATCAATTTTTTACTGCTCAAGGAGCGCCTTAGCGAAGTCATCCCCGTTGAAGGGGCGGAGGTCTTCCATTTTTTCGCCAAGGCCGACGTAGGTGATCGGGATACCGTACTGCATGGAAACGGCCACGGCGACGCCGCCCTTGGCGGTGCCGTCAAGCTTGGTCAGGATAAGTTCGTCGATCCCTGCTGCTTCCTTGAATATTTTTGTCTGCTGGAGCGCGTTCTGACCGGTGGTGGCGTCTACAATAAGGATGCTGCGGTGCGGAGCGCCGGGATGCTTGCGGGCGATGACTTCCCGGATCTTGTGGAGCTCATCCATCAGGTTGCTCTTGGTGTGCAGACGTCCGGCGGTATCGATAAACAGAATATCGTATTGATCCCTGATGGCGACATCCATCGCCTCCCACGCCACGGCGGCGGGATCGGCGTCCTGCCCCTTGGAGTGGAAACCGGAACCCGTGCGTTCCGCCCAAATGCCGAGCTGTTCCACGGCGGCGGCCCGGAAGGTGTCGGCGGCGGCAAGGAGGACTTTTTTGCCCTGCATACGGGCGCGGTAGGCCAGTTTGGCGATGGTCGTGGTCTTGCCTACGCCGTTGACGCCGATGATCAGAACGACCTCGGGCGGGTTGACCGCGACGACGCGGCGCGGGATGCGGAAAATGTCTTCCAGCTCCGCGGCGAGGAGAGGACGAAGTTCCTCGGGAGTGGTCGCGGAAGCGGCACGCGCGCGGGACTTGAGGCGTTTGCACAGCTCGGTCGCGGCTTCGACGCCCATGTCCGCCATAATGAAGAGTTCTTCCAATTCGTCCCAGAAGTCGGCGGACAGGTCGCCGTGGCTGGCGAAGAGGGTGGAGAGCCCTTTGCCGAGCTGTTCACGGGTCCGTTCCAGCCCTTGATGCAGCTTGAGGAAAATGCGGTTGCGTTCATCCTCTTCGTCCTCAAGATCGAGAGCAAGGGCGAGGCGGTACTGCAGTTCCGAACGGAAGTCCGCCACTTCTTCGTATTCCATGCGCGCGGCCCATGCGGCGAAGTCGGCGACGAAGGCATCGGCTTCGTTCTCCGGGGCTCCAAGGGCTGTCAAAAGGAAGCGGACACGCTCCCAGAGTTCGTCGCCCGTGCGTGCGTCGGGTCCGAGATCTTCCAGAGCGATGGACAGCCACACGGACAGGCGCGGTTCGGCTTCCCGGAGGGTAAGCAGCAGCGTATCGCGCCATCCGGAAGGTTCCTTCGGGGCGTCGGGCTGAGGGGCAGGTTGGGCGGCAGCCGCAGGTGCGGGAGCTTGCCCGTCCGGTTCAAGAGATTGTCCGGCAGCGAGCTGATCCATTTCCAGATCGGCCTGTTGCTGCTCTGCGGCTGCCGTTTCCGGCAGTTTTTCCAAAACCTCCACAGGAGATTGTGGCGCGTCGGAAACGGAAGATTCTTCGTGAGATGCGCCGTCTTCCGTTTCCGCTGGCTGCGGAGCGGCCAGTGCTTCCTCCGCCGGAGCCTGTGGCGTTTCCGGAGTTTCAGCAGTTTTATTCGATGACCACAGCCGTTTGATACTTGAGAAGAAACCCATGCGTCTATCCTTAAAAAAGAGGTCTTCGGATGCGAGGCGGGAGCGTTGAGCAACCGTACCATGCGACTATTTGCGTACTTGTGCCGTCCCGTCAAGCCCTGCTTTTCGGAGGGGTAAAACACGCCGGCCTTGAGGGACGGTACAGGGATTTTGCCTTTTTGGCCTGTTTGAGAGGGGTGAGAATCACGAAGTTTAAATTTTTTTACAAAAAGGGTTGATCTCGGTTTAGAGTTATGAGAAAAGAAACGCGAACACTGGATTGTCCTGTGTTCGTCGATCAAGGAATTTTATTTAAGAAGGAAGGAATACAAATGAAGCGCATCGTGACTCTGCTTCTTGCTGCCGGCCTCGTGCTCGGCGCTGCTGCTGGTTCTCAGGCTGCTGATATCAAGGCCAAGGGCAACTGGACGTTTTCTTGGCAGGTGGGTGACCAGACTTTTGCCAAGCATTCCGGCAAGGATAACTTCACCGCGAAACAGCGTCTGCGTACTCAGATCGACGTCATCGCTTCCGAATCCCTGAAGGGTGTTTTGTTCCTCGAAATGGGCGACCAGAACTGGGGTAAGTCCAATGACGGCGCTTCCCTCGGTACCGACGGCAAGATCGTCAAGGTCCGTTACAGCTACGTTGACTGGGTGATCCCCCAGACCGACGCCAAGGTCCGTATGGGTCTTCAGAACTTCAGCCTGCCCGGTTTTATCTCCAACAGCCCCATCCTCGGCGGCGGTTCCGCTGACGGTGCTGGTATCACCATCTCCGGCCAGTTCACCGAAAACGTGGGCGCCAGCCTCTTCTGGCTCCGTGCTGAGAACGACAATGCGGGTTCCAACAGCGTTAAGCAGTACAGCGACGCTATGGATTTTGTTGGCCTGACCGTGCCCATGACCTTCGACGGCGTGAAGGTGACCCCGTGGGGCATGTATGGCGCTATTGGCCGTGACAGCCTTAATAATGCTGGCAACGGTTCTGGGCAGAACGGTGCCACGATGGCTGAGCGTCTGATGCCTGTGGGTGCTACTGGTGCCGGTTATAACACGGTTGACCGCCATGGCAACGCCTGGTGGGTTGGCGTGGCTTCCGAACTGACCTACTTCGATCCTTTCCGTTTTGCTCTTGATGCCGCTTACGGTGGTGTGGATATGGGTTCCTACCGGAAGGACGGAAAGAACTTTGACGTCGAGCGTTCCGGTTGGTTCGCTTCCATCCTTGGCGAATACAAGATGGATTACTTCACCCCCGGTGTCCTGTTCTGGTACTCTTCCGGTGACGACAGCAATGCGTACAACGGATCCGAACGTATGCCGGTCGTTGAAGGTTCTTGGAGCGTTTCTTCCTACGGCTTCGATGACAACTTCGGTCGTGTTTCTTGTGATATGCTCGGCCTCTCCAATACTGGCACCATGGGTGTGTACCTCCAGGCGAAGGACATCTCCTTCATGGAAGACCTGACGCACATCTTCCGCGTCGGTTTTGTCAAGGGTACCAACAATACCGAAATGGTGCGTCATGGTGGAGCGACCCTCACGGGTGCGGATGGTCTGTACCTGACCACGGCTGACAAGGCTTGGGAAGTGAACTTCGACACCCAGTACAAGATCTACAAGGATCTGACCTTGGCCGTTGAAATCGGTTACATCAACCTCGACCTCGAAAAGGGCGTCTGGGGTAAGACGGTTGACAGCAACAAGGAAAACATCGCCCGCGGCGCTGTGACCTTGCAGTACACCTTCTAATTGAAATCGGCTGACGCCGATTCCGGTTAGCTTTGATGAGGAGGGAGTTTCGGCTCCCTTCTCTTTTTATATTTGACGCGCTGCACGGGCTCTGGAGAGGATTTCTGACCGTGCAACGCGTGGATCCCAAAGCATACGGACTGGTTTTGTATCCTATTGCGCAAAAAGCACTTCTCCCCTTGACTCGGAAAGAACGCCGGGATTAGACTTCTGCGGTAGTGGAGCAATCTCCTTGCCGTAAGGGAGGGTGTTCCGTAACACTCACGTTTAGAGGGGGAATTGTATGCCTTCATGGATGTATTTTGTGTTGGCCCTGGCAGGGCTGCTGGCTGGTATAGCTTTCTTCCTGTTTTATCAATGGTATTCCATACAGTTTTAGTTTATATTCCAACATGATATAAAGTTTATTATACGGCAGTCCGTGAAACTTCTGGTTTGTCTTGTGCCCTATATCTTTTCCTTTACGGATATTTCGGATATCTCCTATGATTACACAGCTTATCCTTTCTTTTTTACAGTATTCTGCAAGCCATCTGGTCACCTTATGAAGGTAATCCTTTACTGCGTTCTGTTTTTTCCGATAAATCCTTTTGATGTGTTTCGATGATCGGGGATATTTTATGCCATTTCCCGACTGCTGTGCATACCATATTGATTGAACTCTGCTGATTTCTTTGTGAAAGTATCTTTCCAGCGAAAGATATTTCCTTCCCAGAATAAAAGTTTTTCCATTTCCGGAATCATAACAGGTCATCAGATTATGAAGTCCAAGATCAATTGATAAATAATGGCCATTCTGAGGAAGCGGTTCTGGCTCCTTGACCTCATAGATAACAATAAGGTCACATTTTCCATCTTCCGGTGGATAGATCCGCAGCTGCTTTATGTGATCCATGTTCCTGAAAATCTTATTTTCAAGATATAGAAATTTTTCATGAATCCCATAAGCTTCTTCCATATAGCTTTTCAGATCCTTTGACAGAGACAGCCGCAATTGGTCGGAACCTTTCTCGTGCCGGATTCCCATCTGCATGTAAGTGATCGGTATATTGTCCTGTTTAAATCGCGGCGGATTTGGATCTTTGATCCCAACGGTCTTTTTAAGAACATAAAATGATTTCCAGGCTTTATCCAGCTGCTTGCAGGTCTCCTGCGCTGTCTGGGACGGAAGCTGTCTATACCACAGATCTCCTTTATGCGCTTTCTTCTGATAATACCAGTCAGGATACTTCTCCAGCTCCAATTCTTTATATCGACGGCGTTCATAGTTGCAGACATTCCAGAGTTTGGAAGCAGCATAACACATATGCCCTATAATATTAGAATATTCCGGCCGGATATTGACCGATGTTCTGTGTGACAGCAGCATTCCCCTTCCCCCTTCAGACAGCCATGCATATGAATATTTACAATTCACATTGAATTAATACGACTTGCTCTGATGTTCAATATAACGGCGGATATTTTCCTCAGATACAGATCCGATCGTTTCCACATAATAGGAATGGTTCCACAGTTCTCCCTTCCACAACTGGTTTCTTATTTCCGGAAAACGTTCGAATAATTTCCTGCCTGTGATCCCCTTCAGATACTTGATAATGGCTGTTATTGACAGTTTTGGTGGAGCTGATACAAAACAGTGAACATGATCACCTTCACCACATTCAAATAAATGAACGGTAAAGCCTTTATCGTCAGCTATCTGCTGCACGAGTTCCTGCAGGTATTTCTCAACTTCTGGGGTTAATATCTTCCGTCTGTATTTCACCGACCATACCATATGGTAGTTGATATTGCACACGCAAGTCCTATAATGTATAAGATTTTCTTTCATACATATAGTATATCATATTGAATTGTAATACACAATCATTATTCGAACGTATTTTCGTTTTTATTGTATGCCGGTTACGGCATTACTATCAAAGGATGAGAATTATTATACTATTTGCATTGTGCAGATATGCACACTCCTGCGCTTTCATCTCGGTAATTGAATTGCCGAGGATTCCCGCTTATTGTCCTAAAAATATTGATACCTCCTTCTCTTCGCCACCAAAAAGATAACTGACACCGTCACGGACATACACTCCGCCACGATAATTGCACCCCAGATTCCGTTCAAGCCCAGGAGCAGCGGCAGAATGATAACCGATGCACTTTCAAACACAAGAGTACGCAAAAATGCTATCAGCGCCGAGGTCAGTCCATCTCCCAGCGCCGTAAAAAAGGCGGAACTGAAAATGGAGAAACCGCAGAATAAGAACGAAACCGCATAAATGGAATACGCATGTACCGTCATGTCCAGAAGCCCGGCATCATATCCTACGAAAATAGCTGCCAACGGTGCCGCCATCACCTCGGACAGCAGCAGCATGCTCAGAGACGCCGCCGCGATCAGAAGCACACTGCGCTTTAGCAGGTTATTTAACTCCTTTTTATTTCCTGCGCCGTAGTGATAGCTGATAACTGGAGCTACGCCGGTCGCATAACCGATGAAAATCGCAAGGAAAATAAAATCCACATACATGATGGTTCCGTAAGCTGCGACTCCGTTTTCTCCCGCGTAGCGCATCAGCTGCGCGTTATACAGCATGCCGACAATGGACATGGAAATACTGCTCATCAATTCCGATACACCGTTGGTGCAGGCACGTCTGAGCGCTCCTCCATCCCACTTTGGTCTGCGAAGGCGCAGGCTGCTGCTGTTCTTCCGCAGGAAATAAACCAGCGGTATCGTTCCGCCTATGATCTGTCCCATCGCAGTCGCCATCGCCGCTCCGGCAATTCCCCAATGGAACACTCCCATGAACAGAACATCTCCCGTCATATTGAGCACACCCGAAATGATCGTTACAATCAGCCCCAGCTTCGGCTTCTCCGCCGTCACGGAAAGGCTGCCAAACGCATACTGCAACATTAAAAACGGAAGCGCCACCAGAATGATCCGTCCATACCGGATGCAGTCCGCCAGCATCTCTCCCTTCGCGCCAAGAAAGGCAGCGATCT
>ERZ773192.2719-NODE-2719-length-14415-cov-9.185933_pt1 | contig 14415 bp, 10 predicted proteins | sample MGYA00581010_ERZ773192 | MGnify/ENA primary metagenome ERZ773192 (study PRJEB29015, sample SAMEA2737741) | human gut metagenome | biome: human gut; feature: human-associated habitat; material: faeces | place: China | collected 2012 ...
TATCGTTGTAGTACCGCACAAGGCGGTTTCGCCGTTCTGGGTCTTTCCATATCCAGTCCTGAAACGCCTGCTTGATAACTTCCTGCTTTGCCTGTGCCGCCGTGGTTTCCTTTGCGTTGAACACCGCTTTTTTGTTGCCGTGTTCGTCATACACATAGTCAAAGATACGGGTGTCACGCAGGTTTAGGGTGTCCTCAATAATACGATAGGCGGAAGCCCTCTTTGTACCGTAGGTGCTGTCCGCCTTTACATTTCCAATATCGGAGCTTTTGTTCTCAATAAACCAGTCGCCATTCATTGGGGTGTAGCGTACCTTTAGCCTGCCCATTGCATAGCTTGACGGGGTTAGTAACTCCACCACAAACCGCTGAATATCCTCCTGCGGTATCCAAGTCGTACCCAGACGGACAGAGATTTCAGCCGCAGACAGGTCTTTCGGTATGACTTGCTTTAAGGCTTCCACATTGACCGCAAGCTCTGGGTCATTCTTTGCTGCGGCTTCGGCAGTTAAGAGTTTCGCCCGTACATTCCCTGATAAATACTCATCGGCAGTCACATACCTTGCAGGCTCGGCGGCGGGGATACGGAAGATAACGCCCTGTAAATCGGCAATCAATTCTTCCTGTGTCTTACCCGTGAGCTGTTCCATAAAGGGTAAATCAACGCGGGCTTTCTCCCCGATAGACAGGGCAAGGGCTTCGCTCGCCATTTCCACGGAAGTGATTTCACGGTGGGGCTTTATCGTCCGTTTCGTAAACATATCCGCTTTCCGCTTGAAGTTTCCCTCATCGTCAAGCACCTCCAGAGAGCATAAAAGGAAGTAGCTCTCGTCTGAAGCAAAGGCAAGATAATTTCCTCGTCTGTTGATAAGCCCGTACTTTTTGGAAAAAGCATCATACAAGCGGTTTAGGTTTTCCTGCTCGGTCTGTATCATTTCCTCTGGGTAGTCCTCGGTCTGATACTCAATGAGCTTTCTCACACAGTCACGGATTTCGATTAACCCTTTGATACGGTTTTCGGCAGTCATAGATGCCGCCGCAGGGGTCATAATGTCATTCTCACGGAAATAAACTTTGCCGTCCACCAATGCAAAAGAGAAATTCCGCACATTGGGGTCAGCAGGGATAACCTCGTCCTGCTCATCGGAGATTTCGTCAATCTCACCCATATACTCTGGTATTTCTCCCTGAATGTTCTGGACAGCGTTGTGCAAAAGCTCTGACAAAGGAATATCCTGATAGGCTTTGCAGGCACTATCCATTCCAAAGCGGGTGCTTTCCATTTTCATTTCACCCAAAATCATCTCTGGGTGCTGCACAAAATAGCTGTTCATTGTGATGCCGTTCTCATCGGTATCGAGGTGTACCCAGTCAGGCTCTATATCCGTAATGCGGTCACGCTTCTGTAAAAAGAGAATATCGCTTGTGACCTCCGTGCCTGCGTTTGCTCGGAAAGTGTTATCGGGAAGCCTGATTGCTCCGAGTAGCTCAGCTCTCTGGGCGATATACTTCCGCACCTCTGGGCTTGCCTTATCCATTGTACCTTTAGAAGTAATGAATGCCACCACGCCGCCTGTTCGCACCTTATCGAGAGCCTTTGCAAAGAAATAGTCGTGGATAAGGAATTTCTGGGCATTGTAGCGGCTGTCATTGACCTTAAAATCTCCGAAAGGTACATTGCCGATAACCACATCAAAGTGGTCGTCTGGCAGCTTCGTTTCCTCAAAGCCCTGTACGGCAATGTTCGCTTTTTGATAAAGCTGCCCTGCAATTCTGCCTGTGAGTTCGTCGATTTCCACGCCGTGGAGCTTGCTGCCTGCCATACTGTCGGGAAGCAGACCAAAGAAATTGCCCGTGCCGCAGGACGGCTCTAAAATGCTGCCCTCTGAAAATCCCAGACGGTCAAGGGCTTCATACATTCCCTTAATCACAACGGGCGGCGTATAGAACGCCGTCAAAGTGGACTCCATCGCCGCACGGTATTCCTCTGGCGACAGGCTTGCGTAAAGCTCCTGAAACTCGTTTGCCCACGCTGCGTTATTCTCGTCAAACGCCATTGACAGACCGCCCCAACCAACATATTTTGAAAGGGTTTCTTGTTCTTCGGGCGTGGCAAGACGGTTTTCAAGCTCCAGTTCGTGCAAAAGGTTGATTGCCGCCATATTGTTATGGAACTTTTCTTTTGCACCGCCAACGCCTAAAGTATCCTCGGTAATGCGGTAGTTGTGTCGTAAAGCAGAGGGAACGGCAGACTTCTCAGCTTTTTCTTCGGGCGGTAGCTCTGGCTGTTCCTGCTCCAAAAGACTTCGGATATAGCCGATTTTCTCCACTCGGTTAATAGGGAAACCTACGCTGTCCTTAAAAGTGATGTCACGCATTGACACATCATCGCTGACTTTCCCAACGCTTTCAATGAGATAGCGGCGGTTGTCTATGACGATTTCCTTGCCGATAAGGTCAGAAGTATCCTGTTCTTGTCTGCTTCGCTCTGCATCTTTCTGGGCGAACAGATTGACATTATTTTCGGCACTATTTAAGGTGTCTGCATATTCCTGTGCTTCTTCCTCAGTTTCAAAGGTCTGATAAATACCGCCTACATCATAATACTGTCCGTCTTGTCCCTCTGGTATGCTGTTATCCCGTATGATAAACGGGTCTGCAAAGGCATCGGAAGTCTGCTCTACGGTGTAATGGGGTACTGCACGGTTAGAAGCAACAGGTATGCCTTTTTCTTTCGCAAGCTCCTTAAAGTCTGACAGAGTATCCGCATCCATAACCATTCCGACCAACTCGCCGTTTTCATCAAAGTTCATCGCTTCATCAATCAGAAAATGGTAAAACTCCGTGCCTTGCCACCGATTTTCTTCGTCTCTCGCAACAATAACACCGTTTTCATCGGACAGACCAATATCGTCCATTTTCATCTGCGAAAGCACATCTCGCAGAATATCAATTTCCCTGTCTGTAATTGAGCGTGTTTCCTCGGCAGGGACAAACCATTCCTTTTCAAAGGACATTATCTCGTCAAAGAGCTTTCTGTCCTCTGGGGTCAGGTCTTTGTGCTGCTCCAGATACGGAATAAACACATCACGCCCCCAACGCAAACTTTCCATCTTCTCACGGTAATAGTCCTCGCCCTGCTTTTTCCACTCTGGGATAAACGGGCAGTCTGGGGAAAGGGAATATTCATAAAAGTTCTTGATATGGGCAATTAAATCGCCCTCGCCGTCGCCAATATCAAACCGTCCATCATAGTGGAAGTCCTCGCCGCCAATAGTAACGGTTATATCAAAATCCGTCTTGTGATACCAACCGACATTATCATCGCCCTCACGCTCACGGTGCTGCTTTTCGTCCAGAACGCCGAGCAGATAATTACCAAGGGCAAAGCTCAAATCGGTGTAGCGGTCATTAAACTGCCTGTCATAAAAGGCAGGGTGTTCCGAAAATCCGATAGAAAACTGGATGCCGTCTGGCTTTTGTTCAGGCGGTATTTCCGTTTTCTGTTTCTCGGTCACAACGACCTTTAAGTGGTCGTTGGCAGGGTTTTCCTTTAGCTTTTCCTCAAAGTCTGCCCGACTAAGTTCCTTGCCGAACAGTGGAAACTCTGGATTACGCAGAGAAACGGCATTTTCATCGAATGCCACAACCTCGTATTTATCGGCACCGATATATACCACATCGTCCTCATGGTAGAGATAGCGAAGCGGATATAGCTCCAGAAGCTCCTGCGAAAAACGCCACGCATTGCTGCGGCTGTAAATATCAGAAGTCTTACCCTGTACCAGAGCAAGAAAGTCAATGAGCTGCTGAACGGTGGCAGGGTCAGATAAATGCTGTTCCATCTGCTCAGCGGTCACATCGGCAAGGTCGTTTCTGTTTACATTTTCAAGCAGACTTTTTTCGTAACCGTCCAAGTCACGGATAAAATCGGACAGCCGCAAAGAGAGCGTATCCCGTTTATCAGCAGGGGGCAGGTCACGGTGGGCATCAATAAATCTCTGCCTGTTCACTTTCTCCTGCGTGTCGATTTCATACTGCGGAGCTTCCACGCTCTTTAGATATTCGGGATAGTGGTCTTTCTCTTTTTCATTCAGATAGCGGTTATTCTTTATCAGCTCACGCAGCCGCTTTTCCATCTTACTCCAAGAGAGGATAAGGTCTGGATTGGTGTATGAGCCATGCTTTTCAATGTGGATACCTTTGCCATCGTGGGACTGACCGCCTTGCGTTCCGTCTGGGAAGTAGTGCGTACCGCCGCCGATACCATACTCATTTTTGAGAAAAGTGATATTATTTTTGCTGTCCTCTTGTTTCTGGAATTGACGGTAAATGCGGTACTTGCCGTTTTGAAAACCGCTTCCTAATAAAAGAACAGAGTCAATATCCTCCTGAGAAATAGCAAAAGCAGAGGATTTTTCGTCCTCTGCTTCAGCTATCATTTCAATCTGTTCCTCTACGGTAGGGAGATTAGCCCTGACCTCTGTTTCATTGGCGATGCTTTCCTCGGCGGGGTATGACCTGTCTAATTGTAAATCAGCTCTGTCAGTATCACTTCCTCCGCCTGACTGCGAATATTGTTCATCAGTCCGACCCACTGCATCGGGGCTTTCGCTTTCAGTTCCTCGGTCACGCCCTGTTCGGCTTGTAGCTGCTTCGTCAGAAGCTCCAACCGTTGTAGTGCTGTCTGTTCTGTCTGGTGCAGATGTTCGTTCAGCCTGCCCGTTGTCAGCAGGTTGAGGTATGTCACTCTCTTGTGCTGCTCCAGATAATCCCTGTGCATCAAAGCGTATCTGCCAAGCGGAAGCTCTGGCTCTGTCGCTAATGTCAGGTCGGGAATAAGATAATCGCCCTGTTTGGTGTAAGTGATTTCGTTCATTGTATTTGCTCCTTTCGGGTTGTTCTCTGCCTATATCATACCGAGCCTGCGGTTTCGGTACAAAGGTGCGATTTTGGGTTTTCTCTGCCATTTGCACATCTCGGATAGTCAGGGAGATTTCCCTGAGTGCCATTTCCGCAATATCGCTCGTTGCAATACCGAGGGCGTTAATGGTGGCAGGGGTATTAAAATTGATAATATCCTGAAAATCCTCACGGTCAAAAAACTCGCCCGTGTCCAGACCGCAGCGGCTGATCAGCATAAAAGCAACGCTGTTTGCTTCCAGCCGCTTATATATGACCTCTACATTGAAATCGTCCAGTTCTTCTAAAAAGCTGTCCTTTGTGCAGTCCTTTAACTGTGAAAAATAATCTGGAAGATTGTCCTCAACAGCGTTCTTTGCCGTTTCCATTAAGACAGAAGCAAGATCAGAGCCTTCCACCTCTCCAAACCTATCCGAGAGCCTTTCCATAACAGCCTGCTCGTATTGCTCATTCATCTGCCATATCGGAACGGGGCGGCTGCCATAATACCCTTCGTGCGTATCTGACACATCAAAGTAATATTTCAGCGTGTTCCTGCGACCTTTCGGGTTAAAGACCGCTATGCCTTTGCTGTCCTTATTGACCCACCGCCGAAACTGTTTGTTCCAAGTTTCAAGCTGTGCCACGGCAACGGCATCAGGGCGTTGGGCATAGATTAGGAGCTGTTCGTCAAAGCGGCATTTATAGTTGCGGCAGGCGGCAGCTAAAAATCCCTGCCACGCCTGCGGATTTTTCGCAACGGCAACACCTGTACGCCGATACAGCTCTGTGATTAGCTGATACTTCGCAGCCATTAGGTTTTCACCTCCTTATAGATTTATTTTGGGTCATTCATTGGCATCGCCGCCAAAAAGGAAATGACCTTGTTTGCCTTGATACTTTTTTGCAGGTCATTGATAAGGGAAATATCCGCAACCGTAATACCCTGCATTGAGAGAATATCGTCCATTGTCATAGCGGCAATGGCTTTTTCATCGGTAAAACCTGCTTCCAAAATCTTGTTTAAGACCTTGACCGCTTTCTGGTTTACTGCCATTTGTCAGTCCTCCTATCGTTCTAAATCCTTGTGCTTCGGGGCTTTTTCCTGCCCCTTGACTTTGGCAAGGGCTTCTTTTGCCCAATCGGGCATACATTCGGGCTTGATTTCCCCAAGCACATCGTACCTTTCCCATCTGGCTCTTTCGCCCGTGGCAAGGCAAGTACCAAACACCGCCTGACCTCTGCCGCCTGTTGCACCGTTGCCGCCCTCTGCCAAGATAAGCTGATAGGCAGGGTGCTGATATTCATACCGTTTCGGCTCGGCATTGAGAACGACGACCTTGCCAACGATATTGCTTTTATGGTCGTCAGGAATACAATGCTCCTTTGTGAACACGGCTTTATCAAAAGGAAACTTTGACAGCTCGGCTCTGGTGCGGTCAATCTGAGATTGTACCCGTTCCGTGAAAATCTCCATTGCTTCCAGATAATCATCGGAAGCAACGCCCTCAGTTGCCCACGCTGCTGACAGCGGATTGTGGTAGTCGCAGTAGCAGACTAAAAAGGGATACTGTTCCTTTTTATCCACGGCAAGCACAACCTCTTTATCCCCAACATAGATGCTTTGGGTCACTTCATAATTACCGAGCATTCTTTTTTCTTCACTCATTCGGCTGCTCCTTTCGTTCTTTTTTCGCTTTCTGCTCGTCTAAAATCTTGCGGATACAGACATCGCAGAAAATAACTGACCCGTCCTTATATCGGGGATAAGGACAGGTCGTACAGTCATATTTCTTTTGCTTATCGCTCACGGTCATCACCATTTTTCTGCTTCGGGGCAGCTTGATTGTACGGCATACGGCACTCCGTTTGATACCGTTCATTCAGCTTCTCCCGTGCGGCAGAAATATCATTGCAGTAGTAGCCCCAGAAATAGTTATCGCCGCCCTTACAGTACCAACACACATAAGGGTTAGGGGCATTAGGGTTATGACCGATGACAAGCTCGTTACTCCCGATAGTACAGCTCTCTATGATTTCATAGCCCCCATTGGAGCGTTTTTCTTCGTCCATAGACACCTCTCATTCTTTGGCATACTTCCGATATGCCTTTTCGCCTGTTGCCCGAAGCCGCTGCATACGGGCGTTGCCTGACAGTTCTGGGTGCTTCGCCTGCAATTTGCGGCGTGTCCTGCTGACACTTTCAAAGCTCGGCAGACCGAGATATTTATACTGTGTCATTATTTCCGCAAGGGGGATTGCCCCCGCATCTTTCAGGCACACATTACAAAGGGCAAGGTACAGCACCATATCGTCATTTCGGGCATCTTCGTTCTTTTCCAGAATAGCCCTGACTTTCTTTTCAACGGTCTTTAAGTTCCGCATTGGATACCTCCATATATGGAAAGAGGGCGGCATATTTCAGCCGCCCCCGTTCCTGCATTTTATGGGTCACTTATTCTTTCTGTGACGGATATTGAGCCAGAGTGCCGCACCGCCGATAAAGACGACAAGCACGATGGCAATGATAGTCTTTGCGTCCATTCCTTAGTCCTCCTTTTTCTTTTTTCTGCCCTTAAAGCCAACAATGCCGAGAACGCCTGCACCGATAAGGGATACTGCCGCAAGGCTTACCCACAAGGCAGGATTGAAGTCATCGCCTGTTTTCGGTGTGTCACGAAGTTCGTTGTGCATCTGGACAATCGTGGTTGCTCCGACCTTTACCGTTGCCTGCTTGTCGGCAGGGAGAATATAGCCTGCGGAAGCATTGTCGCTGACCTCGGAAACGGTGTACTCGCCAATACGCAAGCCCTCAATGAAGATTTCGCCGTTTTTGTCGGTCTTAAAGGTCTGGTCATAGTCCGTGCCTGTTACCCTGAAAGAGAAGCCCTCCAGTTTTCCATTAGAGGAAGTCTTAACGATTTTCAGAGAGCCTTTCTGTGCAGTGTTGATAAAGCCAACGCCTGCTTTGTTCTCTACGGCATAGGTCTTGCCGTTTTCCTCAATGGATACGCCATACACGCCCTCGTCAAGTACAAAGCCCTCTGGGGCTGTCTTTTCACGGACAAGGTATTTTCCATATCTGAGGTCGCCCATCTGGTAAACGCCTTTTTCCACTTCGCCCATTGTTCCGAGCAGCTCATCGTCTTTGTCGAGCTTTCCGTCGCCGTTCTTATCGGCATAGACTTCAAAGACCGCACCTGTCAGCTTGTTTTCAGGGTAATCCTCGTCCACCTTAGTCAGCTCAATTTTGCCTGTGATATAGAAGTTGACAAGCTCGATTTCCACAACCTCGTCCACCTTGCCGATAGTAACAGGGATTTCTTCCTCGGAGAGTACAAAACCTTTCGGGCTTTCGATTTCACGGATTGCCCAAGTTCCATACGGTACTTTTGCAAAAGAAAAACTACCGTCATCAGCCGATGTGGTAGTCTTAATCGCATTTTCCTTTGTAAACTCGGTTGTACCCACCTTAAAGATGCCGATAACAGCACCGCCAAGAGCTTTTCCGTCCTCATCAGACTTCTTACCGCTTACAGAGCCGTAAATCAGCTTGTTTTCAATGGCGTTGCCCTCGTTTGCCGTGATGTGGACAGTAGCGGTTTCCTGACCTGCATACTTAAAGTTTACAGGATATTTGGTATCGCTCGTAAGATAAGCCGCATTGGTCTTGATTTCCTGCACATAGTAGCTGCCAATCGGCAGGTCGCTGATTGCTTTGCCGTGACCATTCTCATTAAGGAAGATGACCTCAATCAGACCGTCAGCAGGGATAGTCTTTCCGTCTACGGCAGTCAGTTCCTCGGCTGCATACAAGCCAAAGGTTACATCGGCAAACTCGCCGTTTTCGCCCACGCCGTAATCCTTGTCAATTTCAAGGGCTTTCACAAGGTCGATTTCCACACGCTGACGCTCGTTCACAAAACCTGTGGCAGTTTCCGTTACGGCGATTTCCTGACCTGCATACACAAGCTCAACGGCGTGGATTTCCTCATTCAGTACGAAACCGAACGGAGCAGTAACCTCTTTGACCTCGTACTTTCCAAGATACAGCTCCTTGGATTTTGCCGTACCGTCTTTGCCTGTGGTAATAGTATCCACAACCTCGCCCTTAGAAGCTCTGAGCGTTCCGTCCAGAGTATAAATATCCTCGGCGGCGGTAATCTCATAGACCGCACCCTCCAGATTGCCGACAGAGAAGATAGGCTGATACAAGCCTTTGTCGCCTGCAACGGTGCTGAACACCTCGCCAGATTTAGTTACGGTAACTGTGCCTTTCTGTGCCATATTGGAGCGTACCACTTCGATAACGGTAATGCCGCTTTCTTCTTCTGAATTTTCCTGCACCACATCAAAATAGACAGGCTCGGAGTTCAGCACATAACCATAAGGGGCTTGCACCTCAACCAGAGAATAACCCTTGCCGTATTCCAAAGTCTGCGGTGTGATAAGGTCGCCGTCTGCGGTGGTGTAGAAAGTATCAATCGTTGTCACTTCGGGGTAAGTGAAAGTCATAGATACAAGGCTGCCGCTTGGGTCATAAATCTGGAAGCCTGCACCTGCATACGGGATTGTCTTGCCTGTTTCCGCATCTTTCTTGACAATCTTGATATAACTCTCAAAGTTTGCGTTGTTGATAAGATAGCGGTAGGTCTGACCGTCCTGATTGATAAATACATCAAAAGGCTTCATCAGCTCACGACCCTCCCAACCAGAGGTCTGCTTCACGGTATAAATGCCGTATGGCATATCCTTACTCTGGGCAAAGCCGTTTTCATCGCAGGTGAGCGTATCACGCTCGGTTTCCTTTGCTGCTTCATAGCTGCCTGCGGCTTTCAGATAAACCTCAAAAACAGCCCCTTCTTCAGGTGTTTCAATCTGTGTTTCGCCGTTGTCGGTGTGCTTGATAATGGAGATGTTACCCTTAATGACCTGTTCATTCACGGCGTTTTCCGTGCTGTTCAGTTCTACGGTATAAAGCTCTGGCTCTGCACCGACCTTATGAATGGTGGTGTCGAGCAGATAGCCCTCGGACGGGCTGATTTCTCGGATAGTCCAGTCATTGTCACAAATATAATACTTGGTCGTAAACTGACCGTTTGCATCGGTGGTATAAGTGTCAATGAGTTCTTCGCCCTTGTAAATGCCATACACCGCACCTGCAAGGGAAGCGTCGCCCTGCGGCTTGCCTGTTTCTGCATCGGTCTTTGTGACCGTCACATTGAATTTTTTGAGAATGTTGTGGAAACTGCGGTTTGTGACCTTGTTCCATTCAATCGGTGCGGTCTGGGAAGCAGGAACGACATAGCGGATTGCGGTATCTACTTCCTCTAAGGTGTAAGGGGTGTTGCCGCTGATAAGGACATTTTCAAACTTTGCAACGCCCTTTGCATTGGTTACGGCATATTCATCAACGGAATAACCGCTAAGGGAAGTTCCGTAAAGGTGGAATTTCACGCTCTCCACCAGATTATCCTCGGAAGTTTTAACCACTTCAAGGCTTCCACGCTTTAAGACATTACTGAAAGTGACGGTTGTGGTCTTGCCGCCGATAAGGGTAACGGTCTGGGTCTGCTGCGGCTCATATTTATCAATCGCCTGTTCCGTAATGGTATAGATGTCAGGCACTAAACCTGCTACGGTAATATTACCGTTCTTGTCGGTCTTAACTGTCTGGTTGAAGTCCTTGCCCTTAATGGTAAACTGGATGCCCTCTACAATGCCGTCCTCGGAAGTCTTTTTCAGGGCAATCGTGCCTGTCGGGGTTTCCACATTGATATAGGCGGCTACGGTATCGGCATTTTCAACGCCTGTTACCAAGTCCTGCAAGTTCGGGTCACCGTAGGCAATCAGCTTTGCACTGCTGCTGACTATCGGCATATTGTTTCTTGTTGCGGTAATGCGTACCGTACCGTCAAAGGCTTTGGCAGAGCTGATAGTCAGCTTGTTGCCAGATTTCGACACGCTTACCTTACTGTCAGAGCTTGAAAAGGCATAATCGGAAAGAACGCCGTTGCTGTCCGTAAAGGTCAGCGTATATTTGCCGTCCTTATAGGCAAGCTCCTTTGTGATGCCGTTTTTACTGCCCGACATAAAGCTCGGAATGGTATGATGCTCGCTCATCAGCGAAACAATCTGGTCGTATGCCGCCTTTGCTCCGCTGTTGGCATAGTTAGAGCCAAAGTGCAGGCTGTAAACCTTGTCGCTTGTCTTGCTAAATGAGCCTGTGGCTTCACGGCAGCCCGTGACAAACTCCCATACAAGGGTCTGTGTCGCAACCCACTTCTCATCATCGCTTCCTGTAAGGCTACTGCGGTTGCCCTGATACCCGTAGAGCAGGGCAAGCCCGACTGCCTTTTTCTGATTGGCAGAAAGGGCGTTCCAAGTGTCCGAAGATGCCTTTTTCAATGTGTTACCCGTATTCAGCGGTACACCCGGCTGAATACAAAAGGCGTTTTCTCCGTCCACAAACATACGGTACTTATAGTTTCCCGTGCCGCCTGCGGTATGACCGTCAAAGGTGGCACTCGAATTGTACCTCATAGCATTGCCGCTGCTGTCGTAGGTGTGGCTAAAGGAAATCGTACCAATGTCACCCGCTGCAAACGCCGTCGTTGCAGGCAAAATCGACAATGCCGTGACCGCAGCCATAAGAGTAGCCGCAGCCTTTTTGAATAATCCACGAATTTTCATCGCTTACCTCCTGATAATGTTAATATTGAAAATTTCCCTTACTAACCGAAAAAGCTGCCCTGTATCGGACAGCTCATAGTTTTTCTTTTCTCGGATAGTTTTGGTAGTAATTAAGGGGGTGAGGTGTGGAGAGGGGGAAACCGAAAAAATGGCTATCCTCCACATAGACAGACCCCTCCCTCGGTGTGTGGCTTACCTTTCGTGAGCCTTGCTTCGTTGCAGGTGGCGGTTGTAAAACTCCAACGCCTTAACAACAAAATCTGTTTCCTGCCCTCTGGGGACATTCTTTGGAATGAGCTTGGTTATCCTTTCATCACGGAAGGCGGGCTTTTCCTTTTGGTTTGGCTTTTCTTCTTCCATAATGCTCTGGATAACCTCGTCCGTCAGCTTTCCGTCTTGCATAAACTTTTTCATTTTGATAGCCTGTGCAAGTGACGGGGTAGCATCGTTATACTGCATCGCTTCAAGCAGGGTGTACTGCTGTTCCTCGGACAGATAGGAGATTTCCACCGCAGGGCGAAAAGCAATCTGTCTGTCGTCCACCATTTGCAGGATTTCAGGAACAAGCTCGGTCAGACGGATAAAGCGATGAATTTGCCGACTACTATCAGAAACATCTTTGCTCATTTTATCAACGCTAAATAACTTCTCGCCCACTGGTCGAGAAGTTAAATCTGTTCGTTGCCCCTGCCTGTTCATAGCTTCAAGCCGCATTTTATAGGCAAAGGCTTTCTCACTCGGCAATATCGTTGACCTCTGCAAGTTACTTTCCACCATTACAATAATGGCTTCATCAAGGGTCAGCTCCTTAACCTCACATTTGAGTGTATCAAGCCCTGCAAGCTCACACGCTTTTTTACGCCTGTGACCGCTGATAAGCTCATACCGTCCGTCCTCTTTGAGCCGCACGGTAGCAGGGGTCATAACACCGTTTCGCCTGATACTATCGACAAGCTGTTCCATATCCTCGTCCATCAAAACCTTAAATGGGTGGTCTGGAAATTCGTCAATCTCTGCAATCGGTATATCCCTGATTTTACTTAACTTTGCTTCTTCACGGCTCTCGTCTGTTTGGAAAAGGTCATCGTATGCAGTCAGCTCGATTTTGCTTTCTCTGCTTCTCGCCAATATCTGCCACCTCCTTTCCAAACTGTTCATAAGCTGCAGCTACCTTGCCGCTTTTGTCATAGGCAAAAATGCTCTTGCCCTCTGCGGTAGCTTCCACCGCACGGATAGAATGAGGGATTTCCGTATCAAACACCTTAATCCTCTGCCCATAGGCACTCTTAACGGTTGCGGTAATCTCCTTAGAAATGTTGGTGCGTGGCATTACCATTGTCATAAGGATACCGTCTATCCGCAGCTTGGGGTTGATTTGCCGCTTGACCATTGACACCGAGCGAAGCAAAAGCTCTAAACCTTTGGCAGAAAGATAATGGGGCTGTGTCGGGATAATCACGCTGTCAGCCGCCGCCAGAGCATTGATAGTTATCATTCCGAGAGAGGGCATACAGTCGATAAGCACATAATCGTAATTCTTCCTGACCTCATTCACATAGGTTTTCAGAACACGCTCACGGCTCATCGCGTTGATAAGCCTGACTTCAAAGCCTGACAGCTCAATGTTGGACGGGAGCAGGTCAATGCCCTCGCCGTGGTGCAGGATACCTCCAGAAGCATCAAAAGATTTATCGTCTATGATGCTTTGCATTACGGTAGAGAGGGTTATTGGAATATCATCAGGTCTGTTGTAACCCAGAGCCATTGTGAGATTAGCCTGTGCATCGGCATCAATGAGCAGGACTTTCTTGCCCTGTTTTGCCAGACCCACACCCAGATTGACCGCCGTTGTTGTTTTTCCGACACCGCCTTTCTGATTAGTCAGAGCAATCACTTTGCAATTTGACATAGGTGCGTCCTCCTTTCGCATTTATTTAGCCGCTTTGTCAAGGCGGCTATGTAACCATATCAGAGAACGCAAAAGAGCCGCTTACTCTTAAAATTAAAATCAATAAGAATAAGCGGCTCGGTGTAATGTGCCTTAGACATATTCAATTTTCATTCTCTTAACAGGGGCGTTGGCGACTTTGAATATCAGCTCGTCAACGCAGTCTGTATATCTGCCTTGCTGTATGAGTTTATTTTTCAGCTCCACAAGGCTATGTATAACTATCTGCCTTTCGTGGCTATCCAAATATGCGTGATAGATTTTATCTCTCATAATTGCCACCGTCCTTTCTTGGCTTCATTATATCCAGAAGTGAGAGAAAGAACAAATCTGCAAATCAGGATAAAAAAATAGGCGTACCACTATTTCTAATGATACGCCCGCACGATTAGATAACTTCAAAATGTTTCAAGGCATCTTTTATCGCTTCTACCTTTTCTGGTGTTGGGTGTTTCCTCGGTTGTTTCAATTCCTCTACCGCATTAGGAGCATCATACATTGGCAAACCTAAATCTCGTTTTACTTCTGCGATATATGCGGTATGTACCTTGAAGCCGTGTTTTGCTTCTATATACTCCTTAATCATCTTGTAGGTTACTCGCTCTTTTGGCTTATAACTTTCTGCTCTCTTTTCAATATTATCAAGAGGAATTTTGCCCTCACCCTCGCCAAACTCTACTTTTACATTGATTACGCTGTCAGGTTTTTTGTGGGAAAGAAGTACAACCGTCTCCACGAAGAGCGTCCCCAGGAAGTTTGGCTCTGTAGATTGGAAGCTCTCATAGACATAAATTGTTATTTGGTTTGATGCCATGGTCAATCACCTCCGTTTCGTGGTGCTCTCTTGCGCGTGGTAAGTTCAAGGTCTTGGAG
>ERZ773192.2731-NODE-2731-length-14333-cov-22.231405_pt1 | contig 14333 bp, 13 predicted proteins | sample MGYA00581010_ERZ773192 | MGnify/ENA primary metagenome ERZ773192 (study PRJEB29015, sample SAMEA2737741) | human gut metagenome | biome: human gut; feature: human-associated habitat; material: faeces | place: China | collected 2012 ...
GCCAACACACCTTCCCGACACCGCCGCCGAAGGCCATGGCCCATCAAGCGGATTTTCCATGCCCCCTCAGCGCCGTACCTACAGCAAATCTTTCAAGGCCCAGGTCATTCAGGAGTGTTCTGAACCCGGTGCCTCCATCGCAAACATCGCCTTGGGCTACAGCCTCAATGCCAACCTCGTCCACAAATGGATTCGGCTGCATACCCAGAAAACCACGGCTATCCAGCCAGCGTTCATCCCGTTGCCTTCTCAAATGCTCGGCGCGGGATCGCATGCTCAAGTGCGCTGCTGCGATCATGAGTTTGATCCAGTCGGCCCGTAATAATGGGCACGATCCGTATGCCTATCTCAAGGATGTGCTGACACGGTTGCCGACGCAGCGGGCGAGTGAGATTGCAGAGCTGCTGCCGCATAGGTGGCATCCGGCATAGTCGCGCAAGACGGTCTGCCCGCACGCTTACGTTCAACAGCTCAAGCACCGTCCGCCCTTCGCGGGATCGTTGCCGCCAGAGCCACACGCCGAACTTTTCCACCTTGTCGTCGCCGGCCTGCGGTCAGTCAGGCAAGCCCAGGTGCTTGTTTTCCTGCTTGATCGCGTGGTCTCGGATCGCGTGCACCCGGGAAACGGCATCCACGAACTGCCACCATCTCTTAGCTTGGCGGGGTCAAGCCAGCCGGGATGCCCGGACGGTTACGCTGGTCCGCGCCCAGTTGCAGCACCAAGGTCGGCCGCAGTGATGAAGCGGGTCTTGATGCCGCACTGCGCCGCCCGATAGCGCAGTGCGATGGCCAGATGCGTCTTGCCGACTCCCAAGGGGCCTATATCGCCTTGGCACGGCTCCGGGCAGTTTCGGGGAGGCTGCACGCAGTGCGCGACAAGATGTATCTCAGCCGAACTGCGGTGTATTCTGCAATCAGCCTAGGGCCGCGCGTATCCGCTGCTTCCAGTCGAACACCCGGGCATGGTTGGCCCCAGATGAGCTTTCTTTCGGGTGATGCACAGAGTGCAAAGGCTCACAGTACTTCGCCATGGTGCCTGGCCAACGCAACGAGCCTTTCACTGTTCCCCTCAAGATCCTGTCTATGCATTTTCCTGCCTCAACACCTGCTTTGAAGCCCATGATCCGCGTTGACATGGTCTTCCGGTTGTCTGAGGTATCTATTTCTAGAAGGTAGCGTTGATCGCCGTTTTGCAGCTTGAACCTTACCAGCAGATAGCAGCGTGATTTTTCGTGATCAATCATGTGGTAGCTGCAACGTGGAACGGGCGGCAGAGGCCTCACTTCCAGTGCTACCAGCGCAACTCCAGACTCTTGGGTGATTTGTTCAAGAATCTCTCGGAGCAGCGAGAAGCGATCTGCAAGCCGTTCATGCTCGTCCCCATCACCCTCTCCCTCACCCAATTGTTGGAATTCTCCTGACGCTATGCTGCCCTCGCTCACAGGATCAGCCACGCCGAAGAGTTGGCTTTCTCTGCTCGGGCATTGCTCGTCGTCGACCTTCTTGCCATGACCGTTGGCACGCTCCCCGTTGTAGGCGATCTTGGTGCGCAGCTGAGCATCAAACGTGACTCCCTCAACGGGCAGATGAATCAACCTCTGCTCCTTGGCAGCAGTCGGCTCTTCGTCAGCATCCACCTCCAACTCTTTCGCTCCCGATGGCACGGATACACAGCCTGTGTTCTCTCCCCTGACGGGTAACTTGAGAGCAGGGTGATGGAAAAAAATATCACCGCGATGGCTAAACCGGAGCCCCTGAAGCTTTTCGATCTCCCAGACCAGCAATTCGTTGCTTTCCGGATCAAAGGGGCCTCGCACATCCATGGTGGTACCCGCGAGGGAAGTGGGTGCCTGAAAGTCGAACTGCCACCTGGCATACGCCGACTCTTGCAGTACCCGCTCTTGCCTTTGATTGAGGCTTTGCCAGATTGACTCGAAGGATCGCCTCACATCCTGATTCAGCAGCAGCCAACTGAAATGGTCTCTGTATCCCTTGATTTTGAGAAGCTGACTTGGGGCCCCCGTCTTCGGGGGCGTATGGATATGAACAACATCGCCCTCTCTGTAGATCGTGAAGGCCATGTCCAAGCCATTCGGTGCGAAGGCTGCACGAACGATGAAGGCTGCGTGGAAGAACATTTTTCGTGCCAGCTCGAATTTCGGCAGCCAGACGGTCAGACCATCGACCTCGAACACAAAGCATCGCTGTCCAGATATCTCAGGATTTGCAGCAAGCCTTCTGGCCAGACGTGGGCACTCACCCAACTGCCTTTCCCGCCAGGTATCTATTGCAGGAAGCACCACCGTCTTCTTGAAACCACTGGGACGATAAGGAGCCCCTTCTTCGCCAAGAAACTCGCGACCAACGGCCAAGACACACGACATCTCCTGTGCGAACCGCTGCAGCTGCAGCTGACCGTTACGCTCAAAGAGAGCCGCCAACTGCCACTGGGCCGCCGGAGTCTTGGCCCTGAAAAAATTTCCAACGGCCAGCAACCTGGATCCGTTCGGGATCTGACGAAATACTGTCCTATTCAATCCATCTTCCTATCAATCGAATGAACGCAGTGGTCAGTGGTGCCACCCTGCTTTTTTCCAATCCACAACGCTTTTCCAGCTCCCAGCGCCTAGACGTTATGCCTGTCTGTACATCCTTCAGCATCGCTGCAGTCAGGCGACGGATCTGATACTCGCCGACGGACTCGGCATAGCGATCCAGGAAGGTGCAGCAAAGAGGCAATTGATCGAGACGGTGCTCGACTGATGCCCGATGGGGTAGCTGCTGCAGGAACCAGTTGCGACTCCTGCGCGGAAGGCCCAGGTCTTCTTCGCTACCTCTACCAATCCGGATCAGCAGGCGCACCAACCTTATGTCACGCGCTCGCCAGTCGATGTGGCTGTTGTTGCCCTGTCGGCGCTGCCTGACCTGGTTCGCAACCATCAGCCAGTGTCGGTCATGACGATAGAGCCAGGCGTAACATGCCCCTGCTCCGTCTTGCCTGGCTGCCTTGGCTCCACCGTGATTAGCCAGTGCTTGCAGCCAAATGGCTCGGTACTGCTGCTTTTGCTCAAACTCAGCAGGGAGCAGCTGCACTGACCACTCGGAGGCAAGGTCGACCTGGCGAGTCTTCGCCTCGCTGATCAGCTCGCCAGCATGCTGGCCAGGGCGCAGGCTGGTCCAGACGATCAGATGCTGCAGCGCACTGAATCCCTTGCGATGCTTCCTGAACATCGCCAACAGCCAAGGTGGAGGCTCTCCGGATGTCAGCAGACCGTTCGCAGCAAGCCAATCCCTTTGATGGGATGCCAGGATCTTCTCCCAGATGACTTCAGCCCTGACCTGCCGGCCTCGCCTGGCGCCGCACTCTGTAGCCAGGTACCGGTACAGGTTGGTCCAGCGTCCGTAGCCAGGCGATTGCACCTCTTCGAGCGCCAGCAGCTGCATAGCAGCCTTGGCGAGCCTGATAGCCTCTTCGCCCACGGGACTCACGCGAAGATCACGGGGCAGAAACAGTGGAGAGGCTGTATGAAACTCGTGCCGCTGCGCTCGACGGAACGGGATAGGTGAGTTCAGGAGCTGACAGCCATGCTCGGGACAGGCATCTATCCCTTGAATCTGCCAGCTACGCCGCCAGTAGGGTTCACCGTAGCGCGCAGCCATATCTTCAAAGCAGATCGGGCAGTAACGCAGCCAATCGGGCCACTTGACCAAGGCCGTCGAGGCCCCAGACAGACCAATCGTCGGCCGGTCGGGAGCAAGCATGGCCTGAAAAAGATCGGTACGGCGCTCCGGCGGAATGAAAGGGGCATAGAGCGGGAACAGCGTGTGATTCAGGATCATGCCTTCCGCATCCAAGCCCGTGTTGTTCGCCAACGCAGTCAGGTGTGTGGGCAGATCGGTGATCGCGGCAACCTTGCTGTCACCGAAAAGCATGTGCAGCAAGGTCTTGTGGCTGCCTATCCCCAGATGTACCCGGCACCGGGCAATACCGCTGTAAAGCAGTTCGTCCGGGTAGAGCCTGGGGAAGTACATGTCAGCTCGCTCTCAGCAGAGGCCGTAGATCGAGGATCAAGCCAGCCTGCTTGAATCTGTCATAGGCCTCGCTTTCAGGCCCATCGGCATAACGTCGGCGCAGATCCTCCTCGGATAGGCACCCCCACTCCGTCCGCTTAACTCTGGAAATGCCGGGCCTCTTGGGAGCGTCCTGCGCGAGGTAGGCCGTGGCCTTGTGAATCAGGGCCGCCAGCGGGATGTCCGGATTCTCCGCCAACAATTCATCGGCCATGGGAATGGCGATGTCCCTCGGGATTTCCATACCTTCGAGCAGGGCGGCCAACCGCTTTGCCTTGTCATCAGCCGGAGGGGCCGGTGGTTTAGGTTGGGGGACGCTATCCAGAGAGCGAGTCAGGGTCAGCAACCGTCCCTCGATCTCTGGCATCAGCAGGTCGTCATATTTGGCGATCAGCTCGGGCCTACCGCTCCGCAAGGCCGCCAGCATCGGATGGACCGGTTTGAACTCGTCCTCGAAAACCCTGCGCAGCAACAGCGGCTTAATGCACTCGACACCTGTCACTATCGCCCGGATCTGCGCCAGCGCGAACAGCTTGATGACGATGTCCATGACCCCTTGGGTGAGGTCGTACATCGTAGCCTCCAGTTCATCATCCAGCGGCGCCGCATTTCGCAGCCACTGATACTTCCAAAGCCGCTTCAACAGACGCTTCCAATGCTCGTCCCGAGGCAACCTATCCCAGCGGATGCTGCCCAACCCGGAGACCCGCCGAGCAGCCCGGAACGTGCGCTGGAAGAACTTGCTGGCCCGGTGGGTGCCGACCTGAATGATCGGAACACCGATGGTGTTCACCAGCGACACGAAGAAATTGTGCATTTTTTCGGCACCACCGGAGCGTGCCTCGTTGAGGTTCTGAACCTCGTCGATGATCAGCACTCCGAGCGTGTGCAGATTGGCCAGCTGGCACATGGATGCCAGCAGACGTTTGGTACCCAGCTTCTTGCGTCCGTGGCTACGGCTGTAGTGGGTACCCAGGATCTTGTCTACTTCGTTGAAGAAGCTCAGGCACAGCTCATCCAAGTCACCGTCAATTGGGCAGTCGATCTTCAGGTAGACCAGTTGGGTGATGTCGTAATCAGGGTGATGGAGAGCTTGGGGGTACATGCCCAGAATCCGCTCCAGCGTGCGCGTCTTGCCGCAACCGGAGCAGCCGAACAGCGACAGGCTGTTGGCCGTAGAGGAGACACTCTGGTACACCGCCGCATCCAGATCCTCCTCCTCGACACGGCGATAGCCATTCTGCAGGTGCGCATACCAGGCACCGCTGGCCGGATTCCGACCGATGTACCCTTGACGGATCATCAGGCTGATCTTGCTCTCCAGCTCCAAGTGATGGCTCAGCGGCTGGAAGAAGCCGTGCAACAGGCGGGCAATCGCATGTGCCCTGAGCCGACCATCCAGAAGCGCCTCCTGCGGCTCGAAACCGGGAAGCTGCTGCAATAGATCGACCACCTCCTGCAGATCAGGAATCGGAGGCAATGCGCTGATGAGGGGGTTCTTCGCCGGAACCGCCGAAATTTCCGGCCAAGTGATTAGTCAAAAAGCAGTTTTGTCAGTTTATACATTTTTCCCTTACTCTCAGTGACCTAAACCATGCTATGACTGCAAATCCCCATCGGATCAACCACCAATATTCAAAACGACGCAAATGCTGGTTCATTGCTCTAAGTGCTTCAAGTATTTTGTCATGGCAATCATCAGACGACTGCTGTTTTCCATTAACTTTATTGATGATACAGTTTGTACAGGCTGCAATCCGTTCACGCGTCAGGGAATCAGCAACCAGAGTTGCTCGCCCTGAAGCGCACAAAAGTTCGTTGAGAGTGTCGCGGGTAAATTCTTCCAGCACCAGCTCGGGAAAAGCCGGTTTAATGCTCCGTGTCTTGTATTTTTCAAACCCTTTATCTGCACATAAGGCATCCATTGCGGTGAACATCAGGCAACTGTAGTCGTTGTAATGTTCTATCGTGAGTTCATAACGTTTCATCCGCCTACGTCCCCGTTCTTTTAAAAGATAGGATAACATACCTGACAGAGCTGTAATAAGCATGCTGAGCATTCCCGCAGCCCACGAATTTTTTGAGATAAGTGATAATAATTCTGCTAGCATCTCCACAGGTTGCGGCTCCCTTAAATTAGCACTTTATACCGGATTCGTCGATTAGCAATCGTATCACCTATGATATGAAAATAACTATAATAAATACTTAGACGGTATATATGCTCTTACCATATTTAGAATGAAAGGAGCTATAATCGGCACTATCGCTATAACACCACCACCTTGATAATCAAAAAGATATTTGACAAAGAGCACTGTTGTTACCAAAGATAGAAGTACGCTAGTAATCAAGCACTTGTTACTCAGTCTTTCTTTAAAGAATGCTGCATAACCCCAAGTGTAATATATGAAAGTCCCCACAATCGCTATAAGGTTAGAGCCATGACTATCCCCGGTATATTCATAAATATCACTACCGGATTCATCTAAATATCGGTTTGCGTAAACAAAGTTACTAATCATCAATATCAAGAAAATATAAATATTATTTTTTTTCACATTCGTCTCCATAATTTAGACAACACATCCAGATATCTTCTGTATTCTGGCTGTGTTGATTATTTATTTGTTACAGTAATATTCAAATGATTTACTATAGAAATCACCAAAGCCCAATGGCCTCCATAACGTATCAAAACCCATATGAGAGCTTAGATTATCGGCCATGAATTTATCATTTCGCTTAAATAACAGATTGTTATCCCTATAAAACTCAGTGCTGTATAGCGCGTACTGGCGTTTTTTACAGTTAATATAAATGTTTTTTATGGTTGCATCGAACTGAAATTTATTTCCAAATGAATCGGCATAACTCATTAGCCTTCCTCTCTTATTTACATCAAAGAAAGGAGCGAAAACGATACCAGCCATGTCCATTTGTGGTTTTATTCTGAGCACCCACATATCTTCTGCTGAGCTTGATGTATATTTTTCCCATATGCTAGCAGCAAGTACATGTTCGGGAATGCATGTATAAAAAACGAAAACTGATAGAAAATTAACCGAAAACTTTCTGAAAATTCCATTTCTCATTTTTTAACCTTTTATTAAATTAACTTGACATCATTGCCTTGATCTTGGCATCTATTTTTTCGGCAAAAATATACGTAAGTATAATTATAAATACCAAAAGCCAGTCCAGCAGATTAGTTCTATGAAAAATGCTGTCGACTGAGAGGTCGTAATTATATAATTGGTCTTTTAATATAACGGCAGCAATGGAGATAACCCAAAATGAAAGGGTCTTAAATGGTCTTTTCCAGTTTTCTGAAAGGTAATCTTTTAGGTTCTGATCGTTCATTTTTGTCCTCGCGCAAGTGTTCGATAAACAGTAGGTCGGGAGACTGAAAATAATTCAGCCAAATCACTGATTGAATACTCACCACATCCATGCATTCTACAAAGCTCTTTTTGCTGCTTGTCTGAAAGCTTTGGCTGTTTCCCCCTTAGTTTCCCTTTCGCCCGCGCAATAGCCATACCTTCCCGGGTACGAAGACGTATCAGATCGCCCTCGAACTCAGCAAACGTCGCCAGCACGTTAAAAAACATTTTCCCCACCGGGTCTTCTGGGTCGTAGAGACTGGCTCCCAGCGCCAGCTTCACGCCCCTGGTCTGTAATGCATCCGCAATTTCACGCGCATCAGGTACCGAGCGCGCCAGACGGTCAAGTTTCGGTACAACCAGGGTGTCACCACGGCGCACAGCGGCCAGCGCCTGATCCAGCCCTGGTCTCTGCCGGTTTGCCCCTGTCAGCCCTTTGTCGGTGTAAATCCGATCCGGGGAGACGCCCAGGCTGATCAGAGCTTCCTGTTGTGCGGCCAGATCTTGGTGGTTAGTTGAACATCGGGCATAGCCAATGCGAATTTCAGTCATAAATGTGTACGTATAAGGGGCCGTCAAAGAGATTGATATCGTACCAGTGATATGAGACAACTTCATCAGCGATTTATGGCACATCCGAAAATTTATTTAACTGTCCGTTGAACGATCCTCTTACGGACATAATTAATCGGGGTCAGGATGACTACTCGTGGCAAAGCGACAGGCAAAAGTGAACGACTGGCTGTTTTAAATAATGCCGAACAGGAAGCGCTGTATGGTCTCCCTGACTTCGATGATGCACAGCGGCTGGAATATCTTGCTCTGGATGAATCTGAGCTGGCACTGGCCTGTAGTCGTCAGGGGCTTCACGCTCAAATTTATTGCATCCTCCAGATCGCTTACTTTAAAGCCAAGCACCTGTTTTTCCGCTTCGGGTGGAGCGATGTTATGGATGACTGCAACTTTATCCTGAGTCGTTATTTTCACGGTGAGCCACTTCCTGAGCAGTCCCCCACTAAGCATGAGCGCTATGCTCAGCGGGAGAAAATTTGCGCCCTTTACGGTTACCGTCCCTGGTCATCTACACTGTCTTCACAACTCGAACATCAGGCCATTCACGTTGTTCGTCGTGATGTGACTCCTGGCTTTGTCGCCACGGAGCTGATCATATGGCTCAACGAACATAAAATCATCCGACCTGGTTACACCACGCTCCAGGAACTGGTGAGCCGGGTTCTTTCTGATGAAAGGCTGCGACTGGAGCGTATTCTGGCTGAGCGGCTTGATGACACGACAATTGCCGGGCTGGGCAAGCTGATTGAGCGTGATGATACGCTTTCCCGGCTCGCTGTCCTCAGGCAGGATGCGCGTGACTTTGGCTGGCGTCAGATGGTCCACGAACGGGAAAAACGTGCCATCCTGGAGCCACTACACCGCAAAGCCTGTGACATCTTACCGGCACTGAATATTTCCCAGCAAAATCTGTTGTACTATGCCAGCCTGGCAAATTTCTATACCGTTTACGATCTTCGCAACCTGAAGCCCGGGCAGACCCGCCTTTACCTGCTGTGCTATGCCTGGATTCGTTATCGCCAGTTCAGCGACAACCTGGTGGATGCGATGTTTTTCCATATGAAACAGCTTGAGGATGAAAGCCGCAGCGTGGCTAAACAGCTTATGGCTGATGTACAGGAAAAACACCGACGCGAAACGTCCAAAATCGGGCGTCTGCTGTCGCTTTATGTTGATGACAGTGTTCCCGACCCCACGACCTTTGGTGAAGTCCGCCGCCGCGCCTGGAAAATCATGCCACGGGAGGCACTGAAAAGTACCGCACAGCGCATGAGTGTAAAACCCGTCAGCAAACTGGCGCTACAGTGGCAGGCAGTGGACAGTATGACGGCATTAATCCGGCGTCATCTGCGACCATTATACCTGTCACTCGATCTCACCAGCGTGGTCCGGGACAGCCCCTGGGCTGAGGCGCTGAACTGGCTCAGAGTAGTGTTCGGCAAAAAGCAGACGCTTTCGCAGCGGTCACTTGAGGAATGCCCGCCAGAAACGTTACCCGCACGGCTGCGTCCGTACCTGCTGGAATACGGTGAGGATGGTGAGCCCACAGGCCTGAATGCCGGGCGCTATGAGTTCTGGCTCTACCGTCAGATAAGAAAGCGTTTTCAGGCGGGTGAATTCCACCTCAATGACAGTCTCCGGCACCGCCATCTTTCTGATGAACTGGTCCAGGAAGGGGAACAGGCCGCAGTGCTGGCTGAAATGAAGATCCCCTTTCTGCAAAAGTCCATCAAAACGCAGCTAAAAGCGCTGTCATCCGAACTGCACCGGCAGTGGAAGGCGTTCAACCGGGAGCTGAAGCAGGGGAAGCTGAAACATCTGGAATACGATAAAGACACGCAAAAGCTGACCTGGCATAAATCGATGATCAGCCGTCATAAGGCACAGGAGAAGCGTTTTTATGAGCAACTACCATTCTGTGACGTGACCGACGTTTTCCGCTTTGTTAACGAACAATGCCGGTTCCTCCCCGCCATGAAGCCACTACAACCCCGTTATGCCAAAAAAGAAGCGGATGCAGACAGCCTGATGGCGGTTATCGTTGCCCAGGCGATGAACCATGGCAATCATGTCATGGCGAGAACCAGCGATATTCCGTTCCATGTGCTGGAGACCACTTACGAACAGTACCTTCGTCTGGCGTCGTTGCTGACGGCCAATGACTGCATCACCGATGCCATAGAAGCACTACCGGTATTTCCACTCTATTCGTTTGATCCGGAGACCCTTTATGGCGCCGTTGACGGGCAGAAATTTGGTGTTGAGCGTCCGACAGTGAAAGCCCGGTATTCACGTAAATATTTTGGTCGCGGTAAAGGTATGGTAGCTTACACACTGCTGTGTAACCACATCCCAGTCAACGGATACCTGATTGGCACAAACGACTACGAAGGCCATCATGTCTTTGATATCTGGTACCGCAACACTTCAGCCGTGAAGCCTAGGGCCATTACCGGAGACATGCACAGCATCAACAAGGCCAACTTTGCGATCCTACACTGGTTTGGCCTTCGATTTGAACCTCATTTTACCGACCTGAACAGGCAGTTATCGGAGCTATACTGTACCAGAGAGCCCTCGACATATAAGAAGTGCCTGATTCAGCCTGCCGGACAGATTGACCTGGACCTTATCACCCGTGAAAAAAGCAATCTCGAGCGCATCGTCGCCACACTGGGGATGAAGGAAATGACGCAGGGAACGCTGATCCGCAAATTATGCACATATACAACGGCTAATCCGACAAGACAGGCAGTATTTGAATATGACCGACTGGTTCGCAGTATTTACACACTGAAGTATCTGCGCGATCCTCAGCTGGAACGCAATATCCGCCGTTCCCAGAACCGGATTGAATCTTATCACCAGCTTCGTGCCGCCGTCGCCAAAGTCGGCGGAAAGAAAGAGTTAACCGGGAAAAACGACATTGAAACAGACATCAGTAATCAGTGCGGGCGGCTGATCTGCAACGCGATCGTTTATTACAACTCCGCGATCCTGTCGCGATTACTGGAGCGGCTGGAAGCAGAAGGCAACGACAGGGGCATTGAGGCGCTGACCCGGATATCGCCGGTGGCCTGGCAGCACATTTTGCTGAACGGACATTATACCTTCCAGAGCAGCAGTGAAATTATTGACTTGGATACGCTGGTTGCCGGGCTGAAATTGGGGTAACGGAAATTTCGGCGGTTCCGGCGTAGAACCCCATGAGCGGATTGTCCTGATACTCGGGAAGCTGCTGCTCCTGGTAACGCGCCAGGGGAATGACTCCGCGCTGGAATTCTTCAGTCATCCTCTTCCTCCTTGAATATCAGGTCACTGAGATCTGGGAAGGCATAATCTTCCTGCTTCTCGCCCCGCAGTGGGATCACCTCGGCTGGCTTTTCCTGCTGTGCTTTATCCGGTTTGAATGCTGTTTTCTGGCGTTCCTGGCGCTTTTCCTGCTGCTTGTTCTCGCGGATCTGGGTTCCCAGATCCTTCGTGGTCATACCCGTTTTGAGCGGACTGGCATCCTCTGCCTGGGCAACGATGGACTCGATCTGCTTCAGAAGATTGCCTCTCTCTACCAAAGCTTCCGCCGCCGCGTTGGTATCGCTACGCCGTTCCTCTCTGGACAGCAGCCAGACATCCCAGAAGGTCATCCCCCTGAAGCGTCGACTGCGGTCGGCAAGATCGCAAACCCAGTAGTCCTTGAGACTATTGGACGGCCGCAGGTAGATGTGGTCGGCGCTACGCGGATCGTATGCGACCGTTACCCCTGTCGGCCGGCGCCCCTGGCCTCGGTGAAACCAACCCTCCCTGATTGCTTCCTGGCAGGTGTAGAAGCAGCCGAACAGTCTGATTCCCAGCTCCGAAACCGTGGCCGACTCATGGGGCAAGAGATTTATCCGCACCAGCTCCTCGGGCGCAGTACGTAACCGGCCGGTCAAGTTGGCCAAGCCCCAGTTCCACAGCATGACCGGGATGGCTGGCAGATCGCCCGGCATACCAGAGGTTCTGTCGTATTTGCTCAAGGTATGAAAGTTGTTGTGGTAGAGGATGCCGGCAATGATGATCTGGGTGAACTCGGGCAAGGTCAGACTGGCATCAAGTCTGTAGTCGTGGCCACCCCGCTTCCGGCTGGTGGTGTCCTCGACCACACCGCTGGCATAGGGCTTGAAACGCTCCTGCACCGTCCGGAAATAACGCTCGACGATCCCCTTGGCATCTCCTCGCCTGGCCGGTGCATTCTCGATGCGAACGCCGAAGGCTTGGGAAAATGCTTCCACCTTGGTGCCATTCAGTTCGCCCTTATCGGCCAGCACCACATCCGGCAAGCCTTTGACCGGCCAGTCGCTGGCATCGATCTCCACGCTATACTGGCGGCAATACTCAACCTTGTCGGCGACCGTGTTGGCCAATGCCACCATGGCACTGACCCAGGAAGGTCCCTCGAATCCGACGTACATACCAACGACCATGCGGCTGAACACGTCGATCACCATGTAAACGACAGGCCTGCCGACGATAAGGCTGCGATCATGTTCTGAAACCAGATAGATATCGGCGATGGTGGCATCGATCTGGTAGCGGTATCCTGGCCCCAGTGCCTCGGTCGTCGATGTACTGCTGAGCGGTCGGAAGTCCTTGGCAAAATCCACTGCGGACACCCTGCATGGCAAGGTGTCGGTGAAGTGATATTCGCGCCCATAGAAGTAACGGAACTGCCCCAATGTAGGCAGTTCGGAGGTCGGCAGCTCCGTCAGAACAGCACGGAGCAGATTCAGCCCGGCGGCGTAGGCATCAGGAATGGACGGATGTTTTTCCTTGAGCAAACGTTCCTCGATGACCCGGCGAAAAATGCGCTCGATGTCCGGCGTGACATTGCTCCCTTTCCCCTCCATCACCACTCTGGGCCTGCCCAGCTTGGCCTGGTTCGGCTTTCTGCGCTTGCCACGGGCGCCCGAGTTGACATAGTCCGGCAAGAGGGCATTCCTGCACATGCCTCGCTGCCAGTAGCGCCTCAGTAACCTATACACCGTCTGATTGGTGACACCATGGCGCTCCATGATGCCTCTGACAATGAGCCCTCTGGGGCGCCGCACGAAAAGCTGGGGGTTGTGCACAAAATCCGCCAGCATTCCCCAAGCTTCATCACGCTTCTGCTGATCAAGGGAACCTTCCTCAACCTCCCGTAGGACTGTTTCCTCGAAGGGATCGGCAATGCTCTCCAGCTCCCGCTCCATGATCAGACGCTCCAGCTCTACAATCGATATCGGTTCGGGCAACGCCGTGTCCGAATCGATATCGATCCAGATTGCCTGCTCGGTACCGGACCAAAGCAGGCGCTTTCGCAGTTCCCCCATCCGGAACACCTGATTAACGGGCAACACTGCTCAGCTCCTGATGCATTTGATGAGAGTTGGCAACCAGGTCTTTCGGCTTCAGCTCCCGGTAAGGAGTGTCAAGATCGAAAAGGAAACAGTGCCGGGCCAGCAACTGGCGTAGCCAATAGAGCGCCTGACCGGCCTCCAGCTGGCCGGAGGTATCCAGTCCTTGGGCAATAGCGGTCAGCTTCCGGTCTGGGTGACGCTGAAACTCGAGCAGAAACAGCTGCTGGTAATGGGCGAGATCGTCCTGAGCGATGTCGCCTTCAGCATGGGCAGGATAGAGCCATTGGATATTGGCAAATGCCACCTTGGATACCTCGCGCTCCGTAACGATGACCCAGGGAATACCTTTTTCCTGCCAGTAGCGCCTTTCAAGCTCAAGCCTCTCGATAACTTCAGGCTTCTGCAGGTCGGTACTGTACTTGGCCTGAATCGCGATGCTCGGGCGCTGAGGATCTTCGAAATCCACCAGAAAGTCGCTGGTCAGTACCTGCGGGGTACCCTTGTAACAACCGTGGGGCAGGCCAAGCTCCTCGGCGATGCGCACCGTATCTTCGACCCGCATCGGAAACTGTTCACGGATATCGGTGACATGGGGAGACCGATCCAAGGTCAGGAAGATGGCCAGTTCAAGATCGGATAGAAGATGGTGTAAACGCCGGGTCTTGCTGCCAGGCAGGCGGTGGGAGCGACCCAGCGAGGACACGTCCCTTGTGTAGATGAACGGCTTGTAGTCTGATCCCTGGCCTTGACCACGCCCGTCCTTGAGCCTTCTATCGATCTGGGCCTGGGTCAGCCCCTTGAATGTTCCAGACATGAGAAAGCCTGCCCCCGCTGTGTCGATGACCTCAACATAGCGGATGCAGGCTCAGAATGAAACTTTATTTATACGGATGATACTTTATTTATACGGATGAACCTTTATTTGCATCCCACA
>ERZ773192.2734-NODE-2734-length-14330-cov-3.061016_pt1 | contig 14330 bp, 14 predicted proteins | sample MGYA00581010_ERZ773192 | MGnify/ENA primary metagenome ERZ773192 (study PRJEB29015, sample SAMEA2737741) | human gut metagenome | biome: human gut; feature: human-associated habitat; material: faeces | place: China | collected 2012 ...
AGCCTTAGGCCTGGCGGTAAAGGAATTGGGGGGAAAGAAGGGAAGTGAAGAAGTGGCAGAACGTACACAGCATGATCTTTCGATGAAGTTTATTCTGATCGGTTTGCTGGCGACTTTGATTACCACTTTCATTTTCTTCCAGTTCGGTGTACTGGGTAATCTCTTCCAGACCATTGTCGCCATACTGATTGTGTTTATTATTTCTTTCCTGTTTACTACGGTGGCTGCTAATGCTATCGCTATCGTGGGGACGAATCCGGTATCGGGAATGACTTTGATGACATTGATCCTGGCTTCGCTGGTTTTGGTGAGTGCCGGGTTGAGCGGGACAAACGGCATGATGGCTGCCATGGTCATCGGTGGCGTGGTTTGTACTGCTTTGTCTATGGCCGGAGGTTTTATTACCGACTTGAAAATCGGTTATTGGATCGGTACGACTCCCGCAAAACAGGAGCGGTGGAAATTTCTGGGAACCGTTGTTTCTGCCGCTACGGTGGCCGGAGTAATGATGATCCTGAATCAGACTTACGGATTTGTAGGTGAAAATGCTTTGGTGGCTCCCCAGGCGAATGCGATGGCTGCTGTTATCAAACCTTTGATGGAAGGAGGAGCGACTCCCTGGATGCTGTATTTTGCCGGTGCCGCACTCGCATTGATTCTGACCATGATCGGGGTACCTGCCCTGGCTTTTGCCCTGGGAATGTTTATTCCGTTGGATCTGAATACGCCTTTATTGATCGGAGGGCTGGTCAGTTGGTATGTATCTACCCGTAGTAAAGATGAAAAAGTAAATAAGATGCGCCGTGAACGCGGTACACTGATCGCTTCCGGGTTTATAGCAGGGGGAGCCCTGATGGGAGTTATCAGTGCCGTATTGAAATATGCCGGAGCAGATTGGTATGCTACCTGGAGCGGGGCAGAATGGCTGGCCGTTGTCATGTATGTCGTTATTATCGGTTACTTTATCTGGGATTCGTTGAGAGCCAAAGAAGAGTAAACCGGAGAGGAACCCGATAAACGAAAAATCGTAAATCGTAAATCTAAAATCTAAATCATAAAGATATGGAATTAAAAGAGCGTTTTTTGAAATATGTCGGATTCGATACCCAGAGTGATCCGGAGAGTGAAACCTATCCGTCGACTGCGAAACAATTGATTCTGCTGAATTATCTGGCCGAAGAGATGAAAGAGCTGGGGTTGGAGGATGTGGAAGTCGATGCCAATGGTTATGCGATGGGTACTATTCCGGCAACTCCCGGGTATGAAGACCGGCCGGTGATCGGTTTTATCTCGCATGTCGATACGAGCCCCGATATGAGTGGGGCCGATATCCATCCCCGTATCATTGAAAATTACGATGGGGGAGATATCTGTCTGAACGAGCAATTGACGATGACGCTGGCAGATTTTCCGGAGTTGGCTTTCTTCAAGGGGCATACCTTGATCACAACCGACGGTACGACGCTGTTGGGAGCCGACGATAAAGCAGGGGTGGCAGAGATCATGACCGCTGCCGAATATCTGATGAAGCATCCAGAAGTGAAACACGGCAGAATCCGGATCGGCTTTACGCCCGACGAAGAAATCGGAAAAGGGGTAGACTTTTTTGATGTAAAACATTTCGGTGCCACCTTTGCTTATACCGTAGACGGAGGCTTTGAAGGAGAGCTGGAATATGAGAATTTCAATGCTGCCAGTGCCCGGATCGAAGTACAAGGACGTAACATTCATCCGGGTTATGCGAAGGATAAGATGATCAATGCTTTGCAGGTAGTCAACGAATTGAATAACTTATTGCCTCCTTGTCAGCGGCCCGAACATACGGAAGGTTACGAAGGTTTTTATCATCTGATCAGTATCAGGGGAGAAGTAGAAAATGCTTCCAGTGAATATATCATCCGGGACCATTCGCGGGTGAAATTTGAAGAGAAAAAACGCTACCTCCAGGCTGTTACCGCTCTGTTGACCGGGAAGTACGGAGAAGGGGTGATCAAACTAACCCTGAAAGATCAGTATTATAATATGCGTGAAATGGTCGAACCTTATCCCGAAGTAATCGATAAAGCCTTCCAGGCGATGGAAAAGGCCGGTGTTACTCCGATCGTTCGTCCTATCCGCGGCGGTACGGATGGTGCCCGTTTGTCCTATATGGGACTGCCTTGTCCGAACTTATTTACAGGAGGTATGAATTTCCATGGAAAATATGAATATTGCTCGCTGAATACAATGCAAAAAGCGATGCAGACGATTTTGAATCTGATCGAATTGTGGGGTAAATAATACCCGGATTCTTTGTTGAACAGCCTGCCGCATGAAGGAGAGCGTACCCATCCGGCAGGCTGTGTGTTATCCGGTTATTTTTTTAGCTGGGTTTCCAGGTAGTTCTGTAGAATCCGGGCATGGTTGTGAACAGGATCTTTCGAAGCATATAACAAGGTTACTACCGGATAAGTCCCGATTCTGGAAAGAAAATCTTTAACGGCTTGCGAGTGCTCCAACTCTTCTTTATACATCGAAGTAAATTCTTCCCAATGTCGGGAGATATCGTCATGAAACCAGGTTCTTAAACCGGGAGAGGGAGTGATTTCTTTAGCCCATTCATCGTAGGATAAACATGCTTTTTTTATCCCTCTGGGCCAGAGCCTGTCGACTAATACCCGGTAACCGTCCCCCGGTTCCGGATCGTCATATACCCGTTTTATTTTGATTTGTATCATGTTTTTTTACTGTTTTACTGATTGGAACCGAAAAAGTTATCATTAAAACGTAGAATTATTCTGTCGTTACTTATATTCGTCTTCGGTGATCGGAATTGGCGACCCGGTCAGTGAAGGGAAGCCTTAACGGACCGTTCCAGGCGAACCGGTCTGACGGTATAAAACCCGGAATCGGAATAGAAAGAAAAAATATACCTACCTATAACTTGGCCCTTATCATCGTTCCAATAAACAAATACCTTCCGTCTGCTATCGGTAGGGAAGGTATGCGATTGTACAAAAGCTTGTCCTGTGGGCTGAGGGAGGCCGGACACTGGCAGGTGGCATCGGAATGGGAGAAGCATATTTTACTACTGTAACCGTTTCAACTGAAAAAGGGTGCACTTCATTGAAGCACACCCTTGATTTATTACGGTAAACTCTTGTTTTATCCGAGGAAAGAGAGCAGGATACCGGCTGCAACAGCAGAACCGATAACTCCGGCTACATTGGGCCCCATGGCATGCATCAGCAAGAAGTTGCCAGGATTGGCTTCCTGACCTACAGTCTGAGATACACGGGCTGCCATCGGAACGGCCGATACACCGGCAGAACCGATCAGCGGGTTGATCTTATTCTTGGTAAACAAGTTCATAAATTTAGCCAGCAATACTCCTCCGGCACTTCCCAAAGCGAAAGCCAGGATTCCGATTACCAGGATGGCCAGAGTTTGGTAGTTCAGGAAAGCTGTTGCGGTAGTTGTCGCTCCAACCGAAACACCCAGAAAGATGGTGGTAATATTCATCAGTTCGTTCTGAACAGTCTTACTCAGACGTTCTACAACTCCACTTTCACGCATCAGGTTACCTAACATCAAACAACCGATCAGCGGAGCGGCAGAAGGTAACAATAAAGATACAAAAACAGTAACGATGATCGGGAATATGATTTTTTCTGTTTTAGATACTTTACGCAATTGCTTCATGACGATCTCGCGCTCTTTCTGAGTAGTCAGCATTTTCATAATAGGCGGTTGGATGACCGGTACCAAAGCCATATAGGAATAGGCAGCCACGGCGATCGGGCCTAATAAATTGGGTGCTAACTTAGAAGTCAGATAAATGGCGGTCGGGCCGTCGGCTCCACCGATAATACCGATCGAACCGGCTTCGGCATAGTTGAATCCGAGAACCAAAGCTCCCAGGAAAGTAGCGAAGATACCGATCTGGGCTGCTGCTCCCAATAGGAAACTTTTCGGATTGGCTAACAGCGGACCGAAATCGGTCATTGCTCCTACACCGATGAAAATGACACAGGGATAGATACCCAGTTTCACTCCGAGGTAGATGTAATCCAGCAATCCGACGTTATTGGCATTTGCAAAATCCGGCCAATGAATGTGTCCTCCTTCGAATAGTTCCGGATGATACAATCCGGCTCCCGGCAGATTGGTCAGCAACATACCGAAAGCGATAGGCAACAATAACAGAGGCTCGAACTTTTTAACGATAGCCAGATAGAATAATAAACAAGCGACAGCTATCATCACCAAACACAACCAGTTGCCCTCGACAAGGCGGGCAAATCCGGTGTCGTTCAGGAATTTACTGATGCTTTCTCCTAAACTGACTTCTTCGGCACTGGCGATAAAGGGCGTAATAGTCAGGCCCAGAAAGGCAACCAGCCGAAAGAGATATTTTTTCATTTGTTTCATTACTAACGATTTTACAATGAATTACTGCAGATCAACCAGTTTATCGTCCTGTACGACCGTCTGTCCGACAGTGACATGGATGGCTTTCACCTGTCCGTCCTTGTTAGCCATAATGTTGTTTTCCATTTTCATGGCTTCCATGACGACTAAGGTATCTCCCCGTTTCACCTGATCACCGACTTTTACGTTGATGGTCATGATCGTTCCGGGAAGCGGAGCTTTGATACTGGTGGCACTGGATGCTGCAGCAGCCGGTGCTGAAACATGTACCTGTGGGGTACCGGGAGCTGTCGATTTGCGGATAGGAGCTGCAACCGTATTTTTGCTTTCATAGCTTACATCGTAAGATATCCCGTTTACTTCTACGTTAGCTTTATGATGATCCGTTAGATTCACTGTGACGTCGTAATTATTTCCGTCGATAGTGATTTTAAATTTATTCATATGGTCAATTTATTTACTTGATAATCGTATTTCTCATGCTGTAAATTTTGGAACTCCATGGCGAATAGCGCTTTTCTACTTCCTGAATCGTGATGACATGCGGCTCTTCATCGTGGGCATCGAAGTACAGGTGCATAGCCATGGCTATGGCTGCTTGTTCGTGAGGCGTCGGATGGGTTTCTGTCGTCCTTACGGTCGCTTCTTCAGAAGCCCCTTTCGAGTGGCCTGTGATGCCATTGATGATTTTGGTTTGCAAACCAATTACCCAAATCAAAACAATAAGCAGTAAAAATACAGTTCCGATTCCCATTCCCGTGACCAGGAGCGCATAGCCCCAGTCGATTGCTAATATGGTCATAATTATAAAGGTATATTAGAATGTTTCTTCATCGGGTTAGTGACACGCTTCGTCTGTAAAGACTGGAAGGCCCGGATCACACGGAAACGGGTGTTGCGTGGTTCGATCACATCGTCGATATAACCGTAAGAAGCTGCTTTGTAAGGATTAGCGAATGCATGATTGTATTCTTCCTCTTTCTCTGCGATAAATTTAGCTTTTGCTTCCGGATCGGTGATCGCTGCTACTTCCTTACCGTATAGTACTTCGATAGCACCTTTGGCACCCATCACGGCAATCTGGGCTGTCGGCCAGGCGTAGTTGAAGTCGCCGCGAAGTTGTTTACAGGACATCACGTCGTGTGCTCCTCCGTAGGATTTACGTAAAGTAACGGTTACTTTAGGAACGGTAGCTTCGCCGTAAGCGAACATCAATTTGGCTCCGTGGGTGATGATGCCGCCGTATTCCTGCACACGGCCCGGTAAGAATCCCGGTACGTCTACCAACGTCAGGATCGGAATATTGAAACAGTCGCAGAAGCGAACGAAACGAGCTGCTTTACGCGATGATTCGATATCGAGTACTCCGGCATAGAAACTAGGCTGGTTGGCGATAATACCCACAGAACGTCCTCCCATCCGGCAGAAACCGACGATGATATTCCGGGCATAACGTTTGTGTACTTCGAGGAATTTACCCTGGTCTACGATTGCTTCGATTACTTCCAGCATATTGTACGGCAGATTGGGATTATCCGGAATCAGGCTGTTCAATTTGTCTTCCAGACGATCGATCGGGTCGTTGCATACCATCATCGGCGCTTCTTCGAGGTTGTTGGAAGGCAGATAAGAAAGCAGATCACGGATCAGAGAAATACCTTCTTCTTCGTTTTCTACCATAAAATGAGAAACGCCCGATTTGGTCGAGTGAACTTCTGCACCTCCCAGGTCTTCTGTACTGATATCTTCGCCGGTAACGGTTTTTACCACCTTCGGTCCGGTAACGAACATGTAAGAACTCTGATCGGTCATCAGGATGAAGTCGGTCAGGGCAGGAGAGTATACGGCTCCACCGGCACAGGGGCCGAAAATAGCGGATATCTGTGGAATAACCCCGGAAGCCAGGATGTTACGCTCGAAAATTTCAGCATATCCTGCCAATGAATTTACGCCTTCCTGAATACGTGCACCACCGGAATCGTTCAATCCGATGATCGGAGCTCCTACCGTCATCGCTTTGTCCATGACTTTGCAGATCTTCTGAGCCAACATTTCTGAAAGTGCTCCTCCGAATACGGTAAAATCCTGTGCAAATACAAATACGATACGTCCGTTGATCGTTCCTTGTCCGGTAACAACTCCGTCTCCGAGGAATTTTGTCTTTTCCATGCCGAAATTATTACACCGGTGTGTGACGAACATATCGAATTCTTCGAAGCTGTCTTCGTCCAGCAACATGGCGATTCTTTCCCGGGCTGTATATTTACCCTTTTTGTGCTGAGATTCGATCCGTTTTTCGCCTCCGCCCAATTTCGCTTGATTTCGTAAGTCGATAAGTTCTTTGACTTTATCTTGATTTGTGGCCATAAAATTTTAAATTTACTTTTAAATATCTAAAATGCCTAAGCTTTGAAAACATCGAAAGCGCCAAAAGGACACTGCTTTAAAATGCCTTTCTGACGTTTTCAATCATCTTTGACGCTTTTGACGTAATTATTTTTTACCGCAAAGTTCTGTCAGTACCCGATTGGTTGATTTCGGGTGAAGGAATCCGATTTGAAGTCCTTCTGCTCCGGTACGGGGAGCTTTGTCGATTAACTGACAACCGGCTGCTGCTGCTTCGTTTAAAGCTTCGGCTACATCTTCAACGGCAAATGCCATGTGGTGCATACCGCCACCATTTTTTTCTACAAATTTCCCGATAGGACCTTCAGGATCGGTAGATTCCAACAATTCGATTTTTGTCTGACCTACTTGAAAGAAAGCTGTTTTTACTTTCTGATCTTTTACTTCTTCTACTGCATAGCATTTCAGTCCTAATACATTTTCATAAAATGGAATAGCTTCTTCCAGACTTTTGACGGCAATACCGATGTGTTCGATATGAGTTGGTTTCATGATCAATAAATTGATTTGTTAATAAATTGTATTTTAAAATGTTTGATTTTCACCGTTTTATGTTGTATAACATATTTTTTTACGCACTCAAACGTCTTTTCGAAAACGTTGTTATTGCAAAAAGCGTTCCAAAATTACGTATTGTTCTTACGATTATCAAGCAAAATCGGAAGATTATTTTCAGTTTTTCATGTTTAGAACAGTTTTAAATAACAGACGATACATTTTCAGGTTTGAGGGGATTCGAAAGGGAAAACCGAAAACTTTTCGATAGGAAAAACGTATAAAATTTGAATCTTCTTTCAAAAAAAGAGTAGGACAAAAGACTTTTTGAAAGAAGAAATAATATTTAAATCTTCAGATTATGAACAAACAGAGATTTGCTGTCATTATTGTGGCTCTCATCGGCTTGATAGCTACTTTTTTACCTTGGTATAAAATTGTACAATTGGGAACAATATCCGGAATGTCTTCGTCGGGCTGGTTTACCTTTATCATGTTTATCATAGTGATTATTCTGGCTTTGAGAAAGGATCTGCATGAAGATCTTTCGATGGGAATTTCCTGGAGCATTACGATTTGTAGTTTACTGGCATCGTTCGTCGTTTTGTGGAAAATTATCGATGTCTGGTTTGCCCAGGAAGGAATGTTTAGCCTTGGTGGCGGTATGGAGGGAATATTGGGAAGTCAGGTCAGTATCGCTTACGGAGCCTGGATTGTTACTATCGCCGGGATCTGTGTCCCGTTTGCCGGTTATTTGTTCCGCAATAAATCCTTTCGGCGGGTTTGAGAGAAATTTTTTACTTTTTGCCTTTCCCCTTTTGGCTTTTTTCTTTATCTTGTGACACTTTTTAAACCGTACTTACTAAAAATTGAAAGATATGTTTGAAACAAGTGTTTACAAAAACAGACGCGCCCGTCTGAAAGAAAAAGTGAAAAGTGGTTTGGTGTTGATCCTGGGAAATGGGGAGGCCCCGGCTAATTATACGGATAATACTTATAAGTTCCGTCAGGATAGTTCGTTTCTCTATTTTTTCGGTCTGAATCAACCCGGTTTTGCAGGAGTGATCGATATCGATTCGGGGGATGAATATATATTCGGGAATGATGTGGATATGGATGATATTATCTGGATGGGACCTCAACCGAGTGTAAAGGATATGGCAGCCCGGGTCGGCGTGTCGAAGACCGCTCCTTTTGCCCGGCTGGCGGATTGTATGAAAACGGCGATTTCTCAGGGACGCCGGATTCATTTTTTACCTCCTTATCGTTTCAGGAATATGCTCTTGCTCGAAGAGTTGTTGGGTATCCGGCCTGCTTTGGTGAAAAATTATGCTTCGCTGGAACTGATCAAAGCTGTGGTCGATCTCCGCTCGGTAAAAGAACCTTGTGAAATCGAGGAAATCACCAAAGCTTGTAATATCGGTTACGAAATGCATACAGCTGCTATGCGGAATTGTAAACCGGGAGTCAAGGAACAATATATTGCAGGGCTGATCGAAGGAATTGCAGCTTCGTACGGAAGTATGGTGTCGTTCCCTGTGATCCTGTCGCAGAACGGTGAAACACTCCATAATCACGATCATAGCCAGATCCTTCAGGAAGGACGTATGATGCTGACGGATGCCGGAGCAGAAGAAGTGTCCCATTATTGTTCGGACTTTACCCGTACGGTTCCGGTCGGTGGGAAATTCCTGACCCGCCAGAAAGAGGTTTATAATATCGTATTGGCTGCTAATAACAAAGCGATAGAGATAGCTGAACCCGGGGTGACTTATCAATACGTGCACCTGGAGGTATGTAAGGTGCTGGCACAGGGTTTGAAAGATCTCGGCCTGATGAAAGGAGATGTAAACGAAGCGGTTGCTGCCGGGGCGCATGCCTTATTTATGCCTCACGGACTGGGACATATGATGGGATTGGATGTACATGATATGGAAGACTTGGGACAGATCTATGTGGGATATGACGATGAAACCCGGCCGATCGACCAGTTCGGAACTTCATCGTTGCGGATGGGGCGCCGGTTGCAGGAGGGATTTGTCATTACCGATGAACCGGGATGTTATTTTATTCCGGCATTGATAGACCAATGGAGAGCACAGGGGATGCATAAAGAATTCCTGAATTATGACAAGATCGAAACATTCAAGGATTTCGGAGGTATCCGTTTGGAAGATGATATCCTGATTATTCCCGGAGGTTCGCGCTTCCTGGGAGATAAACGTACTCCGATTACTGTCGAAGAAGTTGAGGAGATTATGCGTTAAGGGGTGTTTTTTTTAATCTGATATTCAAATTAGAGGTTAAGTATTTTTATTTGCAAAATAATATTTAAAATCGTAAGGATGCATAGAAGTTTTTCTATGCACCTTTTTTTATGGTTTTGTGTAAATCAGATGTAAATGGAAAAATGGTAGAATTATTCTGTCGTTACTTATTCGTCTTCGGTATTCGTGTTTGGTGACCCGGTCGCTTCTGTCGGTCGTCTAGCCCTTTCTTTCACTGACCGGCGGAACTCCTCACTCCGTAAAAAACTTTACGTTACGTTTCCGTCAGACACCATCGGTCGGACGTTCAGAAAAAGCAAGACGACACTCGCCAGAGCTCCAATGGTCCCCGAACACGAACACCTCCGACTTACGTTATCACTGAATTGCAGACTAATCTTGATTTGAGAAATACCATTCCCCCCGAAAATAATCCGGACGGTCTGGCTTCCTGCTACTGCAAATTTCCGGTTGTATTTTCTTTGCCGGTTAGCTCTGATGTCAGATGAAGGGGGGATACCGGAAGCTCGTGGGAGTAGTGAGTAATTACACTGACGACGGTATTGACAGGAGCTTATTCATTTACTGCGATTCGGATCGGTTTTTACAAAGGGAATCAAAACTTATTGAAAAAATGGCTTAAAAATAAATAACAGATAATTTAAAAATAGTTTGCTAAATTTTGTGGAAATGCTATTTTTGTATCAGTCATATTTTCAATTATAAAAAATAAGTCATATGAGTAAGAAAGAGAAAAGTATTGAACTGTTGAATAAAGCAGTAAACGATGAGTTATTGGCTGTACACCAAATATATGTATTTTCATTTCCGGTGTGATGATATGGGATTCGATCTGGTTTCCAATTTATTCAAACGGATCGCTATCCAGGAGATGATGCACGTTGAACAATTGGCCGAACGTATTTTATTCCTCAAGGGAGAAGTAGAAATGAAAGTGGCCGGAGAAGTGAGAAAGCTGACCGAGGTAAAAGATATGTTGGAAGGAGTCGTCGAAAACGGTACGGCCCGGAATATTTATACGCCTAAATACCGGATCGCCGGTAAAACGGGTACAGCCCGTTTGGCAAGCGGGTCGAGCGGATATGGAGGTGGACGTTACCGGGCGAGCTTCGTGGGATATTTCCCTGCCGAACGGCCTTTGTATTCCTGTATTGTCGTGATCGATAATCCGACGAACGGTTATTATGCCACGACTGTATCGGCTCCGGTTTTCCGGGAAATTGCCGATAAGGTTTACTCTATGGCATACGTACAATACGGTAAACCCGAATATGAAGCGGATAAAACTTTGCCGGTATGTAAAAATGGCCTGAAAGAAGATTTCAGAACTATTTTCGATGAATTGGATATGGATATAGACGGAGTGAGGGATGCGGATGGTGCCGATTGGGTGGTCACGGCCAGCAACGAAGGGGAAAATATCGTGATCAAACCCCGGCGGATTTCCTATTCATCGGTGCCGAATGTGAAGGGGATGGGTTTGAGGGATGCACTGTACGTATTGGAAAATTCCGGTTTGAAAGTCGATTTTTCCGGTGCCGGAATGGTACAGCGGCAATCGCTCCAACCCGGGGCGGAAGTTCCCAAAGGGTCTTATATCCGGATTGAACTAAGATAAGAGATTAAATAACGCGGCCAGGGCTGCACAAAGAGATGAAGAAATTAAAGGAATTATTAAACGGAGTAAATGTCGGAAAAGTATATGGGGATACCGACCGGGAGATCGGACATATCCATTTCGATTCACGCAAAATCGAACCGGGAGATGTATTTATCGCTCAGAGAGGAGTCAATGCGGACGGACATGCTTTTATCGACAAAGCGTTGACCCGCGGGGCTGTTGCGGTAGTGTGTGAACAATTGCCGGAAAACAGACCGGAAGAGGTAACTTATATATGGACTGCAGATACCTCCGAGGCTTTGGGAGTAATGGCCGGGAATTACTGGGATAATCCTTCCCGGGAACTGAAACTGGTCGGGGTGACGGGGACAAACGGAAAGACGACGACGGCAACCTTGTTGTACGAACTGGTTCGATTGGCCGGAGAAAAGGCCGGACTGTTGTCGACGGTATGTAACTATATCGGGGAGGAAAAGATTCCGGCGACACATACAACTCCGGATGCGCTGTCTATCCAGGAATTATTACGGCGGATGGTAGATGCCGGATGCCGGTATTGTTTTATGGAAGCCAGTTCGCATGCGATCCATCAGAAAAGGATTGCCGGTCTGGATTTCGACGGGGCTATTTTTTCCAATATTACACACGATCATCTGGATTATCATAAAACATTCAAGGCTTATATCGAAGCGAAGAAAGCTTTTTTCGACCGTTTACCGGCCCATGCTTTTGCTTTGACCAATGCTGATGATAAAAATGGCCTGGTGATGTTGCAGAATACCAGAGCACACCGATATACCTATTCTTGCCGGACGATGGCTGATTTTACAGCTAAAGTGCTCGAGAAACATTTGGACGGAACCTTGCTCCGACTTGACGGGGAAGAAGTGTGGACCAAGTTTACCGGTGATTTCAACGCTTACAATCTGTTAGCAGTATATGCTGCTGCCCGTTTGTTGGGGTTCCCGAAAGAGAACGTGTTGGAATATGTGAGTTTGCTGGTGCCGGTGTCCGGACGTTTCGAAACTTTGATTTCGACCGAAGGAGTGATGGCGGTGGTCGATTATGCCCATACTCCGGATGCTGTAGAGAATGTATTGTCGACGATTTGCGGATTGAAGGGCAGAGATAATCAGGTGATTACCGTTGTGGGAGCCGGAGGCGACCGCGATAAGACCAAACGTCCGGAGATGGCTGATGCAGCTTGCCGTTATAGTGATCATGTCATCCTCACTTCCGATAATCCGCGGAGTGAAGATCCCGAACAGATCATCCGTGATATGCTGACCGGAGTGAAAGAAGGATTTCAGTACCGGGTAGAAGCCATTACCGACCGGAAAGAGGCTATCCGGAAAGCGATTGGTATGGCTTCAAAAGGAGACATCATATTGGTTGCCGGTAAAGGACATGAAAATTATCAGGAAGTGAAAGGAGTAAAACACCACTTCGACGATAAGGAAGTTATCCGGGAGATTTTTGATCTCTCTAATCGCTAATTCCTAACTTTTAAACGTAATGTTGTATCATTTATTTCAATATTTAGAGAGTTTTGATTTTCCGGGAGCCGGGGTGTTTCAATACATCACTTTTCGCTCGGCCTGTGCTATTATTTTGTCCTTGATCATTGCCACCGTGGTGGGGAAAAGAGTGATCCGGATGCTGCAGAGACAGCAGATCGGGGAGGAAATCCGTGATTTGGGTTTGCAGGGCCAGATGGAGAAGAAAGGAACGCCGACGATGGGGGGGATCATTATTTTACTGGCTATCCTGATTCCGGTACTTTTGTTCGCCCGTTTGGATAATGTCTATATCCAACTGATGATTATTTCGACAATATGGTTGGGATTGATCGGTTTCGCCGATGACTATATCAAAGTATTCCGGAAGCATAAGGAAGGGTTGAAAGGCCGTTTCAAAGTGATCGGACAAGTAGGGCTCGGATTGATTGTCGGACTGACCCTCTATATGAATGATGAGGTCGTCATCCGGGAGAGGGCTGCGGTGAGTGAAATCGGTGTGGTGACCAGTACGGTGGATGAAGGATTTTCTGCCGAGGGTACCCAGCAGGTCCGTACGAAAGATATCAAATCGACAAAAACAACTATTCCTTTTTTTAAAGATAACGAGTTCGATTATGCCTGGTTTACTTCTTTTGCGGGAAAATATGCCGACGAGCTGGGGTGGCTGTTGTTTGTTTTGGTTACTATTTTTATCATTACAGCTGTGTCGAATGGGGCGAATCTGACCGATGGTCTGGATGGTCTGGCTACCGGAACGTCGGCGATTATCGGAGCGACGCTGGGAATCCTGGCCTATGTGTCGGGGAATATGGTCTATGCCGATTATCTGAATATCATGTACATTCCGCATTCCGGAGAATTGGTGGTATTCGGTTCTGCCTTTATCGGAGCGACGATCGGGTTTTTGTGGTATAACTCTTATCCGGCCCAGGTGTTTATGGGGGATACCGGAAGTCTGGCATTGGGAGGGATCATTGCCGTTTTCGCTATTATCATTCATAAAGAATTATTGATACCGGCTTTGTGCGGGATTTTCCTGATGGAGAATCTGTCTGTCGTGATGCAGGTCAGTTATTTTAAATATACGAAAAGGAAATTCGGAGAAGGAAGAAGGATTTTTTTGATGGCACCTCTACATCATCATTTCCAAAAGAAAGGTATACCCGAACCTAAGATTGTTACCCGCTTTTGGATTATAGGTATTATTCTGGCGGTGGTGACGATTGTGACGCTGAAGATAAGGTAGAAAGTAAAAGGCTGAAAGGCTAAAAGGCTAAAAGCGATAAGCTATAAGCTGAAGGCTGGAAGTTATGGGATAGAAGGAGGGGAAAGAAAGGGAGGAAAATAAATATAAAAATTGAAGTTTATGAAATTGGTGGTTTTAGGAGGGGGAGAAAGTGGGGTCGGTGCAGCCTTGTTGGGCCGTCATTTAGGATATGAAGTATTTTTGTCGGATAAGGGAAAATTGGCTGAATCTTATCGGGACGAATTGATTACACACCGGATTGCGTTTGAAGAAGGGCAGCACTCGATGGATCGGATTTTTGCTGCTGAATTGGTGGTAAAGAGTCCTGGGATTCCCGATACGGT
>ERZ773192.2744-NODE-2744-length-14295-cov-2.370154_pt1 | contig 14295 bp, 13 predicted proteins | sample MGYA00581010_ERZ773192 | MGnify/ENA primary metagenome ERZ773192 (study PRJEB29015, sample SAMEA2737741) | human gut metagenome | biome: human gut; feature: human-associated habitat; material: faeces | place: China | collected 2012 ...
CTCTTCCACGCATTTCCCTCTCTCCAAAACTATCGGTCTTTTCCCCAACTCGATCAAGCGTAAAGCCGCGAACAAACCGGCCGGCCCGGCACCCACCACGACCACCGTCCCGGCAGACGAAACATCCCGGTATTGGGGAGTAAATACCCGTTCCTTCTGTTCCACCCGATCCAGATGAACACCAACTTTCAGTTGAATAACAACCCTGCGTTGACGGGCGTCTATTGATCTTCGCAAAATTTCCACATGCACGATTCTCTCCTGACCCACGTGCAACCTCCTTGCCAACAGCTCATTGACAATCTCCCGATCATGTGCCTCTTCCGGCGTAATTCTCAATTCTATCTCTTTATACATAAATATGGTGGCTTCGCCACGTTACAGGTTACAAGTTACAAGTTCAAAATTATTTGTTCGGTAATTAACCTGCAACTTGTAACCTGTAACTTGCAACTATTATTTCGTGCGAAAATAAGAAAAAAATCATACCTTCGCACGACAGATTTAAACAATAATTACTATGAACAAGATAGCGTTAATCACAGGGGCCACTTCCGGAATAGGAAAAGCAACAGCAACTAAATTGGCCGAAATCGGGTATAACATCATCATCACCGGACGCAGAGGCGATCGTCTGGCCGCCTTGGAAAATGAATTAAAGGCAAAAGGTATTAAAGTATTAGCCCTTCAATTCGATGTTCGCAACCAAGAGGAAGTCCACAACGCCATTAGCAATCTACCGACAGAGTGGAAAAATATAGATATTCTAGTCAATAATGCAGGTCTTGCCGTGGGAACTTCTCCTATCCAAGACGGAATTTTGGATGATTGGGAACGCATGATCGACACCAACGTGAAAGGCCTTCTTTACATCACCCACGAAGTAGCCCCCTTGATGATCAAAAATGAAAAAGGACACATCGTCAACCTGGCCTCCGTGGCAGGAAAGGAAGTTTACCCCGGTGGAAATGTCTACTGTGCCACCAAGCACGCCGTGGACGCCCTTTCTAAAGCCATGCGCATCGATATGTTGAAACACAACATCAAGGTAACCAACATCGCTCCGGGAATGGTTGAAACCGAATTCTCCGTAGTGCGCTACAAAGGTGACCAACAAGCCGCAGACAACGTGTACAAGGGTGTTACCCCCCTCACGGGAGAAGACATCGCCGACACGATCGTATTTGCCGTGACCCGTCCGGCCCACATCTGCTTGAACGACATTCAAATCATGCCTACCGCTCAAGCTAGTTCCAGAGACGTGAACAGAAAATAACAAGAGTATTCAAAAGGGAAAATCGATTGGTAATCAGCTCTCCCCCTGTGTAAGGGGGAGCTGGAGGGGGTAGTTTCTTTTTATATTTACTTCGAATTTCATCAGAACAAAAAAATATGATTTTTTACCTGAAAACTGAAACCTATCCCGGTAATTCCCGTTATACTCTATGTATTCACCATCAAGGAATGCTTCTTGATGATTGAAAACAGAAGAGTTAGTTTGAATAATTGAAAAAATAAAATTTCTCGATTTTTTTTCGAGAAAAACGAAACCTTTCTTTAGCGGTAACGTTAAAGAAGTAGAATAGATGATGAACTTATGATTTATTTTTAGCTGTTATTAGATTGAATCATCTAGCATAAAGAGAGGGGATAGCTTTGACTGGGGTTTAAGCTGATTTTCTGATAGAGTTCTTAAAAGTACTGGAATATATCCTACGGGACACCACGCACACACACCACACACACAGACGCACGCACACACACACACATACATACAACATCTTTTCGTCAGTCCCAATGTATTCCATTTAAGACGCTACAGGGAATCCCTCCTTTTTTTATTTTTGATTTTTCTAAATCTTTTTCACTTAAAAATCCATATGTGTATATTTCAGAAAGTCCATTTGTTACTAATATTTCTTGAATTTTATTCTCTATTTTTTGTTCTTTAGTTCTAACGCCTATTGTTGTTCCAGCTCTAACTAAAGTTGTTTCTAATTTATCATAACCATAAAATCTAGCAACCTCTTCTGCTATATCTGCTATAAATTCTAAATCCATTCTAAAATATGGTGCTATTGCCATATCATTTTCTACTTTTATATCAACTTTTTCTAATATGTCTATCATTTCTTGTTTTGATATGTTTGTTCCTAATAATGTATTTATTTTATCTACATCTAATTTTATTTTGTTTATTTTTTGTTTTGTTGGATATACATCAATTTTTCCTTCTACAACTTCTCCTGCTCCTAAAAGTTCAACTAATTCGACTGCTCTGTTTATTGCTCTTAATGTATTTTCTGATGATAGTCCTTTTTCATAACGTGCTGAACTTTCTGTTCTTAAGCCTACTTTTTTGGCAGTTTTTCTGATGTTTCCACCATAAAACATTGCAGATTCAAATACTACTGTTTGTGTATCTTTTTCAATCTCTGAATTTAATCCACCCATTACACCTGCTATTGCGACTGCTTTTTCTTCATCTGATATTACTAGATCTTTTTCGTCTAATACTCTTTCTGTTTCGTCTAGTGTTGTAATTTTTTCTCCATTTTCAGCCCTTCTTACTGTAATGTGTTTTCCACTAATTGAATTTATATCAAATGCATGCATAGGTTGACCCATTTCTAGCATTACATAATTTGTAATATCTACTATATTGTTTATGCTTCTCATTCCACATGCTTTTAATCTTTTTTTCATCCAATCTGGTGATGGTCCAACTTTAACATTTTTTACAACTCTAGCTATATATCTATAACATAAATCTGGAGCTGTAATATCAACTTTTAGTCCTTCTATTTCTTTTTTATCTGGAACTTGTAATTCATCTATATTTTTTCTTGGATTTTTAAATGGTTTGTTTAGTGATGTCGCTGTTTCTCTTCCTAATCCTTCTATTGATAAGCAATCTGGTCTATTAGGAGTAATTTCAAAATCTATTATTTCTTCTTTTAAGTCTAATACTTCTACAATATCTTTTCCTAAATCTTTTTCATATTTTTCTCCTAATATCATTATTCCATCTTCAATTTGTTCTGGATAATCATTTATACTAAGATTTAATTCTCCTAAAGAGCACATCATTCCACAAGATTCTACTCCTCTTAGTTTTCCTGTTTTTATTTTTACTCCATTTGGTAGTTCTGCTCCATCTTTTGCAACAGGAATTATGTCATTTACTTTTACATTTTTTGCACCTGTTACTATTTGTATCACTTCATTTCCAACATCTACTTTTGTTATTACTAGTTTATCTGCATCAGGATGTTTTTCTATTTCTAAGATTTTACCAACTGCAACATTTTTTATATCTGTTCCTGTTTGAATAACTTCTTCTACTTTTGAACCTGTCATTGTTAGAATATCTCCTAATTCTAAACAATTAACATCTATATCACTATATTCTTGTAACCATTCTAAACTTGCTTTCATTTGATTTTTTCCTTTCAACTTTTTATTTTTATATTATTTCTTGTTCTTCTGCATATCTTTCAGCTGCTGCATACCTATCTTGTATATTATAAATTTTATTTTCTGTTCTTTCTTGAGGTTTAATATCCATTTTTCTTAAATTTCCTTGTTCTGATATTCTGCTTGCGAATTCTTCTTTTCTATCCTTAAATGATATTATTTTGTTTATTTCGCTTTTAGCTTCCATATCAGAAATTAAACGATAACCTCCATTTGTTTCTACAACTGAATAATTTTCATTTCCTGCTTCATGCATAAGTTTTACAGCTTCTTCAAGCTTATATACTTTATTCTTTTTTGGTTTTTTACTAAAAAATCCCACTTTTTTACACTCCTTTTAAATTATCAAAATTTTGATTTATTTTTATTCTATTTGGTTTTTACCTTTTCTTTTGTTAAAATTGTTTTAAAAATCTAACGTCATTTTCAAATAATAATCTCATATCTTCTATCCCAAATTTTGCCATTGCAATTCTTTCTACTCCAAATCCAAAAGCAAAACCTGTATATTCATCTGGGTCTATTCCACAGTTTTTAAATACATTTGGATGCACCATTCCACAACCTAATAATTCTATCCATCCTTCACCTTTACATACTCTACATCCTTTTCCTCCACATACAAAGCATGATACATCTGCTTCTGCACTTGGCTCTGTAAATGGGAAATGATGTGGTCTAAAACGAATTTTAGTATTTTCTCCTAAACATTTTTTAGCAAACATTTCTAGTGTTCCTTTTAAATCTGTCATTGATATGTTTTTATCTACAACTAGCCCTTCTATTTGATGGAACACTGGCGAATGAGTTGCATCTACACTATCTGAACGATAAACAGCACCTGGACAAATTATTTTTATTGGTGGTTTTTGATTTTCCATAACTCTTGCTTGGACTGGTGATGTTTGACTTCTTAAAACTACATCATCTGTGATGTAAAATGTGTCTTGAATATCTCTTGCTGGATGATCTGGTGGTGTATTTAATTTGTCAAAATTATATATTGCCTTTTCAACTTCTGGTCCATCTGCTATTTTATATCCCATACCTAAAAAGATTTCTTCAACTTCTTTTATTATTTGTGTTATTGGATGTAATGAACCTAATTCGATTTTTTTACTTGGTTCTGTTATATCAATTTTTTCAGTTAATAATCTTTTTTCTAATTCTTTCTTTTTAAAAGTTTCTTCTTTTTCTGTAAATAATTCATTTAATTTATCTCTAACTTGATTTACTAAACTTCCTATAACTGGTCTTTCTTCTGGTGATAATGCTCCCATTCCTCTTAAAACTGTTGTTAATTCACCTTTTTTTCCTAAATATTTTACTTTTAATTCATTTAGTTCCTTTTGAGTTGTACAGTTTTCTATTTCTTGAATAGATTTTTTTTCGATTTCTGCAATTTTCTCTTTCATCTTAAAATTCATTCCCTTCTTGTTATCATTAATTATTTATAACTTTTTTAATATGGTTTAAATGTTTTTGTTTCTTTATATTTCCCATATTGATTTTCCGAATATTTTTCGAATTTACTTTGTAGTAAAGCTGTTTTATTTTTCTTGGCCTTTCTTTTTAATTTTATCATTATTTTTTGAAACATATTTTCTTTAGTTTCAAAATAATAAGTTACAACATATACTCCAAATTCATTTAAATTTATGTCTATATTTACTATTTTGTTTGCAAATTCTTTTTTTGTGTTTTCAATACTTTGTAATATTTCTTGGTTACTATAAAGATTTGAAGCAAAATAATTTTCTAGTATTTTTTCTTTTTTCATACTATTTTCACATCCTTAAAATCTAAAAAGCCACTCCTTCCTACTTTTTAGGACGAAATGGCTTTTATTTTCCGTGGTACCACCTAATTTTATTAGTTTTACTAACCTCATTAAAGTTTTAACGGTGCAACCGCCTTTCCCTACTATTATTTCAAAAAAGGACCTAAAAAGTGAAATTTCTATATATTTGTCTAAATGGCTTTCAGCCTTGACCATTTTCTCTTTTGATTATTTAATATATATACTTTGCTTTTTAATTGGTTTTTCTGTCTGTCACTTCTTTATTTTACCACTTTTTAGGTATTAATTCAAGTGTTTTAAATTATTTTTGTATACTATTTTTTTATATACCCTTGTATATTTTTCTACTTGTGTTACAATATTAAATATATATAATAATAGAGGGAGAGGATTTTAATGTTTAAAATGAAGAAAAAGATTTTTTTAGGTTTATTCCTAATTTTAATTCTAGTTGCTAATATGTCTTTCGCTTCTTACAGCACTGTTCAAATGTCAGTTGTAGAAGAACCTGTAGCAACAATTGAATTTGGTTCAAATTCAAAATTTGAAAAAAAATTAATTAGTAAAGATTTAACTAATAAAGAAGTTACTTTACAATTACAAGTTAATAATGGTGAGGCTAGTAAAAAACCTACCGGTGAAATCGTATTGGTTTTAGATAATTCTGATAGTATGAATAATGAAATTACTACAACTAATGGAAAAACTACTAGAAAACAATTAATTTTTGATTCAGCCAAAACAGTTATTACAAATTTATTAAAAGACAATAAAGATTTAAAAATTTCCGTTGTTAGTTTTTCAACTAATACAACAGCTTCGAAAGAAGGAACTACAGAAGATGCAACTTTAGTTTCTGGTTTAAGTAATAGTTCTTCTGTTTTAACTAATGCTATCGATTCAATAGAAGCAAATGGCCCTAGAACAGATTTAGAAGCTGGACTCGATTTAGCTAGTAAACAATTTTCAAGTACTGCTACTAATAAATATATGATTGTTTTAACAGATGGTGTTCCTAATGTTTCTTTAGGTCATAATAACCCATATTATTCTGATGATACAATCAATGCAACAAAAGCTAAATTACAAGCAATTGAAAAACAAAACATAAAGCTATTTACAATGTTGTCTGGAATTTCTGATGAAAGTTATGTACCTTCAGGAACAACAAAAACTTTTGGTGAAATAATCAACGAAGTTTTCGGTACTACTAAAACTCCAACAGCTGGAACATTTTACTATGTTTCTGATGATAAAATTGAAGAAACAGTTACAACTATATATAATTCTTTAATGCCTATTTCTCAATCATATAAAAATATTCAAATTGTAGATTATTTTCCAAAAGAAATTATAGATAATTTTGATTTTGCATATGTAGAAAAAGCAAACATTGGAGAAATTTCTGCCAAAGTAGATACTACAAATAATTCAATTACATGGACTATTCCAGAACTTGCTAGTGGTCAAACTGCTACTGTTCAATACAAGTTGAAATTAAAACAAAACTTTGATAGCAATATTGTAGGCAAAATTTTAAATACTAATGAGAAAGTCGATCTTTCTTATAATGATTTTGATAATAACAAGCAAGAAAAAACTACTGATGTTACACCTAAATTAAAACTTGCTGAGCCACCTACTCAATTACCTAAAGCTGGTTTGAATTCTATTTTAGCAGGTATTATAATTATCACTGTTTTAGCAATATTCTTCTTTGTTAGATTCAAAAAATTAAATAATGATATGAAGTAATAATTTTTAAGTTAAAATATGCCTAAGTTATTAAACAAAAATTTAATAACTTAGGCTCATTTTTTATTTTATTTCGTATAAAATATTTGTATTACATTTTTAGTTTAAATTTTTGGTCTCATGTTTCTTATTCTGATAATTCTTTTTCTATATATAATAATCTATTATATTTTGCTATTCTATCTGTTCTACACGGTGCTCCTGTTTTTATTTGTCCTGCATTTACTGCCACTGCTACATCTGCTATTGTTGTATCTTCTGTTTCTCCTGACCTATGAGAAATAATTGTATTATATCCATTTTCTTTTGCTAATTTTATTGTATCTAATGTTTCTGTTAATGTTCCTATTTGATTTAATTTTATTAATATACTATTTGCTATATTATTTTCAATTCCTCTATACAATCTTTTTGGATTAGTTACAAATAAATCATCCCCAACTAGTTGAATTCTATTTCCTAGCTTTTCTGTTAGTACTTTCCACCCTTCCCAATCTTCTTCTGCTAGTCCATCTTCTATTGAACATATTGGATATTTTTCACATAAATTTACTAGATATTCTATCATCTCATTTTCGGTTTTAAATTCTTGTGTTTTCCAGAAATAATACCCTTTTTTTCCTATTTTTTGAGCTTCTTCATACATCTCTGTACTTGCAATATCTAAAGCCAATTTTATATCTTTTTCTGGTTCATATCCCGCCTTTTTTACTGCTTCTATAATACAATCCAACGCTTCTTCTTCATCTTTTAAATTTGGAGCAAAACCACCTTCATCTCCTACTCCAACATTATGACCTTTTTCTTTTAATACTTTTTTAAGTGTATGATATATTTCTGTTCCTCTTTTTAATCTTTCTTCAAATGTGATTTTTCCTACTGGCATTATCATAAATTCTTGTATACTTATATTATTTTCTGAATGTTTTCCACCATTTAATATATTCATCATTGGAATAGGCATCTCAGTACCATATATTCCGCCAATATATCTATATAATTCTAAACCTAGTGAATGTGCTGCAGCTCTTGCAACTGCCAATGATACTCCCAAAATTGCATTTGCACCTAGGTTTGATTTATTAGGTGTATCATCTAATTTTATCATTTCTGTATCGATTTTTCTTTGTTCATATACATTCATCCCTATAATTTTTTTAGCTATTTTTTTGTTTACATTTTCTACTGCTTTTTCTACGCTTTTACCTAAATAATTGTTTTTATCTTCATCTCGTAATTCAACTGCTTCAAAACTTCCTGTTGAGGCACCTGATGGTACTGATGCTTTTCCAACATATCCATCTTCTGTCATTACCTCTACTTGTACTGTCGGATTTCCCCTTGAATCTAATATTTGCATTGCTCTTATGTCTTGTATTTTAAGAAAATTTTTCATAATACTATCCTCCTAAATTTTTTCCAATTTCTAGTATAGTATAACCTTTGCAAATATATTTATTCATCAATTATGAAGCTTTTCTATTACGTAATTCAGTAGCATATTTTATTGTTACTTCATTTATTTCTCCTGATGATATTCTTGCAATTTCTTCAATTACCTCATTTTCTTTTAATAATTTTATTTGTGTTTTTGTTCTATCTTCTATTACATTTTTGCTAATAAAATAATTATAATCTGCTTGTGCTACTATGTTAGGCAAATGTGAAATACATAATACTTGGTGGCTTCCAGCAATTGATTTTAGCTTGTCTCCAACACTATTAGCTGCTTTACCACTAATTCCTGTATCAATTTCATCAAACACTAATATTGGAATATTATCATATTCTGCAAGTACCTTTTTTATTGCTAACATTATTCTTGACATTTCTCCCCCTGATGCAATTTTAGCTAGTTCTTTTTCTTCTTCTCCAATATTTGTAGCAATATAAAATTTAACAATATCTTTTCCATTTGCAAAAAATTCATCTTCTATATATTTTACATTTACACTTATTTTAGCATTTTTCATTTCTAATTCTTTTAGTTCATTATTAATTTCTAAACTTAGTTTATTTCCTGACAACTTTCTAATTTTATGCATTTCTTTTGCTTTTTCTGTCATTTCTGTTTCTATTTCTTTTAGTTTACTTTTTAATTTGTTGTTGTATTCTTCTACGTTTTCTATTCTGTCTAGTTCTTTTTCAGTTTCTTCTCTATATTCTAATATCTCTCTTATTGTATTTCCATATTTTCTTTTTAGTAAACGTATTAAATCTAATCTTTCTTCAATTTCATTACGTTCATTTTCATCAAAATATGTATCTTCTTTATATCCACTTATATCTCTTGCAACTTCCTGTAATTCATAATATAAATTTTTCAAATTTGTTGATGTTTCTTGATATTTCTTATCTATATCTTCAATTTTTTCTAAGGCTCTTATTGCCATACTTATATTATCTATTCCACCATCTTCTATTAGACTATTTGCTTTTTGTAGGTTTTCTGATATTTTAGCAGAATTTGCAATTATATTTCTTTGTTCTTCTAGTTCTTCTTCCTCATTTTCTTTTAGATTTGCTTCTTCTATTTCTTTTATTTGATATTGTAATAAATCTATTTTCCTTTGTCTCTCTTTGTCATCTCCAAAGTTTGCTTTTAGTTCTTTTTGAATTCTTGTATATTCTAAATATAATTTTTGGTATTTTTCTTTTAAATTAGATAATTTTGTTCCTGAAAATCCATCTAGATAACTTAAATGTTTTTTACTATCTAATAATCCTTGAGTATCATTTTGTCCATGTATTTCAATGAATTCAGACATAAATTCTTTTAATTCATTTACTGTTACCATTCTTCCATTTATTTTACACATATTCTTTCCATTTGTGTTTATTTCTCTTGAAACAATAATATTTCCATCTTCTGATTTTGGAGAATTTGGTACATACATGCACAATTCAACAAATGAATTGTTTTCTCCTCTTCTTATCATTTCTTTAGAAAATCTTCCACCTGATATAATTTGTAATGAGTCTATTATTAAAGTCTTTCCTGCACCTGTTTCACCTGTAAGTACATTTAGGCCTCTACTTAAATCTATATTTAAATCCTCTATAATTCCAATATTTTTTATGTGTAAATTTGTTATCATAATTTTCCTCCTACACTGAAAAAATGTTCGTCATTATTGTATCTTCAATTTTTAAAATTGTCAATACTTTTTACGAACATTTTTTTGTTTTATATGAATTCTTCAAAAACTAAATTTGCTAAATCTAGTCCTTTATTAGTTAAACGTATATAATTTAAATCTACCTCTATTAGTCCTTCTTCGACTAATTTATTTAATTTTTTGTTATATAAAAATAGTGGATTGGCAGTAAACTTTTCTTTAAATTCAGCTATATTTACACCTTGAATTTTTCTAAAGCCTAACATCATAAATTCTTTTTCTTGTTCTTCTTTTGTTTGTTTTTCTTCTATATTTCTATTTAATTCTAATTTTTCCGCTTCTATATTTTCTATATATTTTTCTATATTTTCTATATTTCCAAATCTTATATTTTTTATATATGAATGTGCTGCAATTCCAAAGCCAATATATTCTTTTTGATTCCAACAATTTAGATTATGTTTTGACTCATGTCCTTTTTTAGAAAAATTTGATATTTCATATTGGTCATATCCATGTAATTCTAAGTAGTCTTTTACATACCAATACATTCTTCTTTCTAAATCTTCTTCTGGTAGTACTAAACTACCTTCTTCAATTTTCTTTTCAATAATAGTTCCTTCTTCTACAATTAATGAGTATACACTAATATGTGTCGGATCTAATTTTATTAATAATTCTAAGCTTTTTTTAATATCTTGAATTGATTGTTTTGGTAAACCTATCATTAAGTCTACATTTATATTATCAAACTTAACTTCTTTAGCTATTTTATATGTTTCTAAAAATTCTTTTAATGTATGTATTCTGCCTATTTCTTTTAGTAAGCTATTTTGTGCACTTTGTAGACCAATACTTAATCTATTTATTCCACAATTTTTATATAATTCTAACTTTTCTTTTGTTACTGTACCTGGATTTACTTCTATTGTAATTTCTATATTTTCAAATTTAGTTTCATTATTTTCTAGTTTTCTTTTGAGCTTTTCTAATAATTCTTTTATATATTTTTCATTTATATATGAAGGTGTTCCGTCCCCCAATATAAATTGTTGTTACATTATATTCTAAAAAATCAAATTTTTCTATTTCATATTTCAAGCAATTAATATATTTTTCAGCTAATTCAATTTTATTTGGATATGATATAAAATCACAATAATAACATTTTCTTTTGCAAAACGGTATATGTATATATATTCCTAGTTCTTTTTTATTCATTTGCTAACTCCATTATTTTTTTTAGTCTATAATTTACCCCTGATTTTCCAACTGGCTGTCTCAACTTTTTTCCAAGTTCTATTAGTGGCATATCTGGGTTTTCTAACCTTAAATTTGCTATTTCTTTTAAATTGTCATTTAATTTATTAAATTTTCCGGTTTCTTTTAATTTTTTTATTGCTGCTATTTGTTCTATTGATGCATTTATTGTTTTATTTAAATTAGCAGTTTCACAATTTACTAGTCTATTTACTTTTCCTCTCATTTCTTTTTGAATTCTAATATCTTCAAATCTCATTACTGCTTTATTTGCTCCTATTAATGCTAAAAATTTAGAAATTTCTTCTCCTTCTTTTATATAAATAGATTTTTTGTTTTCAGTAATCATCTTTTTAGTTTTTATTCCAAGTTTTTCCAATATTTTTCTTATTTCTTTTAGGTTCTCTTCATTTCCAAAAATTATTTCTAAATGATATTTTTTTTCTGGATTATTTATTGAACCTGAACCCATAAACACACCAATTACCAATGTTTTTAAATTTTCTTCATTTTTCTCATACTGTATATTTCCTTTTAAAAATATTTGTTTTTCATCTATTTTTACAAATTCTTGTATACTATTTTTCTTAAAGGATACTATAAAATTTTTTCCACTTATTTCTATATTATGTTCTATTTTTAAATTATATAGTAGCTTAGAAAATCTATTTATATTATAATCACTTTCTGTTGAAAATCTAATAATATTTCTTTCTAATATATCTATATTTCCTGATATTAAATATCCTATTAGTTCATATTTTACCAATTCTTTATTGGATAATTTTGTATTTTTATTTAATTCTTGTTTTATTTCAGAAGAGAATGACATTTTTATTTTTTCCTTATTTATGTATTTAGATTTTATGGTTCCATCTATAAACCTATGTTTTGATTATATAATACCGGACAGATATTTTCAACTAGTTGTCTGTTATTATACATTTTACATAAAAATACCCCATCTGTAAAATACAAATGAGGTCTTTTATACTTTCAATCAAAGTACTAAATTGAAGATTTCACGTAATCTCGTTTTTCTTCATGCTACTTATTTGTCCAAAGTATTTCATATTCTGATTCATATCCTTCTGATATAGCTATTTCATTTTCAGAAATTTTCATATATGTCATCCACGGATAACCAATCATATTATCAATCCCTATTTTTTCTCCTGCTATTGCAAGTGCATGACAAGGACAGTGACTAACTGAAAGTTTACATTTTTTATTTTTCTCCATTAACTTAACAATATTGTCTGCCAAAGATTCTTTAAATGTTTTTATTTCTTCTTTTGTATAGCTCCTTGATAAATTCACTGCCAAAGCAAATGATTTATTTGATAAACCAATACCATTATCAATTTTAGGATTAATAATAACATTTGTCCACCAATCAACAGCAACTTTAATATATTGGGGATATTCTTCACCAAGTTCTACATTAAAACGTTTTGGTGGATTAAAACCAAACTTTGACTTACATATTTTTCTAAAATCCCTTGCAAATTCTTCTTCTGCAATTACATCAATTACCTGTGGAATATAAACTGCCTGATTTAATACTTCTTCTTTGTTTGCAACTAGATATTCAAAAAGTTCTTTTGATTCATCATCTTTATTTGATAATCTATTTTCTTCATTTTGAATATCCTCAAAAACTATACTAAACCGTAAAGCAAGTTCAGATGGATCATTGATATTTGGACTAACTTTAGATATGTAATCTGCCAAAGCATACACTTCTTTAGACATACCTTTACACAATTCTCTGCTTTTGGATAATTTTTCTCTCATACTGCTTTTTTCTTTTCTTTTTGTCATAATAAATTCTCCTTTCTTATTGTTATAAAATTAAATGTGTCATGTAGCAAAAACTACTAGTTTTGCAATATTATATCACAGCTTACATAAGAATCAACTATTTTTTATATTATTATTTTCTTAATCTCAAAGCATTTAAAATTACTGTTAAACTACTAAATACCATTGCCAAACTTGCAAGCATAGGATTTATAGAAATTCCTAATGGTTTAAAAAATCCAATTGCAACAGGTATCATCAAGCAATTATAGAAAAATGCCCAAAATAGGTTTTGTTTTATATTCTTTACTGTTTTTTCACTAATCTTTATTAGTTTTAAAACTGAGTATAAATCATTTTTAGTTAAAATAACATCACTTGAATCCATTGCAATATCTGTACCGCTTTTTACACTTACACCAATATCAGCATTTGTCAATGCTGGGCTATCATTTATACCATCTCCACACATCATAACTTTATTTCCTTTTTCTTTTAACATTTTTATAGTTTCAGATTTTTGTGATGGTAAAACGTTAGAAATTACTTCTGTTATTCCTAGTTCTTTACTTATTTTTTCAGCTGTTTCCTTGTTATCCCCTGTTAACATTATTGTTTTTATATTATGTTCTTTTATTTCTTTAATAACATCTTTAGCATTTTCCCTTACAACATCATTAACTCCAATTAATGCTAAAACATGCTTTTCATTTGCTACATATATGATGCTATTTCCATTTAGAGCTAAGTCTTTTTCATCTTCTAAATGATTATTTTCAATAGAAAATTTTTCTAAAATTTTTCTATTTCCTAATATTATTTTTCCATTATTAATTGTCCCCACTATTCCACGTCCTGCGACATTTTGCATATTTTCTACTTTTAGTTTTGGAATATTATTTTTATACATATAATCTACAAATGCTTTCCCTATTGGATGTGTTGACTTTTCTTCTATGCTTCCTGCAAGTTGCATTAACTCTTTTTCTGCAATTTCGCTATAATTATATATCTTTGAAATTTTTAAACTTCCATAAGTTAATGTACCTGTTTTGTCAAATACTATTGTATCGATTTTAG
>ERZ773192.2745-NODE-2745-length-14290-cov-2.995996_pt1 | contig 14290 bp, 15 predicted proteins | sample MGYA00581010_ERZ773192 | MGnify/ENA primary metagenome ERZ773192 (study PRJEB29015, sample SAMEA2737741) | human gut metagenome | biome: human gut; feature: human-associated habitat; material: faeces | place: China | collected 2012 ...
TCGGGACCATTACAAAGCAAGGCAATATTCTTTGATAATAAACGTATGATTGATAATGATGAAATGTGTGATGGATTAACACTAAAGTGGAAACGCAGTGTACGAACGTATTATCCAGAAACCTTTACAGTACGCATTTCAGAAAAAAGAGGAAAATGTTATTTAAGTTTCAAGGAGTATACTGCTGAGGAGGATATTCAAGATGTTTTATTCTCAATTATTGGCGCTTGAACGGTCATTTTCGGAAGAGTTTATTAATAAGGCAGATCGATATTTTTTGGGGTTACCATATAATGCGAAAAAAGAAATTGCTATATCACGTGTCGCAACACACCTTCAATGTAGTTATGTGGAAAGCGCGAATTTTTTAAAAGCATGTACAGAAATAAATTTTATGCATAAGTATTTTGTACTGTGCTGCCCAGAGTGTGGACATATTATTAAGCGATTAGATGCTATTGATGATATACAAAGTACAGAATATTGCTCACGCTGCGAGAAAGAGCTTGAGGAAAATGAGTTTGACAGCGCACAGGATATAGAAATTCGCTTTGAAATAATCGAAGATGCCCCTTTTGAGGATGGGCAGCACTGCATAGATTCGAAAAAGATGAGAGAATCGGCTGATGCTGTCCGCCCCGATTCTCTACAGTTTGCTTGGGAACATGGCTTATTGGAAATTGGAGAGTTTTATTCGGTTCCAGATGATGAATCAGATTGGATAGCAAGAGCAGAAGCTATAAGCCAAATATTATTTCTAATTACATTTTCAATTACATCATCAAGTAAGAATCCTACAATAGCAGCTGGAATAGTAGCCACTACTAAGTACCAGAACATCTTTCCATTAGTAGTTTTCTTCTTATTTTTTATATCTTTAATGGCTCCAATAAATAAATTCCACCAATCTTTAAAGAAGATCACTAGTACTGCCATCATAGTACCAAAGTGAAGAGCAACATCAAATGCAAGGGATGATTCTTCCCAACCAAATAAATAAGGAAAAACAATCAAATGAGCAGATGATGAAATTGGTAAAAACTCCGCAACTCCCTGAATAATTCCAAGAATTATCGCCTTAAATATTGTCATAAAACACTCCTATTAATTATTTTCTTTTAATAATTCAATAGCCTTTTGCATAGCTAAATCATACTTAACAACTTCTAAAGATCCAAGTTCTTTCATGATATCTTCTTCAGTCATCTTATACATATCAGCCATCTTTTTAACTTCATCTTTAGCATCTTTATCAGAAATAGTAATTTCTTCAGCTTTTACAATAGCTTCAAGTAAGTATCTATATGCTACTCTCTTTTCAGCTTCTTTCTTCATATCTTTCATGATATCTTCTTTTTTAGCACCAGAGTAAGCAAAATATAATTCTTCAGTAACTCCTTGCATCTTAAGTTTTTCAATAAAGTTCTTATACATTCTATCAGTCTCAGCATCAATAATTTCTTCATCAATTTCAACTTTCATATTCTTTGATGCCTTTTCAAGTAAATCTTCAATAAATTTATTATCAGCTTCTCTTTCCTTTTGAGCCTTAATTTCCTCTTCAACTACTTTTTCTAATTCTTCTTTATTAGATACACCTTCCATATCTAAATCTTTAAAGAATTCTTCATCTAAATCAGGAATAACTCTCTTCTTAATATCATGAACAGTAACATTAAATACTACTTTTTGTCCTGCTAATTCTTTAGCCATATAGTCTTCTGGGAAAGTAATTTCGATATCTTTAGATTCTTCTCTCTTCATTCCTACTACTCCCTCTTCAAATCCTGGAATAAATGAATGACTACCAAGTTCTAATGAATATCCTTCAGCACTTCCACCTTCAAACTCTTCATTATCTTTAAAACCTTTAAAATCAATAACAACTGTATCTCCTTCTTCAGCTTTACCATCTTTAGATACAAGTTCAGCATATCTATCTAAAATATGACTAACTTCATGATCTACTTCTTCTTTAGTAACTTTAACTTTATCTTTTTTAACTTTTAATCCTTTATATTCTCCAAGAGTTACTTCAGGATCTAAAATAAATGTCATATTAACTTCAAATCCTTCATCATCAGCTTTTACTATTTCAAGTTTAGGTTCTACTACTGGAATTAATTTTTCAGTAATAATAACTTCACCATATTTCTTTTGTACTAAGTCTTCCATAGCCTCACTAATAATGTCTCCAGTACCATATTTCTTTTCAAAAACATTTCTAGGTACTTTTCCTTCTCTAAAGCCATCAATTTTAACTTTTTTAACTAATTTATTGAAAGCTTTATCTTTAGCCTCTTTCCATTCTTCTCCATTTACTTTATAGTTAACTTGTTTTTTCATATATATTACCTCCTAACAAATTGCAACTATTTCTACTTCATATTCTCCATTAGGAGATGCTACTTTTTTTATTTCTCCTACTTTACCATTCATAATAGCTTTAGCTATAGGACTTTCATTAGAAATCTTATTATTAGATGGATCTGCTTCTTTAGAACCTACAATCCTATACTCTTCTATTTCATCATCATCTACATATTTAATCTTAACAGTAGTACCAAGAGATACTTTATCAGTCTCTCCCTTCTCTATGATATGAACATTTTCCATAATTTTTTCTAATTCTTGAATTCTACCTTCTACTTGTGCTTGTTCTGCTCTAGCAGCATCATAGTCAGCATTCTCAGATAAATCTCCAAGTGCCCTAGCTTCTTTTAAAGCCTTAATCACTTCAGGTCTTTTAACATTTTTTAATTCATTTAATTCTTCTTCTAACTCAAGAAAACCTTCATCAGTTAGATAAACTTTATTATCTTTCATTTTATTTATCACCTCAATTAATTTTTTGTTTTCATTACAATTCACAATTGTACTAGATTTTAATCTTTTTGTCAATAGTTTTTCATGCTTTATATTATATTCCAATACTAACTAATTTTTACCCTTATCATATCATTTTTATATACTTTTTTATCTAATTTAAACCTAAGTATTTCTTCAGGATGTCTAGCAGCTTCAACTACCTCACCATCTTCATTATATATATCTGGCATTATAAAAGAAAATGTCTCTATATTAGGTCCAAATACTTCTACTTCTATACCCTTTTCAAAATAATTTCTCTCAGTAATAGTAACCAACTTATTTTCTTCATCATAATCAAGTACAATACCTAAAAAATCTTGATTAGAAGCCTCATTTCTGCCTAAATAATATTGTTCATTTACCGTAGGTAACTTATCCCAAAACTGAACTACAGCTTCCCTATTAGCAACACGCTCTAATACTTTAGTATAATAATCTAATTTATCATCAGTTAATTTATTAGCATAATAATCATCTATTATTCCCCTATAAGTATTAATAACCGTAGCAACATAATAATTACTTCTCATTCTGCCTTCTACCTTTAAGCTAACAATACCAATATCTATCATTTCTTTAATCTTTCTAGCCATCATCAAATCTTTAGAAGATGCCGTAAATAAAGTATCACTCTTTATCTCATTATTATCTTTATCAAATAAAGGCATTTCCCATCTGCATATTTGAGCACAACCACCCCTATTAGCATCTCTATTAGTAAAATAATTAGATAAAACACATCTACCAGAATAAGAAGAACACATAGCACCATGAACAAAACATTCTATTTCCATACCAGTTCTATCTATTATTTCCTTTATCTCATCTTTAGATAACTCTCTAGCAAGTACTACTCTAGAAACCCCCTCTTTCTTCCAAAAATCTACTGCTTCATAATTTAAAGTAGACGCTTGCGTAGATATATGTATTTCTAAATCAATATTATTTTCTTTTACAACATCTATAACCAGTGGATCACTAACGATAATAGCATCTACCTTAGCCTTTGCTAGTTCCTTTAAATAATCTATAATACCATTTATATCTTCATTATGAAAAACAATATTAACAGTTACATAAACCCTCTTACCAAGATTATGAGCATAACTACACGCTTCATTAATTTCTTCTATACTAAAGTTTTTAGCATTAGCTCTAAGAGAAAAATCTCTTCCCCCAATATAGCAGGCATCTGCTCCATAAAGATAAGCAAACTTTAATTTTTCTAAGTTACCAGCTGGAGCAAGTAATTCTATCTTATTCATTATTACCACCCCTTAATTTATATATTGTCTTCTTATCAAAAAAACCGGTATAAGTATTATCCATATGTTCTTTATTTAAATATTTATCAATAATATCTATATCATTATTATAAGATAAATTAATAATTAAATTATCTATATTACTCAACTTATCTATTTCATTAATCATATTAACTAATGGACTATATATAATAGTACCAAAATTATGTTCTATAACCATATATTTCATATTATCATTATATATATAATACCTATCACTATTATTTTCTTTATCAATATATTTAAAATAATTAGTAATAAGACTTCTTCTTGAATAAAAGATAGGTAAATAACCATATACTGTATAAAATATATTCATACCAGTATTACTTTTAATATCTAACACCTCATTATAAGTAATATCATTAGTAACTATACTCCCAGTAATACCTCTCTTCTTATAAAATAAATGACTATTAATACTAGCATTTAAATGTTCCATACTTAGTATTAATTCTTTATTAACATTCATCTTCTTTATAATATTAAATACCCCTAAGTCATATAAAATAATACCATCAATATTAGAATTATTAATTTTATTAATAACTTCTCTTACCATATCTAAATCATTATTATGAATCATCTTATTTATGATAACATATACCTTTTTATCAGTATTATTCTTAATATCTATAATACTATCTATATCTAATTCTAAAGGATATATCGATAAAGATTTAACTCCTAATATAATACCTTTAATATCTTTATTTAATATTTTATTTATATCTTCCATCTTACCAGGAATAACTACTAAATTACTCATAATCACTTCTCCTTTTAGATATAGCTATTTTATCTCCTACTGGAATATATTCCGTAGCAAATTCTTCATTATTATCAAGAAAAGAAATAAAATCCTTAATCTTATTAACAATACCCCTTTGATTTTTAGTCTTAACTAAATCTGAATCTTCAACTAAACCATGAAAAGATAAATTATCCGTAATAATAGTTCCCCTTTTAACTAAATTATTCTTATATTTTTCAAAGAAGAAAACATTCTTACCCTTCGCAGCATCAATAAATATCAAATCATACATACCTGTAATATCAGTATCTACAGCATCCCCATAAATAATATTAATTTGCTTATCTAAATTATACTTCTTTATATTAAATACTGCCAAATCATATCTATCTTTGTCCCTTTCAATAGTAGTTATTCTAATATCACTATTAATACTAGCCATCATAATAGATGAATACCCAATAGCGGACCCTATCTCAAGTATATTCTTAATATTATTCTCTTTAATATAATTAATTAAATATAATATACCATCTTTTTGCATTATTGGTATATTATTTATTTTAGCATATTCTTCTAATTCCTTCATATTACACCTTTTTCTAAAATATATTATATATTAAATATTATTATTTATCAATAACTTAATTAAAAGAAGAATATTAATTCCCCTTTATTTTATTTTTAATTTTAATACCACTCGCATGATTCTTTGGAAATTTATCATAATATTCTTCTGGATGAAGATTGTATTTCATTCCCATTTCATAATTATATTGAAGCAATGTTCCATATATGGTAAAACTTTTATTTTTCTTGAATAGCCAGTGGTCATCAACAACAATAGTTTTAATATCCTTTTGACCAACTCTAACTTCTCCAGTAACATAATAAGATTCCAATCTAGAATTTCTAATATGCAAAAATTTAATAAGTGGTTCATCTTCTGCATAAAGACAAAGTCCATATTCATCTGAATAAAAAACATTATATATATATTCATCATCATTTACGTCTGTTATTTCAACATAATCACAATATTTAATATCTTTTATTCCATCCATATCAAGTGTATAACCCATAATATTATCTCCTCTCAAAAGTACAAGTATTATAGCAAAAATACTTATTTTTGTCAAACAAATAAATGAACAAAAAATCATTTACCACTTTAAGTATATTGATAAATGATTTTTTTAAAACTACATTTTATCTAAATCTTTCACTTTATATGTATAATATTCCTCATATTCGTAACTAGCATCAATTCCCTTCATAAACGCCTTTACCACATCAGATTAACATTTTTAACATCAATTTTACCTGATACCAATAAGAAAAACAATCCATTATTTGACATTCATCTTTATTTGTAGTACAATACTAAACATCTTTTGAAAGGGGAAATTTAAATGAAATTAGAAAGAAATCACAATATTTATCAAGTAATAGATAAAAGTATTGAAGAAATAAATAAAGACTTAGAAACAATAGATTTTGAACTAGGTGTATTAAATTTTAGTCAAAAAATGAGAGCTATAACTGCTAGTGTTATAACTGCCGCAGGAGCAATAAATACCTTCCTTTATGTTAGAGATAATCAAATGTCTAATTGTATCTTTGCTCTTATATTTATCTTTCTTGCTTCTAGAGATATTAAAAAGAGTAAAAGAAATGATCTAGCAATAGATATTTTAAATGAACAAAAAGATTTACTTAATGAAGCAAAAGAAATAAAAACCAAAAAGTTAACAAGATAGAATTTCTATCTTGTTATTTTTATACTCCTATATCCCCTCTTAACTTTTTTAATATACATTTTCTAATAAAATCAACTGGTATAATAGATATAGATATCAAGAATATAATAATTAATTCTTTAATATTAATAATCGTTGTACCAAAAATATTAATACCAGAATAAACAATAAAACCCTGTATTAATATAATAAATATAACAATAAAAATAAATGGTTTATTTTCTAAAATATGATTAAATATATTTAATCTATGAGTACGAGTATTAAATAAATTATTGACCGCTAGAAAGATAAATAAAGTAAAGAAAGCCGTCATAAAGTGTTCCTTATTAACAAACATATTTCCAATAATTGGTAACTTTAAAAACAATATAGATACTCCAAGTAAATATATGCTAGATACAACAATTTCATTAAGCATATATCTATTAATAATAGATTCATCTCTCTTCTTAGGTACTTCCATCATATATTCTTTTTTAGGTACTTCATAAGAAAAAGCAAGACCCGCTAATGTATCCATAACCATATTAATCCATAACATTTGAATAACAGTAATAGGACTAGGTACTCCTATAAAAGGACCAATAAGAGCTAAACTAGTAGCGGCTAAATTAATAGTAAGCTGAAAAATAATAAATTTTCTTATATTCTTAAAAATAGTTCTACCATATAAGATAGCCTTAGATATTGATAAAATATTATCATCAGTAATAACAATATCCGAAGCCTCTTTAGCTACTTCTGTTCCACTACCCATAGCAAATGATACATCAGCCTTCTTTAGAGCAATAGAATCATTTACTCCGTCTCCTGTCATACCAGTAACTAAGTTTAACTCTTTAGCAAGAGTAACTAGTCTTTTTTTATCTTCTGGTAACGCTCTAGCTACTACTCTTAATCTTGGTATTAATTTTTTTACTTCTTCATTACTTAATTTATTAAGTTCATTTGAAGTAATAGAAGCGTCCCCTTCATTACCAATAATACCAACTTCTTTAGCAATAGATACGCCAGTAGATAAAGAGTCTCCTGTTACCATAACAATATTAATACCAGCATTCTTAATTAATTTTACAGAGTCTACTGCTTCTTCTCTAATCTCATCTTTAATAAAGATAATACCAACTAATATATTTCTTCTAATACTATCTACTGGATAAATACTTTCAGATATTGATAAAGCAATTGCTCTAAGACCATTATTCGTCTCATTATTAATATAATTATTTAATCTATCTTTATCCAATACCTTTACTTTACCATTTTCATCTAAGTAATTAGAAGTATATTTAAGTACCTTATCAGGAGCCCCTTTAATTAATTTAATCTTTTTATTATCCTTTTCTATTATACTAGTAGAATACTTATTCTTACTATTAAATAATACCCTATCAATAATCTTAATTTCATCTTCTTTATATTTACTAGCAAATCTAAGTAATGCCTTATCAGTAATATTACCTCCTATTACATTACCAGAAGATTTATCATATTCACTTTCATTATTATAGATAAGAGAATCTTCTAATAGCCTTTGATAAGTATCACTAAGTTCTAACTTAGAATTATATTCATTTAAATTACCTAGTAATACTTTTACTACTTCCATCTTTCCTTTAGTAATAGTACCTGTCTTATCAGTAAATAAAATATTAAGTGAACCTGCTGTTTCAATACCAACCATTTTTCTAACTAAAACATTATCTTTAAGCATCTTCTTACTATTCGTAGATAACACTAAAGTAATCATCATTGGTAATCCTTCTGGTACTGACATTACTAGTACAGATACTGCTAGTGTCAAAGCCTCTAATAAATAACCAATAAAAGTATTAAAAGATATATTACTTATAATAGCAAAATTAAAATTATTTAAAATAAATATCTTAGAAAATAAATATGATATAGCTATCATAGTAGCGGCAACATAACCTATTCTACTAATAATCTTTGCTAAATTAGTAAGTCTTATTTTTAATGGTGAATCTTCTTCTTTTTCAACTAAAGACTTAGCCATCTTACCATACAAGGTATCCATACCTACTTTAGTAACTACCCCACTAGCGGCTCCATCATATATTGTAGTACCACGATATATTTTATTAATATCCATTGGTTTATTAATATCGTTTACTTTCTCTTTATATGCCTCTTTAGTCTCACCATTTAAAGATGATTCATCTACTGATAACTTACCACTAATAATAGTAATATCCGCAGGTACTTTATCACCACTACTAAGAAGTACAATATCACCAACAACAATATCATCAATAGGTATCTCAGTAATATTACCATTTCTTTTTACCTTAATATTAATTTTACTAGACTCTTCTTGCATTCTTTGAAAAGCCTTATTTGAACCATATTCACTAACCGCTGATATTAATGATGCTACTAATATAGCTACCACTATACCTATTGTTTCAAAGTAATCAAAATCTTTAAATAAAAATATTACTTTAATAAATAAAGCTATTAATAATATTTTAATAATAGGATCACCTAAAGTTTCTATAAACAAACTAATAAAAGTACTTTTATTTTTACCATTAATACTATTACTACCATATTTATTTCTAGATATATTTACTTCCTTATTAGTTAAACCAGTATTATTTAGCATAAGATTCCTCCTATGTTAAATAGTACTAACTATTAAATTAATTTAGACTAAATATAAATAGACAAAAAAAGACTATTTCTAGTCTAATACTTTATCTTTATAATCTGATACCGGCTTATAACTAAGACGATGATATTTAGTAATACCATATTCTTTAATAGCGGCAATATGTTTCTTAGTACCATATCCTTTATTATGAGCCAAATCATACATTGGATATACCTTATCTAAGTCATACATCATTTTATCTCTAGTAACCTTAGCGATCACTGAAGCAGCCGCTATAGAAATCGATTTAGCATCTCCCTTAATAATACTAGTAGTAGGAACATCTATATCTAAAGGCATAGCATCTATTAAGACATGATCTAATTTAATACCAGTATTTCTTATTGCTTCCTTCATAGCAATCTTCGTAGCCTCATAGATATTAACTTCATCTATTATCTTTTCACCACACAATTGTATAAAAACATGTTTATTTGTTTTATACACCTTTTCTTTAATTATTTTATAATATTCATCTCTTTTTTTCTCAGATAATTTCTTTGAATCAGTAAGTCCTTCTAAAACAAAGTCTTTAGGAAGAACAACACAAGCTGCTACTACACTACCTATTAAAGGTCCTCTACCTACTTCATCTACTCCCCCTATATATTCTAATCCTTTAGCATATAATTCATTTTCATACTTATATAAATCTTCCATCTTCTACTTCCATTTCTTAATAATATTATTTACTCTATTTTGTCTTTCAAAATTGTCCATTCCATTAATATTCTTTTGTAAGTTATCTACTCTCATACCTGGTGTTAAATTATTATTAGTAGTATGAGAAATTTCAGTATTATCTTTTCTACCAAACATTCTATTCATAAACTTTCTTTCTCTTTCCCTACCTCTTTTAGCTACATCATTATGATTAGCGGTCCATGTTCTATCAAATACCTTACTTAAATCTTCTTGTCTATTCATTTATATCACCACTTTAATTATACTATAAAAATAAAAAGAAGAAAACTATTAATTAATATTTTAGTTTATCTTCTATAAGTTTTAACATAAGTATCTAGAGTATCAATACTACCATCAACTAAATTACTAAGTTTAAAATATTTTAATATTTCTTCATCAGTAACTTTTCCATACATATCTAAAAAAGCTGACATCATTATATTATATTTCTTTTTATCAAAACGATATAGACTAACAAAATACATTCCTAACATATCAGATAATATCATTTTAGCAGAATCTATCCTAGCTAAACTACCATCACTATAATAATAAAAAGGAAAAGTAAAATACATATCTTTTAGTCTAGATAAATTTGCAAATTCATAATCAATCATTCCTAAAAACGAATCTAATCTTTGATATTCACTACTATAGGCTACACCAGAATATCTAGTATTTTTAAGATAATCGCCAAAAATAAATTCTATAAATATTGAATAAGCTTCAATAAATATATTTGGTTCATTATTAAAATTAGCTTTATGAAGAAGATAAGCATGACCTAGTTCATGTGGTAAAGTACTACCTGTACTCATTTTATTATTAAATCTAGATAATACATAAGCTTCCCTTAAATTACCAATACAAAAGCATAATCCTCTAGCATATTTTTCACCCTCATAACTTTTAGAAGACATTTCTATTCTTTTTTCCTCTATCAAATATTTATATAGCTCAAATAATTCATGATTAAATGTTTTAAAAAAATCATCAATTAGTTCATAATACTTAACATTTGATATTCTAAAATCTTTTCTTACTTTCCATGGCAGTTTAGTTTTATTATAAAAACATACCAAAGAAGATTGCATCTGATCAGTATATGAATTAAAAAAATCTAACACTCTACTTGCTACTACACTATCTTTTTTTTCTTTAAAATCACCTAACACTCTATCACAGCCATCATCAGAATAAAGTATTATACTACTATTCATATATCTTATTAAATACTTTATTTTCTTAATATCATTAAGTATTTCTCTTCTCTTATACTTATCATTAGTATTATTAAGTAATACTTCTAAAAAGTCTAGTCTACCTTTTAATTTATTAATATCAAAATGCATAAACTCAGCTCCTTTTTTACAAGTTATTATTATACAATAAAATCAAAAGAAAAGAAACTATTAATTAATACATTCCCTGTATTTTCTTAATAGTCTCATTACTAAGAGAAGATAGTTTCCAATTACCATCATTATCTTTCTTTACCTCAAAATCAATTGTATATGTAACTTTATCCTTAGCCTTTTCTAAATAATCTAACTTAGTATTATTATATTCCTGAGTAGTATAATTAGTATTACCTTGATATTTATTATTTACTTCATTAACTACCTTTTTATAATCAATAACTTCAATCTCTGTCGTTACACTAGCAGTCTCTCCATCAATTCTTTCATTCTTAATTTCATAAGTTAAGTTCTTATATTGCTTTTCAATAATCTTTTTATATCTATCTTTCTGAATACTAGTAAAATTCTCTTCTTCAATAATACTATTAATACCATTTACTATATCTTTATCTAAAGTTTGATACTTAGTAAGTAAATCTTCTACTTTAGAAGTTGGACTATTAGATAGAGAACAACCTACTAGTAAAAGTAAAAATATAAATATACTAATAATTTTCTTCATTCTTATCACCATTTATATCTTTACCAATATATTACATATTATACTAAAAATTATAATTATTTATTATAGATATTACTTTTTCTTTACTATAACCTAAAGTAAGTAAATGATTATATATCTTATTCTTTAATTTAATACCACTATATTTCTTATTAATACTAATATCTTTATCTATTATCTTATTTATTCTTTCATAAAAAATATTATCATCTATATTAGATATATTATTATAAATAATCTCTTCATTAACACCAAGTCTTTTTAATTCGTTTTTTATTTTATAATCACCCCAATTAGTAAAATTTAATTTGTCTTTAATAAAAGCCTTAGTAAATCTATCATCATCCAAATATTTATAATCAATCAATTTATCAATAACTTCTTCAATAATAATAGTATCTTCTTCTTTATTTTTTAAATAATCTCTTAATTCATTAATACTTCTTAATCTTCTATCAATATATTTAACTGAAGTATCCACTAATATACATATAGTATTATCTCTTTTTAATTTATCATATAATTCATTATCAATATCTTTCTTTATCAATAACTCATTATCAGTAATTACTTTACCATTTAATTCTAATACTTCTCCATTAGATAAATAAACATTATATATATTTTTTTTAGTAAGTTCATATTTTTCTATTCTCATAAAACCACCTATTAAAAAGAAGAGACTATTATTTATCTTTCTTTTTTGTTTCTAAGTCTCTTCCATACTCTTTCTTTTCTTCTATCATTGTCATAGTAATATTATCATCTATTTCTGCTAAAGCATTTCTATCAATATTAGATAATATTACTTCTTCTTTAACTGTATCTATTATTACTTTACCCCAAATAGGTCCTTGTTTAATAGTTAAATCATTAAACATATCTGGAGTAATTACTTTTAAGAAGTATCCAAATACTAATCTCTTCGTAGCTACAACTAATCTTTTATCAGTTAAAACAATAATATTAGTATTTATTATTTCATAACTTTGATAATTCTTTTGAGCTACAAATACATATTTAATTTCTTCATCTGATCCAATAAACTTAGATACTATTTTAGCATGTGCTCTTAATCTAAAAGCAATAGTCATTGGATATTTTCTTTTAAATTCTTTTACTCTTCTATATATTTCTTTATTCATTTACATCAACCTTAATATTCTCTTTAACAAAACTTACAAAATCATCTTTTTCAACATATTGACCAATAGAATCAATTACTTTATCACCAACCATAAATAATGTAGTTGGAGTACCCCATTGATTCTTCTTCAAATAAGAATTTGATTTACTTAACTTATTACTCTCTTCACTACTTAAATTAGTAAGATTTAAATAATTAACAGGAATTCCAAGCTCATTAGCAACTTCTTCCACTACTGGTTCATACATTTCACAGTAACCACATCCATCTTGAATAATTACCATTAAGAATGGTTTATTACTATTCATTAATTCTTCATATTCAGTATAACTAATAGTCTTAGTCCCTGCTTCTCCTTCTACTGCTACTGGAAGTTCAATATCTACTTTACTTTCTTTCTTAGTACTAGTAACTATACAAGCTACTACTAAAAGTACTACTACTAAAAGAATTAAAATTATATCTTTTTGTTTAGATGTTAAACTAAATGATTTCTTTTCTTTAGTTTTAACTTCTTTCTTCTCTTCTACTTTTACTTCTTTAGCAATTTGTTCTACTTTAACATTTTCCTTCTTAACATCTTCTTTAGAAGTAACTTTCTTAGTAACATTCTTTTGATTATTATTTACCTTCTTATTTGTATTATTCTTTTTATTATTATTAGTTTTGTTTTTTGCATTTTTATTTGCCATATCTATTTCCCTCCTAATAAATAGTTTACACTTAAAGACATGAAAAATCAAGTACTTACTATATTATTTTGTCGTTTTTTAGTTATTTTTAGACATAACAAAAGAGACTGACCCCCTAAGGAACAGTCTCCCAAAAAGAATAAAAAGGGGTTGGCTAGTGTGATACTAGCACCAATTCGCCTAAATCGAACTGGTGATTAATATAATAAACTATCTTACTACATTTGTCAATACCAAAATTTAATTTTTTTCATTTTCCTCACCTTTCATGAAATGCCAAGGTCATTTCATGTCCAATTTAGCCTAATTCTTAGTCTATATTGGAGTCTCAGTAGACCTATCATATTCACAGTTATAACTATAAGAAAAGAACTATTTCAAATAGTATTAACCTCAAATATAATATATATGATTGATATCTATTTTAAAACTTAGAATAAGGTTTAAAATAACCCTCTAAGATTATAGCTTAGAG
>ERZ773192.2750-NODE-2750-length-14259-cov-3.164320_pt1 | contig 14259 bp, 16 predicted proteins | sample MGYA00581010_ERZ773192 | MGnify/ENA primary metagenome ERZ773192 (study PRJEB29015, sample SAMEA2737741) | human gut metagenome | biome: human gut; feature: human-associated habitat; material: faeces | place: China | collected 2012 ...
TGCCGGCCGGAAACAGGAATGTTACGTTTTTTCTCCCTTGTTGGTTGAAGGTGAGGTATTCAAAGGAGGCGAAAATATGAAGATTTGGTTGAGTAAAGACGAATATCGGCTTCCTTTGATGGTCGAAGCGAAGATTCTGGTCGGATCGGTAAAGGCGATTTTAGATCGTTCGGCTAGCAAATACGGGGATTTTACGGAATAAGTTTAATGTATATTTTAAATCATAATAAAATGAAGATACGAATATTAGTCAGTCTGCTGGTGTTGACCCTGAGTTATTTTTTGTTCTCTTGTAAAGAAGGTGGCGGTGGCCGGCGGTCAGCTTTACCTCCTGTCAGCGGTTCTACGAATGAACTGCTCGTCGTTATGCCGAAAACTTTGTGGGAAGGTCATGTCGGGGATACTATCAAGGAATTTTTCGGACAGCCTCAATTGGGATTACCTCAGGGCGAACCGGTCTTTGATTTGATCAATCTTCCGCCTTCTAATTTCGAAAAAAATGTCCGTTTTCATCGGAATATACTGACTGTTTCGATTAAGGATAAAGTCGATACGGCTTCAATCGTGTTTCACGAGAGTCCCTGGGCTCGTTCTCAGAAGATTTTTCAAATCAGTGCACCGGATGTAGAGGCATTTTATAAAATCTTCAATGCCAATAAAAATAAAATGATGAACGTGTATCTCAAGGCAGAACGTGACCGTTTGATCGAGGTATACAAGAAAATACCGGATACGAAGATATTCAATATGTTTAAGAATAAGTACGACCTCCTGTTGTATTGTCCCGGAGGATATTATATAAATAAAGATACTTCGAATTTTGTATGGATTTCTTCCGAGACCCGGGTCGATAGCAAGGGGATCATTTTTTTTGAAGAAAAATATGAACATGAAAGTCAGATGGATTACCAGATTATCCTGGACCGGATGAATGAAGAGTTGAAGAAATATATTCCTGGGCCCCGGGATAGTACCTGGATGGCTTTGGATCTGAAGACTCCGATGACTGCTGCTTTTTATAAATATGACGGAATTCATTATGCTTTGCTTATCAGAGGTTTGTGGACTGCCGAAAATGATTTTATGGGGGGGCCGTTTGTTTTGAATGTCGTATTGGATGAAAAGAATAGCCGTATTATCTATATGATGGGCTATGTATACGCTCCCGATGGTAAAAAACGGAATATGTTGAGACAAGTGGAAAGTATTGTAAATTCTATGAAAATCGATTTCCCCGAGGAAGAAAAGAAATAAAGGGATAATGAGAGAGTGCATTTTTTTTCTGTGTTTGTGGTGTGGAATAATCGGAGGGGCTGAAGCCGTTTCTCCGGGTATTCAGCATTTTGACCGATACCGGAGTTTGTTGGAAGGCAAAAAGGTCGGGATTGTGGCTAATCAGACTGCTGTGCTGGAAACCGGGGACGGATATAAGCATAGTGTCGATTTCCTGCGTGATCATCAGGTACAATTGATACGTATCTTTTGTCCGGAACATGGGTTCAGAGGAGATGCCGATGCTGGGGAAACGGTGGGTGATTACCGGGATCGGCAGACCGGTTTACCGGTCATTTCCTTATACGGAAAGAAGAAAAAACCGAGTCCGGCGGATTTGCAGGGATTGGATGTGGTTGTTTTCGATATGCAGGATGTCGGTGTCCGTTTTTATACTTATCTCTCTACTTTACACTATGTGATGGAGGCTTGTGCCGAGAATCAGGTTCCGCTTGTGGTTATGGACCGTCCGAATCCGAATGCTTTTTATGTAGACGGGCCTGTATTGGAAATGAAATACCGGTCTTTTGTCGGAATGCATCCGGTTCCTGTCGTTTATGGGATGACTATCGGTGAGTATGCCCGGATGATTAATGGAGAAGGTTGGTTGAAAGATAAAAAGAAATGTGATTTGACGGTGATTCCTTGTCAGGGATGGAATAGGAGTATGACGGTAGATTTACCCCGGAAACCTTCTCCCAATTTGCCCGATAAAGTGTCGGTCATGTTGTATCCTTCGGTTTGTTTTTTTGAAGGAACGGTAGTCAGTGAAGGGCGTGGGACCTATACTCCCTTTCAGGTATTCGGGCATCCCGAATTGAAAGGTATGCCTTATACTTTTGTACCCGAAAGTATTCCCGGTATGAGTAAAAATCCCAAATGCCTGGGATTGAAATGCTATGGCATGGACCTGAGGAATAAATACGATGAGGTGAGAGAGGGACAACGGTTACGTGTGGATTGGTTACTATTGGCTTATCGGAATTATACCGGAAAAACTCCTTTTTTCACTTCTTTTTTCGAGAAATTGGCCGGGACAGATCGACTCAGAAAAGATATTGAGGCAGGTAAGAGCGAGCAGCAGATAAGAGCTGCCTGGCGTTTTCCATTGGAAGAGTTTCAGAAAATCAGAGAGAAGTATTTGATCTATAAATAAATTATTGAATTAGTGGATTGAAGATGAAAAAGTCACTGGGAAAACGGGTGTTGAAATGGACTCTCTGGAGCCTGTTAGCTTTAGTGGTACTGATTTTGGTCGGTGTCACTATTGTTATTCATTTTATCTTTACCCCGGCAAAATTAACTCCTTTGGTAGAGAAGACTGCAAAAGAATACCTGAATGCCGAGGTACATTTTGGAAATATTGAATTGACTTTTTTCTCTACTTTCCCGGATTTTGGAATTCAATTGGACGATGCTTCTGTTATTTCCGGGACATTCCGTGATAGTACGGCTAATAGCGAGCCGACCATGCAGGATTCCTTGATGAATATAAAATCTTGTCTGTTGACTATAAATCCGATCGCTTACCTGACTAAGAACCGTATTGTGGTGAAGGATTTCGTATTGGAACAGCCGGAGATATATGCTTATGTAGATTCGGCCGGTGTTCCCAATTGGGATATACTCCGGATAGCGGCAGATACGACTACTGTAGATACAACGATGGCGGATACCACTACTTTCGATTCGGGAATACGTTTGCGGAATGTTAGAATCCGGAATGGAAGGCTTGTTTTCGATGACCGGAATACGCGTTTGTATACCCGATTGACCGGAATAAACCTTGGAGTAGATGGCTATCTGGGTAAACGCCGTTCTCGGCTGAAACTGGATTTTTCAACTGAAAACGTATTGTTTTGGCAAGAAGGACAGTTGCTGGTCAACCGTTTGGCTTTCGGAATAGAAACCGGTATGAAAATCAACCGGGATTCCTTATTATACACTTTGGAGAAAGCCGTAGTCGATGTAAACGGTATCCGTTTCGGAGCCGGAGGAACTTTAAGAGGAGATACCGTAAATCATACTTTACTGGTGAATTTAAAGTATGGAATACATATTCCGACATTAAAGACACTATTGGACTTGGTGCCCGATACTATTCTGCATAAGACTGAAAATGTGGAGGTGCGGGGAGATGTATTGTGCCAGGGAGAGATTAAAGGTATTTACGGTCAACAGAATATTCCCTTGCTGACTTCTGAATTTCGGATCAAAGATGGCTTTATCGCTTATCCCGGTATGCCTTCGAAAATCGATACCCTGAACGTAGATCTTTTTGCTTTGATCGATTTGCAGAAAGAACAGGAGTCTTATGTGAATTTGCGGAATTTCTGTATGAAAGGTGGAGGTATCGATATCGATATGGCGGGCTTGTTGACAGCACCTACCCTGAAAGCTGAAGTAAAGGCTTTGGTGAATTTTGAAGAATTGACAAAAATCTTTCCCTTGGCGGATGGAATTACTTGCCGGGGTACGCTGAATACTTCTTTAAAAACGGATGTCCTGGTCGAAGATGTCCGGAATGCTGATTATGGGAAATTGAGAATCGGCGGGTGGTGTCAAATGAAGGATGTGAATATTTTTATCCCCAAGGATAGTATCGTTATGAATGTTAAGTCGGCAGGACTGGTTTTTGCCGCTAACCGCAAGAATACGAAGTCTGTCCAGGGAACGGATTTATTGAACGGAGTGGTCGGTTATTCCGGATTGGATATCCATGTCCGCAATAAGGTACGTTTGTTGATGGATACGACTTATCTGGCGCTGAGAACTTCGCCATTGAAAGATACTTCTGTAGTGGCTTCCATGGGGGCTAACCTACATTTGGGACGGATGGTGTTTATCGTCCGTGATACTTTGCTGGTGGGGTTGAAACAGGCGAATGCTAAAGCTTCGCTGTTGCCCTCGAAGCGTAATAAAAAAGTTCCTCAGATCAATGCAGAACTGCAGGTGGATAGTTTGCGCTTGCGGGCTATGGGCAACCGTTTGAATTTTGCCAAGGCAGAGGTACAAGTCGAGGCTGTCCGGAGTAAACGTAATACGAAGATCTGGCTTCCGACAGGATACGTCGATTTTACCGGTCTAAGGGCTTATACGCCTTATTTTCCGGTGCGTATGCGGATGCCGGGTACCCGATTGAGATTCGACCGGAATGAAATTCAGCTGGATTCGGCCGTGCTGCATCTGGGGCGTTCGGATTTGCGGCTTACCGGAAATGTGACTAATCTGGCTAAGTCGTTCTTTAAGAAAGAAGAACTGAAAGCTCAGTTGTTGGTTACTTCCGATAGAATAGATTGCAATCAGCTGATGCGGGCGATGGAAAGAGGAACGGCCTATATGGAGAAGGTGAAAGCCGGTTTCCGGGATACGATTTCTACAGAAGTGGACGATATGGATGAAGTTCCTGTTGTCAGTGATACTACTGCTTTGGAAGGAAGTAATTGCTTGTTTGTGGTTCCTCCTGGTATCGACTTTACTTTCCAGACCGATATAAAGAAAGTATTGTTTGGAAAATTACAAATGGATAGTATTCATGGAGAAGTAGTTATGCGCAATCAATGCATCCAGCTATCGGATCTGGAATTACGTTCTTCGGCTGCCAATATGAGTACCACGGCTCTGTATCGGGCGACAGATACCACCAAGGCTTATGCCGGTTTTGCTTTGCAGATGCATGACATTCGGATCGATAGTCTGGTTGGACTGATCCCTTCTTTAGATACGCTTTTCCCTATGCTGAGGTCGTTCGAGGGACTGGTGGATTTTCACATTGCTGCAGATTCGTGGCTGGATTCTGCCATGAACATCGATTTGCCGACTCTAAGGGCTGCGGCTTATCTGGACGGCCGCGATCTGGTGCTGATGGATGGGGAGACTTTTGCTGAAATTTCGAAAATGCTGATGTTTAAGAATAAAAAGCGGAATATGATCGATAGTATTTCAGTAGATTTAATGGTGAAGGATGGGACGATCGAGATATTCCCTTTTCTGGTAGAAATCGACCGTTATAAGGCTGCTGTCGGGGGACAACACAATATCGATATGACTTTTAAATATCATATCTCTATCCTGAAATCACCTTTGCCTTTCCGGGCCGGTGTGGATATTTCAGGGAATCTCGATAAGATGAAGTTCCGTATTACGAAAGCGAAATACAAGGATCTTTTTATCCCTTCGCGAAAAGCTAAAGTCGATAGTACACAATTGAACCTCCGGCAACGAATGCGCACGATATTAAAAGAAGGAAAAGGATAGAAAAAATGTTCGATTAAATCAGTCGAAAATTTATAAAGTCCATAAAGTTTATAAATTTCGCATCTATATACTTTAATGTACCAAATAGAATAGCTTCTTTCATATCATTATATAGGCTAAATTACTTGCCTAAAAATCAACCAATTGGCAAATTGCCAATAATTTCAAATAGTTGTATAATTAACTTACATAGTTTTATTAACAAGTTAATTACACGTGCAATTCTTAAAATCATTACAAGTACCAGTTGTAATGCACAATTGAATTGTTTGAATTTATGTATCATAAGTATAAAAAATTTGTAAAACAGCCTTATAGTACTATATTAAATTCAAAAGTGTCACTTGTTAATTTCCTTTAACAGACTGGTCATATTGGCCAGTCTTACTTATTTCAAATTGATTAATTTGGCCTTGTTTTTACATTTAAAAACATCTTTTTATTCAAATTTGTGCAAATCTGGCTGTCACTGTGGTACTATTTTCCTATAAATTATAGGAAACAATGGTACAGTTCGAGTCATTATTACATATGATAGATAGCCTGCAATCGGAGGAAAAATGCAGGTTACATTTAGAGCATGTAAGGTGGCCTAATGGACAAATCGTGTGTCCTCACTGTGGCAGTGTTTCTGAAAAACATTATCATTTAAATGTAAATGGTAAGTTTGAAGGATTGTACAAGTGTAAGGATTGCAGGGAACGATTTACCGTGACAGTTGGCACGATGTTTGAAAATTCACATGTGCCTTTGCGAAAATGGTTCTTGGCAATATACATGTTCTTGTCACACAAGAAAGGTATAAGCAGTGTTCAGCTTGCCAAAGATATAAACGTTACTCAAAAGACTGCATGGTTCATGTTGAACCGGATTCGTGACAACATGAAATCAGATTCAAATTTTGATGATACAACACAAGTTGACGAAACTTATGTTGGTGGTAGAAGTCGTAAACACAAGAATAATCAAGGACGTAGCTTGTTACAGAAAACTCCTGTAATGGGTTTGTTATCTGATGGCAAAGTTCATACTGAAGTCATTCCTAATGCAAGTGGCAACGTGTTGAAAGGAATCATTAAAGATTTCGTGAAATTTGGTACAACGATTGTATCTGATGGCTGGCATGGTTACAAGGGTTTAAGTGAACATTACAAGCACGTTGTCGTGGAACACAGTAAAGGAGTGTACGTTAATAACGGTTTCCACACGAACAGTATAGAAGGATTTTGGAGTCAGTTAAAACGTGGCATTATCGGTATCTATCATTTAGTAAGTAGCAAGCATTTGCAAAGGTATTGTAACGAGTTCGAGTATAGGTACAATACAAGACACTTGTCTGATGGTGAAAGATTATATAAATTCTTGCTTGAATGCAACAATAGATTGAAATACGATACATTGATTTGCTAAATGTTTTCTTATTTTTGACGCAATTACAGCTCATGTTTGAGCATCTTTGTTAAAACAATTCTTATATTTGCAATGTCTCAATTTGGGACTTGTATAATTTGGGAAGCGTTTAGCTTATTCCTTACTAATGAATCTGGACAATTCAAACGTGTTAAAGGAATAAGGAAAAGATGCTCTTCCTTTGGATTTGATATATACGTGTAAACGCATATAGAACCAAGGGCGTGAGCTGTTTTCTTATGTTTAACACGGGTAGTCCAGAACCTATTAGTAACGTAAGTTAACAGTCTTGCGCCTTCCTTGTTTTGATAAACATTCTTCTTTGAGGCTGGGGAGAGATGAAATACTTGAATGTTATGGGATTTTTTGACAATTTGGGTGATGAATTTGGCAGGAAAACTGGCAAAGCCCTTGGAAACAAGTTGTATGGTAGACATGCAGATGACATTAGAGTTGGTTCAAGGTCAGAACAAAATGTTAATCTTAATGTTAATCATGGTAATAGTGGTTTTAATGGTGGAAACGTGCAACGTGATACGACAGATTACGAGGCAATGGAAAAGGCTAAAAGGGAAACGTTGAAACAAGAACAAGAATCCAAATTCTTGGAAAGCATAATCAATGTTGAATTTGATGCCAATGATAAAGACGCAATTGTTAAAACATTGACATCATTGTCTTCATATGTCGATTTATGGATAAAGGATTCAAGTAAAAATGCAAATGTAGCAAGGTCAAAATTTGACACTGGCTTAGCAATGTTAAGTGCAGTAGATGCAAGCAATCCAATGATTACGTATTTTACTAACAAGAAATTAGAATGGAGTAATTACGAGAACAAGAAACGTAAAACACAGTTAATTACTGCAGGTATAGCTATTGTAGTGCTATTGATTATTATCATTATTGGGCTAGCACAGTCATAATATGACAGAGTACCAAGAAATCATAATTGATTGGTCTACAAGATATCGAATCAATAATGTTGATGATATCAAGAAAATTGAAATTGACAATGCTAACGTGCTATATCAATTATATGGAGACCATCATGTTTATGGTAGAGATGCATTACTGTATATTGGAATTTCGGTGTATGCAGACAATCGACTGAGACAACATTTGAATGGAATTTTTGGACACGTGAATAATCTTAGCGTATCATTTGGCAGAATTGAAAACAATAACGATGATTTAGAATTGGACTTAGAAGTGCCTGAGTCAATTTTAATTGCGTGTCACAAGCCAAGTTACAATAAAGAGTTCATCCATGACGTGTCTCAGAAAGCAAAGCATCATAAAATTATCGTAATCAATAACGGTAACAATGAAGCGTTGAAAACTTGTTGTACGAATTTTTGGTGGGTAGATAAATAAGTCATTGGAAGTTACATTTAATGTCAATTTTTAACAGTAAATTAATGAAATTTCTGAGGTTTTGCTGTAATATATGATATGGCAATAGTGCCATAAAACAAAAACTAAGCAGTGTCCTGTCACTGTTTAGTTTTCTAAAAATGATTGACATGAAAAAATATCTTTTGACAAGAATCATGTACAAGGGCCAGTTGTACAAACTGTACACATATGACCCTGCCGTATTGACAAGGGGACCTGTTGAATTACAGATTCTTATTGCTAAGGCAAAACTTGAATTTTTCAAAAGTCATAAATAAAATTGACTTACATTAAATGTTTGATAAAACATGACAAGCAGGATACATCATGTTTTATGTCAATGTCAGCCTACCGCAAATAGGCTGACATTTTTATTTATGTAAGAATATAATACAACAAACGTGATATGATTTGCAAATCAATTTTGGTACATTAAAGTATATAGATGCGATAAATTTTTATAAATCCTTCCATATCTTACCACAATAATAAGAAAGAGGGTGACTTATCTGTCATCTGACTTTTTAGTTACCCTCTTCGTTTTATATATAAAATTTACGAATCAAACCTACCGTTCAGTATATAAATTTCCCGAATTGACAGAGTAGACGATTTTGTAGTTTTATAAAAAAGAAAAACAGGCTGAATAAACATATTGTCTAACTGTCAGATAATTCTTATATTTGTGAATATGAACCAGATGATATTTTATGAAATCTATCAATGAATATATACAACTACTGGCAGTCTACATGCAAACCCATGCTTCTGTTTATCACATTAAACGCATGGGGATATTTGGGAGTGTTGCCAGGGGGGAACAGACTGAAAATAGTGATATTGATATTTGCTATGAAGGAGAGGCGCCTACGTTGTTTACATTAGTTCGTATCAAATATGAATTAGAAGCTTTATTGGGACGTCCGGTAGATTTGGTTCGTGTGCGTGAAAAAATGGATGAGGTATTAAAGCAAACCATTCAAGAGGAAGCTATTTATGTATGATGTAAAAGTTTTGCATTTGCTTGACAAAGTGATAGAATCTCTGGAAGTTATTCAGCAACGAACTGAAAATATTCATTGTACTAATGATTTTCTGGATTCTGCTACAGGAACTTTATTACTGGATGGAGTTTGTATGAAATTGATTGCTACTGGTGAAAGTATAAAGAATCTGGATAAATTAACAGCAGGCAATTTGCTCATTTATTACCCACAAATACCATGGCGTGAAGTGATGGGAATGCGTGATATAATTGTACATCACTATTTTGAAGTGGATGCAGATGTTATTTTTAATACAGTAAAGGAGAATATTCCGTTATTAATGGATACTTTGCTGCAAATGCGGGAAGATTTGAAGGAATGATAAAAGGATGCTCTATTACGGGCATCCTTTCGTTTTATATATAAAATTTACGAATCAAACCTACCGTTCAGTATATGAATTTCCCGAATTCGCTGAGTATGGTAAGCTTATTTCCTTCGCCTTCGTCATTGTCGTAGCAACGACCGACGATTTGGGCATCGATATTGAAACTCTTTGAGATAGCGATAATTTCTGCCAATTCCTCGTCGACATAAACTTCCATACGATGACCCATGTTGAACACTTTGTACATTTCCTCCCAAGGCGTACCCGATTGTTCCTGGATTAACCGGAATAAAGGAGGTACGGGGAAAAGATTGTCTTTTACAATATGCATATTCTCGACAAAATTCATCACTTTAGTCTGGGCTCCTCCTGAACAGTGAATCATCCCATGAATCTGGTAACGGTATTTGTCCAGAATTTGTTTTATTACCGGAGCGTAAGTACGGGTCGGAGATAAAACCAATTTTCCTGCATTCATACCTACTCCCTCGACACAGTCCGTCAATAGGCATTTCCCTGCATATACTAATTCTTCCGGTACATTATTGTCATAACTTTCGGGGTATTTTTGAGCCAGATATTTTGCAAATACATCATGACGGGCCGAAGTCAAGCCATTAGAACCCATTCCGCCGTTATATTCGGTTTCATAAGTAGCCTGTCCGTACGAAGAAAGGCCTATAATGACATCTCCCGGGCGAATGTTGGCGTTGTCGATGACATCTTTCCGTTTCATCCGGCAAGTAACTGTTGAATCTACAATGATCGTGCGTACCAGATCACCGACATCGGCTGTCTCCCCACCTGTAGAATAGATGCTTACACCTAGTTTCCGGTATTCTTCCAGTAATTCTTCTGTTCCATTGATAATGGCAGCAATGACTTCTCCCGGGATCAGGTTTTTATTCCGGCCGATCGTGGAAGATAACAGAATATTGTCTACTGCACCGACACATAAAAGGTCGTCTATGTTCATAATCAGTGCATCCTGGGCAATTCCTTTCCAAACGGAGAGATCTCCGGTCTCTTTCCAATACATATAGGCTAACGAAGACTTTGTTCCTGCTCCGTCTGCATGCATGATGTTGCAATAAGCTTCATCTCCTCCCAGATAATCCGGTACGATTTTGCAAAAAGCCCGGGGGAATACTCCTTTGTCGATGTTTTTTATCGCATTGTGGACGTCTTCCTTGGAAGCTGACACACCACGTTTGTTATATCTTTCGTCTTTTCTCATAATAGATGAGTTGCTAAATTACTGAATCACGAAATTACCGGATGATCAAATGACCCGATCTCTGTCGTTTTTAGAAGTTGCAAACTTACACAAAACAAATGAATTTATCAATGTGCATGAGTGATGTATTGACTTCCTGATGAAGATTATCTGATGAAGGTCCGGTGAATAAGAGCGTAGAGCCGCCACCAGATTACGAGGAGTAAGCCGATTGTAATCAGCATACTGACGGTTTTGCCGGTATGCAAAAAATAACCCACGGTAAAGGCAATACCTTCGACTCCATTCCAAGGGTTCATGGCTACCCAGGTGTAACGGTAATTACTGGCTACCGCACTCATAGACAGAGCCGAGCAGGCAACGAGCAAAATGATGAAGGAAATAATCAGAATCAGTATGTTTTTATTTTTCATGGTTGCAGTATAATGTATTGAATACAAAGGTAAGTAATTTAAAGAAAATATTTCTGAAGCAGGAAAAAAAGAAACCGGAATAATTTCCGGTTTCTGTCGTATGTATCTGTACGATACTATTGGTTGGGTTAGTTTAGCATATTCCTTTGTCGTTTAACGTACATTAAGTTTGTGGATACCTGCGGGTACCGTTCTTTTTTCCTTTTCTCCCAATTTATGGTATGTTTTATCTGTGAAATAAACGTAAAGCAATTTTAAAAGTTTCCATATTGCGGTAAAAATTCAACTTTATTTTTCAATTTTCGTATAATCCCCAAAAATATAACTGATGAGAAGAGATTTTAAAGTACCCCGGATGGAAGAAGTATTGGAACATGATCGTAAATTGCTATTTGCATTAAAGCAGTCGATGGGTTTTGTTCCGAATGTGTATGCCTTCATGACCCGTTCCGAAACTGCCTTGAAACGATTTATGGATTTTATGGATGTTTCTACGGTATTTGACCGAATTCAGACGGAAGCGATTCATTTGGTGACTAGTCAGGTAAATCAGAATCCTTATTGTTTGGCAGCGCATACGGCTTTGGCTAAAGAGGCCGGTTTGAGCGATAAGCAAATCGAAGCGATCCGTAAAGGAAATGTCACTTGGGATGAAAAGTTGGATACCTTAGTGGATTTTACTTGTGAGCTGGTTACGAATCGGGGCAAGGTAGGCCCTGAGATGATCGGCCGTTTCTATCAAGCCGGATATACGGATGCTTGTCTGGTTGATTTGGTCATGCTGGTCGGTATGACGACTATAACCAATTACCTCAATAATGCCACCTGGATTCCCGTCGATTTCCCCGAGGCTCCGGTCATCATCTGTAAATGTGATTGTAAAAAGTAAAGTTTACGAATAATCTTCTGTTTTATATTCCCATATAGTTGATACGAATATCTGAAAAGATGAAGTAACCGATGTGTATAAGGAAGACGAAGCTGTCTGATACTTTAAAGTGCGCCTTAAAAATTCTTGTTCGACTTTTAGGGCGCACTTCATCATTCAGGCAGTTTTTTATGCTGAGGTCTTTATCGCTTAGCCAGTTGGGCATCGATGAACAAAAGACCTGTATCACCGGCTTTTTTCAATTTGTCGACAATTCCTTGTGCTGTTGCTTCTTCTTCAACTTGTTCGCGTACGAATCCCCACAGAAAGTCTTGGGTTGCATTGTCTTTTTCTGCAGAAGCGATAGAAACCAGATTGTCGATCATTTTTGAAACCTTGCATTCATGTTCATAGACATGTTGGAATACTTCCAAAGGACTACCCCACCCTTGAGGAACAACGTCTATTTTATCTATTTTGGCTTTTCCTCCCCGCTTTGTAACGTAATCAGCCATGGTATAGGCATGCTCCAGTTCTTCCTGAGATTGTTTTTTCATCCAATGGGCAAAGCCGTCAAAACCTTCGCAAGCGAAATAGAAAGACATGGACAAATACAGGTTGGAAGACCACATTTCAGCAGTAATCTGCTCATTGATCGCATTTTGTAGTTTTTCAGAAATCATTGTTTTTTATATTTAATATTGATAATTCATTATACTTTTTATTTGTTAATTACAAAATTTATGCCATATCCGATATTTGCCATTTTGACAGTTCTAAGTAATGACAAAATGATCAATATACCGGAAAATTAAAGTGTATAGAATACTGTTACGTTAATTTATAAGGATTAATCCTTGTTTTGTATAGCGGAGATATTATCTTTGTCCTGCATGTAAATTATTTTAAAGACATGAAAAAATATCTGAAATACTGCTTGCTGGTATGGATTGCCGTTCCGGTATGGGCTCAGCAGACTGAGGTAATTGGACCTGACTCTCATCTGAAAGTGAATGTGGCCTTGAAGCAGGGAAAACCGGTATATTCTGTCACTTACAAAGAAAAGACAATGCTGGAAGATTCCCCTTTGGGGGTGGTGACCGATATCGGGGATTTTAGCCGGAATATGAATTGAATTGGGCAAAAGACAAGTAGGATCGATAAAACATATACTCAGAACAAGATCAAGAAATCAGAGATACACTATCAGGCGAATGAGTTGATTTGTACTTTTGCGAATGCTGATAAGCAGGAGATAGATGTCGTTTTCCGGGTGAGTAATAACGATATCGCTTTCCGATATGTAATTCCCCGAAAGGAGGCAGGAAGTTGTGTGGTGGAAAAAGAAGCGACGGGTTTTGATTTTCCGGCATATACGACTACTTTTCTGTGTCCGCAAAGTGATGCCATGATCGGATGGATGCGTACAAAACCCAGTTATGAGGAGGAGTATAGGGTGGATGTTCCGATGAACGAACCTTCTCGATATGGACATGGTTATACTTTTCCTTGCCTTTTTCGTATTGGTTGTGATGGTTGGGCTTTGATCAGTGAGACGGGTGTGGACAGCCGCTATTGTGGTTCTCGTTTGAGTGATGCCGGAGAAGGTGGATTATATATCCTTGATTTTCCGATGCCCGAAGAGAATAATGGGAATGGAACGGTAGCCCCGGGATTGGCTTTGCCCGGTACAACTCCCTGGCGTACCATTACTGTAGGGGATAATCTGAAGCCTATTGTGGAAACGACGGTCATTTGGGACGTCGTGGAGCCACTTTACGAAACGGTTCACGATTATCGTTTCGGGCGTGGAACCTGGAGCTGGATTTTGTGGCAGGATGGAAGTATCAATTATGAGGATCAGGTGAGGTACATCGATGTGGCAGCTGCAATGGGATATGAATATGTATTGATAGATAACTGGTGGGATCGGACGATCGGCCGGGAAAAGATGAAGTCTTTGGCGGATTATGCCCATAGGAAGGGGGTAGATATATTTTTATGGTATAGTTCCAGCGGATATTGGAACG
>ERZ773192.2755-NODE-2755-length-14251-cov-2.794942_pt1 | contig 14251 bp, 14 predicted proteins | sample MGYA00581010_ERZ773192 | MGnify/ENA primary metagenome ERZ773192 (study PRJEB29015, sample SAMEA2737741) | human gut metagenome | biome: human gut; feature: human-associated habitat; material: faeces | place: China | collected 2012 ...
ATTTGTGCAGAATTTCGGATTTGTTCATTTACTGTATCATTCAAGGCGCAAATCCGAAATTTTGTGCAAATTCCGATAACAAGGCTACAGAGTCTGCTTTTTCGCCTAATGGCTGTTCGTCATATATTCCCGCATTTATTTGAAATAGTGTAACATTTTATACAAAGTTTCGCGGGAACATTCTTCCTTTCCATGTTGAATTCATCCTATTTTTCTGATATTTTTTAGGCACATCATGCGACTTTTGAACAAAGAATATCATCTAATTCTCCATTTTTGCCCATGACATGAACCGAAAAAGCGTTTATAATCAATGCACTTCACTCCGTTACTCAGGTAAAGCGGGTTCGAACGCTTTATCTTGAAATAAACAATCGACAAAGGAGAAAAAACCATGGAAGCCACAACAAAGAAAAAGAAATTCCAATTCCCCGACGTGTACGCACTGATCTTCATCCTCTGCTGCGTCGCGATGATCTTAACCTGGATCATCCCGGCCGGCAGCTTTGAGCGCGTCACCGAAGGCAAGCTGACGAAGGTTGTCGCCGGCACCTTCCAGTATGTGGACGCCCAGCATCAGACCCCGTGGGATATGCTTCAGGCCATTTATCAGGGCTTTATCAAGAGCGCCGGCACCATCTTCCTGATCTTCTTCTGCGGCGCGTCCGTCGCGATGGTCGAAGAGAGCCACGCGCTGTCGGATTTCTTCACTTGGCTGGCCTGCAAGCTGAAGGGCAAGGAAATGCTGGCCATCGCGCTGCTGATGTTCGGTCTGGGCCTCGGCAACGCTGCCGGCGCGTTTGCCAACAACGGCGTCGCCCTGATGCCCATCGGCATCGTCATGGCCAGCTCCATCGGCGGCGACCCGTTCCTGGCCTTCCTGATTATCTACTTCGGCCTGCAGAGCGGTTTCTCCATCGGCTTTGCCAACCCCAGTATTCTGGGCGTTGCGCAGACCATGGCTGAGATTCCGATCTTCTCCGGCACCAACGTCCGCGTGGCGTGCTGCCTGGCCAACATCACCTTCCTGTACATCGTCACCATGCTGTACTACCGCCGCATCCGCAAGGATCCCACGAAGAGCCTGAACTACGGTTCGGATTTCCACAGCTCCTTTGAGGTTTCCGCCGATTCCACCGCGAACATGACCAAGCGCCAGCTTGCCACCGTGATCGTGTTCCTGACCGGCGTTGTCATCTGCGTTGCGCTGACCATTTCCCACAAGTGGAACGCACAGAAGATTGCTTCCTACTTCTTCGGCATGATGATCGTCACCGGTCTGGTTTCCGGGTTCAGCATGAACGAAATCGCCAACAAGTTCATCAAGGGCTGCAAGCCCATGATCTACGCCTCCTTCATCACCGGTCTGGCCAGCGCCATCGCCGTGATCCTGAGTCAGGGCTGCGTTCTGGATACCATCGTGTACGCGCTGAGCATCCCGCTGAACAAGGTGGGCGCTGTGGTGGGCGCCGGCCTGATGGTCGTCGTCAACGCCATCGTCAACATCTTCATCCCCTCCGGCTCCGGTCAGGCGGCCGTTATGATTCCGCTGATGACCCCGATCGCCGATCTCGTCGGCATCACCCGTCAGGTCGCCGTGCAGGCCTTCCAGTTCGGCGACGGCCTGTGCAACCTGCTCACCCCGCTGAACGGCCCCATGATGGGCTGTCTGGCCATGGTCGGCATCAGCTTCCCCAAGTACATCAAGTGGGCGTTCAAGTATCTGATGATGAACATCGGCGCCGCCATCGTCATCACCATGATCTTGCAGGCCATCGGCTGGACCGGCCTTTAATGCAGCCGCTTCACCCGCAGTTTAGCCCGATAAGCGAGGTATGATATTATGATAGACGTCAGAAAGAAAGTCGCGGAAATCACGCCGGAAATCACCCAAATCCGCGAATATATCCACGAAAACCCCGAACTGAGCATGCAGGAGTACAACACCTGTGCGCTGCTGGAAGATTACGTCAAGAAGAACGTCCAGTACGACCGCCTCAAGCGGGTCGGCGAAACCGGCCTCTTCTTTGAGCTGAAGGGCACCAAGCCCGGAAACGGCCCCACGATCGTTTTCCGCGGCGACATCGACGCGCTGCCCATTCAGGAAGCGGAGAATATGTCCCCCCGCAGCAAAGTGCCCGGCGTGATGCACGCCTGCGGGCACGACGTGCACGGCACCATCAACGTGGGCGCCGCCAAGATCCTGAGCGAAATGAAGGATCAGTTCTCCGGCTCGATCTACTTCTTTATTCAGCCGGCGGAGGAGATTCTCAAGGGCGCGAAGCTGTTCCTGAACGACCCGGAGATTGATTTCGATCAAATCGACGCGGTGGCCGCGCTGCATATCTCGGCCGAGCTGGACGCGGGCACCATCGGCGTTCGTTACGGCGCTATTCTGGCCAGCGCCGACGAGGTTCGCATCCGCATCAACGGCAAGGGCGGCCACGGCGCGCATTGCCACACCCTGCGCGATCCCGTTGTCGCGGCCTCGGCCGTGGTCGGCGCGCTGCAAACGCTGGTCTCCCGCGAAACCAATCCGGCAAACGCGGTCGTGATCTCCATCTGCACCATCCACGCCGGCGAGCAACATCGTGCCCGACTATGTGGAAATGACCGGCACCGTTCGCACCCTGAACCCCGCCGACCGCGACCGCATGGAGGAAAGCGTCAAGCGCGTGGCGGCTTCCGTCGCGGAGGCCTATCGCTGCACCGCCGATGTGGATTACATTCGCGGCGTTCCGCCCTTCATCTGCGAGGATGAATGGGTCGATCGCGCGCTGCGGGTCGGCAAAAAGATGCTGGGCGAGGAAAACACCAAGATCATGCCCTATGCGGCCATGGGCGGCGAGGACTTTGCCTTCATCAAGGAGAAGAAGCCCGGCATTTTCGTCCGCCTTGGCGCGCGCACGCCCGGCGGCCCCTACGGTTCCGCGCACTCCCCCACGTTCTATTGCGACAATGCCTGTCTCCCCGTCGGCATGCTGACCATCATCGGCCTTGCCGCCGATTATCTCGGCTTCGACGTCTGATTCTTCCCCATTTAACCAAACAGCAGCGCCGTCAAGCCGTCCCTTGGCGGCGCTTTGCTTTCACGCCGATTCGACAGAGTGTAACATGATATACAAAGTTTAGTGGGAACAATTTTCATTTCCATGTTGAAATTACCCTATTTTTCTGGTATTTTTTAGGTGTGAAATGAAATTGTCGAATAAAGCACCACCCGAAATTGTCACTTTTCCCTCACAGCTTGGATTGGAGAGACATTCTATGGATCAACACGTTTACAATGAATATCTGGCGATCCTCCGCGAGGAAATCGTTCCCGCGCTGGGCTGCACCGAGCCCATCGCCATCGCCTACGCCTCGGCCAAGGCGCGCCGCGTTCTGGGCCGTCTGCCGGAACACATCACGGTGAAATGCTCCGGCAACATCATCAAAAACGTCAAGGCCGTCATCGTTCCCACGACGGGGGACATGAAGGGCATCGAAACCAGCGCCGTGCTCGGCGCGGTCGGCGGCAACCCCGACAAGAAGCTCGAGGTGCTGGTCGATGTGACGGAGGAAGACCTGGCGCTCACGCGCGAGCTGCTCAAAAAGAAGATCTGCTCCGTCGAGCTGATCGAAGGGGTTTCCAGCCTCCAGATTATCGTGGAGATGACCGCGGGAGACGAATCGTCGCTGGTTGAAATCGCTTTTTCCCACACGAACATCGTCCGCATCGAGCACAACGGCGAGCAGATCTTCAAAAAGGGGCTGTCCGTTCAGAACGCGACGGAGACGGATCGCTCCCTGCTCAACCTCAAGGATATCTACACCTTCGCCACAACCGTCAAGCTGGAGGACGTCGCCGACCTGATGGAGCGTCAGGTGGATTGCAACCTCAAGATTGCGCGCGAGGGACTTTCCAACAAATACGGCGCGAACGTCGGCTCTACGATTCTGGAGCATTACGGTGACGACGTGCGCAACCGCGCGCGGGCGCTTCCGGCCGCGGGCAGCGACGCGCGCATGAACGGCTGCGTTCTGCCGGTGATGATTAACTCCGGCAGCGGCAATCAGGGCATGACCGTCAGCCTGCCGGTCGAGGTCTACGCCGAGGAGCTTGAGGTCACCCGCGAAAAGAAGATCCGCGCGCTCGTGCTCAGCAACCTGATCGGCATTTACCAGAAGAACGAGCTGGGCAAGCTCAGCGCCTATTGCGGCGCGGTTTCCGCCGCCGTCGGCGCGGGCGCGGCCATCGCCTATCTGAACAACGCCAGCTACGAAGTGATTGAGGAAACCATCGTCAACACGCTGGGCAACGTGTCCGGCATCGTCTGCGACGGCGCGAAGGCTTCCTGCGCGGCGAAGATCGCCTCCTCGGTGGATGCGGCCATCCTCGCCTATCACATGGCCAGCGAACGCCGCGGCTTCCGCAGCGGCGAGGGCTTGGTCAAGGACAGCGCCGAAAAAACCCTCAAGAGCTACGGCCGCATGGGGCGCGAAGGCATGCGCGCCACGGACGTGGAAATTCTGCGCATCATGCTGGAAAACTGATTTTTCCCTTTTTCCTTTGAAGCAGGCAGGGGCTTTCGCCCTTCGCATACATCAGCCACATTTTTGAAAGTGAGGATATTGACTTATGATGAATCTCCAAGGCTCTTGGGTGGCCATGCCCACCCCGTTCACCGCAGACAACCAGATCGATATCGAGGGCTTTAAGCTCCTGATCGCCCGCCAGATCAAATACGGCACGAGCCAGCTGTTCATTCTCGGCTCCGCCGGCGAGGTCACGCTGCTGACCCTCGAGGAAAAGAAGCTGATCGTCCGCTCCGTCCTCACGTACATGAAGGATCGCGCCGCCCGCGGTCTCAAGACCATTCCGGTCTTCTTCAGCGCCGCGTCCCTGACCACCGAGGCCAGCGTCGAGTTCGCGCAGTTCTGCGAGGCCGAAGGCGCCGACGGCGTTGTCTTCACCGTGCCGCCGTATGTGCTCATCACCCAGCACGCCGCCAAGACCCATCTGGACACCTGCATGAGCAGCGTGAAGATCCCCTGCGGCATTTACAACAACCCGAGCCGTCTGGGCGTTCAGGTTCTGCCGGAAACCATCCAGTATCTCGCCGAGAAGCACGAGAACTTCGTCGTCGATAAAGAGGCGCTGCCGAGCGTGGAGCAGCTCGTTCAGGTGCAGCGCCTGTGCGAGGGCAAGGTCAAGATCATGTGCTGCGACTACCCGCACTATTCCATCGTCATCCCGACGCTGGCTGTCGGCGGCACCGGCACGGCCAACATCGGCGGCAACATCATTCCGGAGGAAGCGGCCAAGTATTCCCGCCCGTGGACGGATATGACCATCGTTGAGGAATGCCGTCAGGAGTACTTCAAGTGGTTCCCGCTGCTTCAGGAGCTTTACACCTTCTCCAACCCGATCGTCATCAAGGCGGCGCTGAACCTGCTGGGTCTGCCGGGCGGCCATCTGCGCAAGCCGTATGAGGATTATACCGGCACGAAGCTCGAGCACCTCAAGGAGACCATGACCCAGATGGGCGTGATCGAGAAATACCACATCTCCAACGACACCATCGAAATTTAATCGACCTCCATGCCCTTATTTTCCCGAAGGGAGCGAACATCCATGGCTGAAAAAGTGATTATCATCGGCGGCACGGCCGCAGGTCTGAGCGCCGCTTCCAAGGCCAAGCGCGTCGATCCGTCGCTGGATATCACCGTGTTTGAAAAATCCGGCTACATCAGCTACGGCGCATGCGGCCTGCCGTATTTCGTCGGCGATATGATTAAGGAACCGAACGATCTGGTCAGCCTGAGCGTCGATCAGATGACGCACAAGCGCGGCGTTCCCACCTTTATCCACCACGAGGTCACCCGGATCGACCGCGGCGCGCAGACCGTCACCGTCCGCAATCTGGACAACGGCGAAGTCTTCGAGCGCCCGTATGACAAGCTCGTCATCGCGACGGGCGCGCGCCCCATCGTGCCCCGTATTCCGGGCACGGACGCAAAGGGCGTTTACACCCTGCGCACCGTGGAGGACGGCATCCGCCTCAAGAGCGTCGTTCAGAGCGGCGCGCAGAAGAAGGCGGCCATCATCGGCGGCGGCTTCATCGGCATCGAGGTGGCCGAGGAGCTGACCACCAGCGGCGTCGAGGTGCATCTCTTTGAGATGATGCCCCGCCTGCTGCCCTTCCTGACGGAGAGCTTCTCCGAGGCGGTGCTCGACACGATCACGCAGCACGGCGTTCACGTCCACCTGAATGCGGGCGCCCAAGCGCTGATGACGGCGGAGGGCAGCGTTTGCGGCGTTCGCGCGACAGACGGCAGCGAAACGCCGGTTGATTACGCGCTGCTGAGCATCGGCGTCGTTCCCGCCAGCGATCTGGCGCGCGACGCGGGGCTTGAATTGGGGCTCAAGGGCGCGATCGTCGTGGATGACGAAATGCGCACCAGCGACCCGCGCATCTGGGCCTGCGGCGACTGCGTGCAGATGAAAAACCGCATCACCGGCGGCGCAGCGTATGTGCCGCTCGGCACGACGGCCAACAAGCAGGGGCGCATCGCGGGCGGCAACCTCGCGGGCGAGCACGAGACCTTCAAGGGCGTGCTCGGCTCGATGGTCACCAAGGCGTTCGATCTGTACATCTCCGCCACCGGCCTCTCGCTGGATCAGGCGAAGGCTGCCGGTTACGACGCCGTTTCCTCCATCATCACCAAGGGCGACCGCGCCTCCTATTATCCGGGCAGCCGGGATAACACCATCTGCCTCATTCTGGATAAGAAGACGGGCAGGCTGCTCGGCGCGCAGGCCATCGGCAGCGAATCCGTCGCCGGGCGGATCAACGTGTTCGCAACCGCCATCACCTGCGGCATGACGGTATCCGAAATCAACGAGCTGGATCTGGTCTATGCCCCGCCGGTCGCGCCGGTTTACGACCCGATTCTCATCGCGGCCAGTCAGGCCATGAAGAAGGTCGAGGGCTGAGCCATGCCGGAGATTTTTGAGGTCACCGTCAAGAGCGGCGAGGACATCCGTCAGGCCATCTCCGATTATGTCATCGAAAAGGGCTGGCAGAGCGTGATGATCCCGGCGGCCATCGGCTCGGTGATCGGCATGGAATTCACCACGCCGATTCAGAACGAGCTGCCGCTGAAAACCGCCGTCACCCCCTGCCACGACGCAGCGGAGCTGCTTTCCTTCACCGGCGAAATCATGCGCCGCGAGTGTGTCGATCCGGCTCTGCTGGCCGTTTACCCGGATAAAACCAGCCCCCTGTTCGTCCATATCCATGCCAGCTGCGCCACGGCGGGCGGGCATGTGATGGGCGGCGGCATGCGCGCGGGCCGCGCGTTCCGCGCCGTGAGGGTGTTTATGATTCCGCTTTCCGTCACGGTCTGATGGTCCCAGACGTGATTGACGTTCGAAAAAGAGAAAAAACAGGAGAGATTACCATGAAAAAAATGCTTGCTCTGGTCATGGCGCTGGCCATGACGTTCTCCGTGGCGGCTTTCGGTCAGGCTGAAGAGATCACGCCCCCGAAGAAACCGCTCCGTTACTCGCTGGGCACCAGCTCCTCCGGCGGCAACTTCTACCTCGTCGGCGGCGGCATTGCCACCGTGCTGAACAACGCGCTCCCGGATTTCTTCGTTATGACGGCGGAGGAAACCGGCGGCTCCACCGCGAACCTCACCCTCATTCAGAACGGCGAGGCGGAGGTCGGCGTCAGCATGACCTCGGCGATTGCCGAAGCCATCAAGGGCGAAGCCGATTGGACCGGCGGCTCGATGGACAAGATTCGCGGCATGGTCGCGCTCTATCCGTCCTACCTGACGATTTACTCCCTCAAGTCCACCGGCGCGACCAAGCTCACCGACCTGAACGGCAAGATCGTCGGTCTGGGCTCCAAGGGCGCCGCGATGGACAGCGTCCTGCGCGAGGCGTTCGATAAGATGGGCATCACCCCGTCCTCGATCTTCAACGACGGCCACAGCGCGACCGCTTCCGCCGTGGGCAACGGCAACGTCGGCGTCGCCGTGCTGTTCTCCCTCCCGCCGTTCGCGGCCATCACCGAGCTTGAGGCCAGCAACGATCTTTCCTTCGTCGGCCTGACCGAGGAAGAGCAGAATTTCCTCTGCGAGAACTACCCGTTCTACAGCAAGGCGACCATGCCTGCCGGTTCCTACAAGGCCGTGACCGAGGATATTCCCACCGTTTCCGAGTGGAATATGCTCTTGACCAGCTCCGATGTGCCGGAGGATTACGTCTACCTGATGACCAAGACGCTGCTGGAGAGCAACGACGCGCTCGTGCAGGTCTACAAGGGTCTGAGCTACATGACCGCCGAGAACATCCTCAACTACAACTGCCCGCTTCACGCCGGCACGGTTCGTTACCTCAAGGAGATCGGCATCGACGTGCCGGCCAGCCTGATTCCGCCGGAATACGCCGAGTAATCCGCTGAACAAACAGGGTTGTATCAACCTCGTCCAAATGGGGACCATTCGTTTGGACGAGGCTTTTTTTCAAAGCCTGACCCCTACAAAAGCCTTTCGATTTGACCGCCTTTCCCCCATTCATCCAACAAGGAGCAGCATCACATGGAGAAAAAAACGGCATACGATAAGCTTGTGCAGGCTATCGTGATCGCAGTTTCGATCTTTGCCGCCTTTTTGCACATCGGCAATTTCACCGTATTCACCATCCCGAGCATTTTGTTTTACGCCTGGCACCTGCTCATCGGCCTCGTGCTGATCTTCCTGTATTATCCGCTGGGCCGCAAGATGCAAAACAAGACCCGAACACAGACCGTCTGTTTTCGGATCATCGACTGGGTCTGTATCCTTTTAACGCTGGTCGTCAGCGTTTACGTCATCACCAACTATGAAACCTACGTTTCCAACATGCAGAACAACAAGCTGACGAACGAGTTCATCTTCGGCTGCATCATCACGCTGCTGACGCTGGAAGCGGGTCGCCGCGTGCTGGGCAACGTTCTGCCGATCATCGCGATTGTCGCGATTCTCTACGCCTTCTTCGGCGACCAGATTCCCGGATTGTTTGGCCATCGCGGCTACAGCCTCCGCCGCATCACGCTGGCCATCTTCTCCGACCGCGGCGTTTACGGCTCCCCGATCGGCACCTCCGCGAATAACGTCTATCTGTTCCTGCTGTTCGCCGCTTACCTGAACGTCTCTCACGCGGACGTGATCTTTCAGGATATCGCCATCGCGCTGGCCGGACGCAATCGCGGCGGCCCCGCCAAGATGGCCGTTATCGCCAGCGGATTGTTCGGCATGATCTCCGGAAGCTGCGTGGCGAACGTCGTCAGCACCGGTGCGTTCACCATCCCGCTGATGAAGCGCAACGGCTACCAATCCAAATTCGCGGGCGCGGTCGAGGCGGTCGCCTCCACGGGCGGCCAAATCATGCCCCCGATCATGGGCGCGGCGGCCTTTGTTCTGGCCGACGCAACCGGCACGCCGTATTCCGTCGTCTGCATCGCGGCCATTCTCCCCGCAATCATGTATTACGTCTGCCTGTTCAAGATGGTCGATCTGGAGGCGGTCAAGCATGACCTGAGCGGCCTGCCGCCCGAAATGATCCCCGATCTGGGCACCTCCGTCCGGAAGGGCGTGAAGCTCTTCGTGCCGATCATCCTGCTGCTGGTGCTCATGCTCGGCGTGGGCACAACGCCGATGGTTGCGGCCATCTGGTCCATCGCGGCCAACATCATTTGCAGCTTCCTGGATAAGAACGACCGGATGACCTTCTCCGACGTGATCGAGGGCGCCGTTTCCGCCGGCAAATCGCTGTGCACCGTCCGCCGGTATTGTCGTCGCCGTCTTCTCCCTGACGGGACTGGGTCTGAAGTTCTCCAACTTCATCGTCCAGCTGGGCGGCAACATGCTCATCCCGAGCCTCGTGCTCTCTATGATCGTCTGCGCGATTCTGGGCATGGGTCTGCCGACGACCGCCGCGTATATCGTCTGTGCGACGGCCATCGCCCCGGCGCTGACCGGTCTGGGCATTCCGGTGCTGGCCGCGCATCTGTTCCTGCTCTATTTCGCTTCCCTCTCGGCGATCACGCCGCCTGTGGCTGTCGCATCCTACGCCGCGGCGGGCATCGCGGATGAAAACCCGATGACCGTCGGCCTTACCGCCGTCAAGCTGGGCATTACGGGCTTCCTGCTGCCGTTCGCCTTTGCGCTGAACACCGATTACATCTCCTTTGCCTTCGATCTGCAAACGCTGCTGACCTGGCTTTCCGGCTTTGCCATCAGCTACTCTCTGGCGATTTCGCTTCAGGGCTATGTCGAAGGCAAGATCACGGTCATCGAGCGCATCGCCTATTTCGGCGTGATTGTGCTCACGATCACGGCCAGCAAGCTGTTCTCCATCGTCGGCATTGCGCTCTTCCTTGCGCTCTTCGGCTTCCGTAAGCTGCAAGCCAAGAAAGCCGCCAAAGCCGCCGCGTAAGCCCGATTTTCAGCGTCTGGCAGAATTCTCCTTGGCGCTATAAAACCCGCCCCTGCTGTCCAAATACCGGCACAGGGGCGGGTTTTTTTATTCTGTCCCGTTCACGCGGGCGATTTTACTGCAAATAAGAAAAAAGCCTGAAAGCTAACGCTTTCAGACAAAAGTGGTCGAGGTGACAGGATTTGAACCTGCGACCTTTTGGTCCCGAACCAAACGCGCTACCAAACTGCGCTACACCTCGAAAATGGAGCCAATGAAGGGACTCGAACCCTTGACCTGCGGTTTACGAAACCGCTGCTCTACCGACTGAGCCACATTGGCGTTTAGTCTCGCAAGATCACGCATCCGCCTGACAAGAATAGATTATATCAGAATCCGCGCTTCTTGTCAATACATTTTTTGTACTTTTTTCACCTGTTTTTGAAAATTCTGTCGGTCAGCCCGAAAAAGCGATTTTCACTGTTTTCCCCCGCGCACAAATATGGTATACTACATCAAAAGGAGGTCTGCCGCTTGAAGGACAACCGCATCCATTATGATTTGGAGCGCAAACTGCGCCGCTATGCCATCGGCAATCTGATGAAATACATCGTCATCGGTCAGGGCATCGTCTTCGCGCTGATGTATATCTGGCCGACGCTGGGCTACCGGCTTTATTCTCTCATCTCGCTGACCCGCGCGGGGCTCATGCGCGGGCAAATCTGGCGGCTGGTGACGTTCGTGTTCACGCCGCCGTCCAGCTCGCCGATTTTCATCCTGTTCGCGCTGTATTTTTACTACATGATCGGCCTCGGGCTGGAAAACCAGTGGGGCAAGGTCAAGTTCAACCTGTATTATGGGGTCGGCATGCTCGGCTCGATCATTGCCGCGCTGATTACCGGCTATGGCAACAACATGTTCCTCAATCTGTCGCTGTTCTTCGCCTACGCCGCGCTGTATCCCGACGAGCAGGTGCTGCTGTTCATGTTCCTGCCGATCAAGATGAAGTATCTTGCGCTGGCCGACGCGGCGCTGTACCTGTATTATTTCATCGTCGGCGGCGCGTCCACGCGGGTGACGATCGTGCTCTGTCTGCTCAACGTCTTCCTGTTTCTCGGCGGGGACATCATCAACACCATCCGCCGCGAATCGCGCTACTGGAAAACGCGGTATAATTTCCGCAAGGCCATGAGAAAGTAACCTCAAGGAGCTGTCAAGCGAACTGACAGCTCCTTTTATATCTCTCAGCCCGTCTTCCGCGCCGTCAGAATCATCCCGAACAAGCCGCCCGCGGCCAGCCCCATGCCCAAATCGGCGAGATAGGCGGTCAGCCTCGGGCTTTGCCCCATCATCAGCGCATAGCAGACGATCCCCAGCGCCATATACAGCAGCCCGACGCAAGCGCCGCGCATGGCGCCGCCGCTCTCCCCCGCGCGCATGGCGGTCGTCACGCCCGCGAGGATGGACACGAACTTCACCACCTGATTGACGGCCGTGATGGCGCGGTCGCTGGCATTCCACCAATTCAGAATCAGCGCGAAGACCGCCACGCCGATGACGGTGATCGCCGCCGCGACGAGCACCCCGCGCAGCACGGCAAACATCGCGTTTTTCTCCGTTCTGCGCGCGCTTCTCCGCGTCGTCCGCTTGAACGAGCCGACGCCCCTTGACGAAGCAAAGGTTTGATTTTCCACGTTCTTCCCCCTCTCTTTCCCACGAAAAAACCGCCCTGTCACAGCCAAAACTATGACGGGGCGGTTTATCTTATGCGGGAAATCAGATGAGCTGCTCGGAATCGTTGGTCACGGAGAGCTGCTCCACGTTGCGCACGGCCCAGCGGGCGATCATCATCTGGGTCTTCTGGTCGCCGACCTCGACGGTCAGCACGTCGTCCTTGATGCGGACGATGGTTGCGTAAATGCCGCCGATGGTGCAGATGCGGTCGCCAACCTTGAGGTTGTCGAGCATCGTCTTGGCTTCCTTGTCCTTCTTGCGCTGCGGACGGATCAGCAGGAAGTAGAACACGACGAAGATCAGGATCATCGGCACAAACTGCACGGCATAGTAGATGATGGTCGCGCCGGTGCCCATGGTCTCGGTCGCGGCGGCCGCGTCGGTCGTCGCGGTGGTGGCGGCGGCGTCAGCCAGCAGGTTCATAAGGGCATACTTCATGGGGAAAGACACATCCTTTCATTCATTGGGTAACTTCATTATTATAGCCTGTTTTTCCTTGTTCTGCAACTGTTGCGGGCAAATTCATCGACTGACCGCAGATAAACGCCTTCCATCTGCCCTGACAGCCGACCTTCGGCGTTTTTCCGTCGCAGGCGATGATTTCAAACGTCTCTCAAAGCAAAGGACATTCGGAGTTCTCCCCCTTGGCTCCCTCCTTGAGGGAGCTGCCGAGTGAAGCGAGGCTGAAGGAGTTTTCTCAGAAATTCCGGCTCATGTCGTAATGATTGAAGAAATCGCGGCGGAATTCCTCGTAGCGATCCTCCTCGATGGCCTTGCGGATACGCTCCATCAGCCTGAGCAGATAGCGCAGGTTGTGGATCGTCGCCAGCCGTCCGCCGGTGATCTCGCCCGCCTTGATGAGGTGGCGGATATACGCGCGGGAGAAGTTCCGGCAGGCGTAGCAGTCGCAGCCCTCTTCAATCGGGCCGAAATCGTGGGCGTATTGCGCGTTGCGGATGACCAGCCGTCCCTGATCGGTAAAGCAGGTGCCGTTGCGCGCGATGCGGGTGGCGAGCACGCAGTCGAACATATCAATGCCGCGATGCACGCCCTCCACGAGGCAATCCGGGCTGCCCACGCCCATCAGATAGCGCGGCTTGTTCACCGGCATATAGGGCATCATCGCGTCGAGCATGCCATACATGATGGGCTTCGGCTCGCCGACGGAAAGGCCGCCGATGCCGTAGCCGGGGAAATCCATATCGCTCAGCGCCTTCGCGCTCTCGATGCGCAGATCCTCGTAAAACGCGCCCTGCACAATGCCGAACACGGCCTGATCCTCGCGCGTGTGGTATTCCTTGCAGCGCTTCGCCCAGCGGTGCGTGCGGAGCATGGCCTCCTGCGCGGTCTTGTGGTCGCAGGGATACGGCGAGCACACGTCAAACGCCATGGCGATGTCGCTGCCCAGCGCCTCCTGAATGGCCATGCTGGTCTCCGGGCCGATGAACATCTTGCTGCCGTCGAGGTGGCTGCGGAAATGCACGCCTTCCTCCTTGATCTTGCGCAGGCTGGCGAGCGAGAAGACCTGGAATCCGCCGGAATCGGTGAGGATCGGCTTATCCCAGCTCATAAACTTGTGCAGCCCGCCCGCCTCCTTGACCAGCGCCTCGCCGGGGCGGATGTGCAGGTGATAGGTGTTGGAGAGGATGATCTGCGCGCCGACCTCGTTCAGCTCGCGCGGGGTCGTCCCCTTGACGGTCGCCTGCGTGCCCACCGGCATGAAGATCGGGGTCTGGATGTCGCCGTGCGGGGTATGCACAACGCCGCGCCGCGCATGGGTTTTCGCGTCCTTTTTGACAAGGTCAAACGTTACGGGTGATGCCATTTTTTCTTTCCTTTCTGCGCCATGCGCCGTACACGCGCACGCGCCGGGAATCATTCCTTCAGCAAATCCTTGATCGGCTTCTTTTCTCCGTTGGCGGCGGTCAGCTCGTAAACCCCCGCGCCGATCATCAGAAACATTGCTCCCACGCCGAGAATCGCGAACGGGTTGCTGCTGTACAAGCGCCATACGCTGTCCAGCTTGTGGAGCATGTCCTCAAGAGCTTCCTTGCTGAACTTCTTCGG
>ERZ773192.2763-NODE-2763-length-14229-cov-15.532030_pt1 | contig 14229 bp, 10 predicted proteins | sample MGYA00581010_ERZ773192 | MGnify/ENA primary metagenome ERZ773192 (study PRJEB29015, sample SAMEA2737741) | human gut metagenome | biome: human gut; feature: human-associated habitat; material: faeces | place: China | collected 2012 ...
TCGACTTCGGCTACGGCCCGTTCCGTTGGTGCTGCCTGAGCCGCAACCCCGAGGATCTGCACAAGACCGACATGGCTGCCGCCGAGTACATCAAGGCCCACAACCGTCGCTATCAGGACTACGACAACTATGTCTGGGTCCGCGACGCCGAGAAGAACAAGCTGGTCGTCGGCACCCAGTGCCGTATCCTCTATCAGGATGCCATGGGCCGTATGAATCTCGCGCTCAAGTTCAACGAGATGGTTCGCAACGGTGAGATCGGCCCCGTCATCCTTGGCCGTGACCATCACGACACCGGTGGCACCGACGCGCCCTTCCGTGAGACCTCCAACATCAAGGACGGCTCCAACATCATGGCCGAGATGGCGACCCAGTGCTACGCTGGTAACGCTGCCCGCGGCATGAGCTACATCGCCCTGCACAACGGCGGTGGTACGGGCATCGGCCGCGCCATCAACGGCGGCTTCGGTATGGTTCTCGACGGCTCTGAGCGTGTCGACACCATTCTGCGCATGTCCATGCCCTGGGATACCATGGTCGGCGTTGCCCGCCGCAGCTGGGCGCGCAACGAGAACGCCATGACCACTGTCGCCGAGTACAACAAAATGTACGAGGGCCAGGATCACATCACCATGCCTTACGTCGCGGACGAAGAGCTCTGCGAGAAGGCCGTGAAGGAATACATGCACTAAAATTTACTTCAAAAAAGGGGCATAGAAATATGCCCCTTTTTTGAGCTGGATACACTCCGCTGCGCGCACTCGCTTTGCTCGCACACTTGCGGAGCGCAAAGAATCTTTCCGACGCACATGTCGTCGGAAAGATGATCTCAATTTATTTGCCGCCTGCGGGCGGCCTGGGCAGCCGTTGGCGGCTCTGCCGCCTTACGGATGCCGCGTACCCCTTGCGGGTAAAACTCTGCGAGGCTTTTTTGACAAGCCATCGAACAGAATGCTCTTTCCAACAGTGAGAAAGGACAACATTTACTATGAAAAAGTTACTGGTTAAAAACATCGGCCTGCTGGCGACGCCCGAGGGCAGATCCGCCCATCGCGGCGAGGAGCAGGGCAAGATCAAATTCTTAAAGGATGCGTGGGTGCTCATCGAGGACGGCATCATCGCCTCCGTCGGTACCGGCACGGTCCCCACCGTCGAGGGCGCGGAAGTCGTCGACGCGGAGGGCCACCTCGTCACCCCCGGCCTTGTCGACGCCCACACCCACCTCATCTTCGGCGGCTGGCGCCAGAACGAGCTGGGTCTCAAGCTCCACGGCGCAAGCTATCTCGACATTCAGAACGCGGGCGGCGGCATCCAGTCCACGACGAACGCCACCCGTCAGGCCAGCGAGCAGGAGCTCGCCGCCAAGGCCTCCAAGGCGCTCGACGAGATGATGGGCTTCGGCACCACCACGGTCGAGGCCAAGAGCGGATACGGCCTCGCCACCGAGCATGAGCTCAAGGCGCTCGAGGTCATCAAGGACCTCAACGATCACCACCGCATGGACCTCGTCGCGACCTTCATGGGCGCGCACCTTGTCCCCGCGGAATATAAGTCCAACCGCGAAGAGTACGTCCGCCTCGTGTGCGAGGAGATGATGCCCAAGGTCAAGGAGCAGGGCATCGCCAAGTTCTGCGACGTCTTCTGCGAGGCCGACACCTTCACCGTTGAAGAGTCCCGTCAGGTGCTCGAAGCGGGTCTCAAGTATGGCCTGCGTCCCAAGATCCACGCCGACGAGATCGAGGCCATCGGCGGCAGCCAGCTCGCCGGCGAGATCGGCGCGATCTCGGCTGAGCACCTGATCGTCTGCCCGCCGGAGGGCATTGCCTCCATGGCCAAGGGCGGCGTGATCGCGTGCCTGCTGCCCGCGACGAGCTTCAACCTCGGCGCGGTGTTCGCGCCCGCGCGCGACATGGTCAAAGCTGGCGTGCCCGTTGCAATGGCGACGGACTTCAACCCCGGCTCCTGCCCGTGCCTGAACATGCAGTTTGTCATCAACCTCGGCTGCCTCAAGTACAAGCTGACGCCGGAGGAGGTCCTCACGGCTGTCACGCTCAACGGCGCCGCGGCGATCGACCTTGCCGACAAGGTCGGCTCTGTCGAAGAGGGCAAGCTGGGCGACCTTGTCATCTGGGACGCGCCCGACCTCGACTACATCTGCTACCGCGTTGGCAGCAATCTTGCAAAAACCGTCATCAAGCGCGGCGAGATCGTGTAAGAGAACGGTAGAGGGAGAACATGATGGATCGGACTGACTACCAAATCCTCAACCTCCTCCAGGACGACAGCCGTTGCACGCTGCGCCGCATGGGAGACCTTGTGGGGCTGACGCCGCCCGCCGTGTCGGAACGCATTCGCCGGATGGAGGAAAGCGGCGTGATCCGCGGCTATCACATCGACATCGACCGCACGAAGCTCGACTGTAACATCACAGGCTTTATCTCCGTTGCGCTCGAGCCGGACAAGTACGACAAATTCTGCGATTTCTGCGCCTCGCAGAGCGCCATCATCAGCCACTATCACGTGGTGGGTGAGTTCAACGCGCTGCTCCGCTTCGCCGTGCGCGACACGCAGCAGCTCGACCAGCTTCTCTCCCTCATCAAGAAGTTCGGCGACTCGCGCACCTCGATCGAGCTCAAGACGCTCTTCGACAGCAAGGAGATCCCGCTGCCGTAACACAACATTCCCTTTGCACCAAGCAGGGCGGCTTTGGCCGACTCCGCATAAGAAAACATGCGCCGTAAAAGGCAAATTTTGCACGGACTCCTTCGTTGCGCCGTCTTGCCATGCGTCAGCATGCCCGCGCCGTCGCGCCTCAGCTCCGCACAAAATTTGCTCTTTTTCGGTGCAAAGCAGTTTTGCCAATGAATTTTCGAGATGAAATCAGCTGAAAAAAACTCCCCATACTGGCGTATGGGGAGATTTTTTCGGTTGTATTTCAGCCAAAAAGGCGCAGGCAAAACCGCATGTTTTCTTATGCGGAGTCGGCCTTGTTTTTGCGCGATCTGAATGCCCCCTTGCTTTTTTGGGGACATTCCCGCGCATCTGTGTATTGCGAAGAAAGGCGAAAACTGCTATACTTTAATTTACTGAATGAGCATCATTTGGGGAGGGAATCTATCGTGCAGCTTGAACAGAGGCAGACGCTGAGCCAAAAGCTCGTGCTGACGCAGACGATGCGCCAATCGCTCGACTGTTTGCAGCTCTCCGCGCCGGAGCTTGCCGAATACGTGCAGGAAGTCGCGCTCTCAAACCCGCTGCTCGACGTGCAGTCCCCCACCTATTACGAGACCGAGCTCCCCAGCGAGACCGCTCCCGCCGAGCGTGAACCGCTCGAGGTTCGCGAGGCGGACTCGTGGCGCGGCGTCACCTCCTCCGGCATGGAGGATGTGCAGGACTTCACCGCCTTTCTGACGCGCGAAAAAACGTTCCGCGACCACCTGAATGAACAGATCGGGCAGATGAAGCTCGTCGATGATGAGCTTCTGCGCCTGTGCCGCTTTTTGATCGACTGTCTCGACGAGCGCGGCTATCTCGACTGCCCGCTCGAAGAGCTGTCACGCGAATTCGACATCCCGCTCTTCTCGCTCGAGCAGGCGCTCTTCGCCGTGCAGATGCTCGACCCGCCGGGCGTCGGCGCGCGGAACCTGTCGGAATGCCTGACGCTCCAGCTCGCGCAGGGCCGCTCGCTCGACCCGCTGGCGCTGAAGATCGCGCGCGATGGGCTCGAACTGCTCGGCAAGCGCAACTTTTCCGGCCTTGCCGTTCTGCTCGGCGTCAGCGTCAACGAAGCCAAGGCCGCCGCTTCCAAGGTGCTCGCGCTCAACCCGATCCCCTCGCGCAGCTTTGCCGGCAGCGAGCAGATCGCCTATGTCGCCCCCGACGCGGAATTTTCCGTGCAGCAGGGCCAGCTCGTCATCGAGCTCAACGAGCGCATTCTGCCGCGCCTGTCCGTCAACGCCGAATACGCCGCGCTGATGAACACGAGCGACGACCCCGAGGTCCAGCGCTACGTGAAAGAAAAGCTCTCCGAAGCACAGGCCCTCATCAAGGGCGTCCACACCCGCTGTGACACGCTCGTACAGATGCTCACGCTCATCGGGCGCGAGCAGCACGGCTTTTTCTGTGGCGGCGAGGCACTGCTGCCCGTGACGATGCAGCAGCTTTCCGAAAAAATGGGCGTCAGCACCTCCACCGTGAGCCGTGCGGCGCAGAATAAATACATTCAGTTCCAGGGCAGGATCATCCCCGTGCGCAGCTTTTTCACCACGGCGATCCGTCCCGACGCGGCAGTCTCGTCCCACGCGGTCAAGCAGCGGCTGCAAAGCCTCATTCGCGCAGAGGACCCGGCCGCGCCGCTCTCGGACGAGGCGCTTCGTCTGGCGCTCTCGGCTCTCGGCATCGAGGTCAGCCGCCGCGCCGTCGCCAAGTACCGCGCGGAAATGGGCATTCCGTCCTCGTCCCAGCGCAAAAAGCGCTGAGCGCAGGGCGCGATCCAATATTTTGTCAGGAGGAACATTCACTATGGCCAGCGTCTACGACCGCACCGACATCTACGACCTCTTCGACTCCCCGAAAAAGGATGCACAGACCCTCTCCCACTGGCAGACCGTTTTCGACGGCAGGCCCATTCGCTCGGCGCTCGATGTGAGCATCGGGACGGGCTCGCTCACGCTGCCGCTCGGGCAGCTCGGCGTCTCGCTGTACGGCTCCGATTTGAGCGACAGCATGCTCGCGCGCTGCCGCAAAAAGGCGGACGAGCGTGGCATCGCCATCGACCTGCGGCAGAGCGATTTCCGCGACCTGACGTCTCATTTTGGCCGCAGCTTCGACTGCGTGATGAGCACCGGCAACTCCCTTGCCTACGTGACAAACAACGAGATCACCGGCGTTTTGGAGCAGATGGACGCGCTCGTGGAGCCCGGAGGCTGCCTCTACTTCGACCTTCGCAACTGGGACCGTATCGTGGGGCAGAAAAAGCGTTTTTACTGCTACAATCCCGCCTTTCTGCCAAACGGCGACCGCGTGAACCTCATGCAGGTCTGGGACCATTTATCCGACGGCTCCATTGTCTTCAATCTTATCTACACCTTCGAGCGCGATAACAAAATCTTCCAAAAAGAGCGTTTTGAGGAGCACTACCACCCCGTGCCGCAGAAATTACTGCTCGACAAGCTCACGCAGCTCGGCTATCAGGACATTCAGGTCAAGGCCTTCCCCGTGCAGTTCGGCGCGTTCGATATCGAAAACACCGAGTGGTACTGCGTGCTGGCGCACAAAGCAAAATAATCGTTGCCTTTTTTCGCAAAGAGGGCATGATAGGAGATAATATCGTGCGCGGCGGCCAGCGCCGCGCGTTTCAACAGGAGGAAATTATCATGGACGGTATGAAAAATATCAGCAAGGCAGAGGTCCTGACCCTGCGCGATCAGGTCGCCTATCAGTCCGGTCAGGTCGTCAGCCGCACGCTGGCGCAGAACGAGCACGTGAGCGTCACGCTCTTCTCGTTCGACAAGGGTGAGGAGATCAGCACCCACGAATCCGGCGGCGACGCGATGGTCACCTGCCTCGACGGCGTGGGTCGGATCACGATCGACGGCGTCGAGCACATCCTGCACGAGGGTGAGAGCATCGTCATGCCCGCGCGCCATCCGCACGCGGTGTACGGTCAGGAGCAGTTCAAGATGCTGCTCGTCGTGGTGTTCTGATCTTTATATTTACCGAAAAGGTGCGAAAGCAGTCTGTTTTCGCGCCTTTTTCGCGCCTTTACCGCAAGGTAGCGCATTATCGCGCCGCATGCTCCTTTGCGTGGCCCGAATGAAGCTTCATCCATCGGCCCAATTTTTCGCTTCCGATTTTAACATATCATTTTCTCATTGATACTTGATAAAATGTAATGGCATGGTATAATGATGCCAATTTCCGCAGCAAAGGAGGCGATCGTTTGAACACCATGGTTACGTCCAAAAATGTCAATTTTGGAGTAAGCTGGCGACTGATCGTTGGCGTAGAGGGGCATTCGTCCGAATCTATGTCGTCGAAGCAGTCGGCAGCGGTTTGATCGACCTCATTTTCCAAGGCTCGGTTTGATTCGCTGCCTGCAATGATCGGCAGCATGGATCCGGTATGCTCCATTGATCTGGCAAAGCACTTGTGGAATGTTCCACAAGCATGGGAGTATCCCCTTGCAATGTCAGAGTGCGGGAACAGACCGGTTTTTTTGTTACCCGAATCATTCAGGACGGGGCATTTTTGCCCCACCGCCATGAAAGGATATTTCTCACCATGAAACGCAAGCTCTCCGCCAAAGAATACACCTATGTTGCCAGCATGCTCTTCGGCCTGTTTTTCGGCGCCGGCAACCTCATCTTTCCCGTACACCTCGGCCAGATGGCCGGTTCCAACGTTTGGCAGGCCATTCTGGGGCTTCTCATCACGGGCGTGGGCCTGCCGCTGCTCGGCGTGGCCGCGCTCGGCATCAGCCGCTCCAACGGTCTTTTTGACCTGAGCAGCAAGGTCAACCGCCCCTACGCGATGTTCTTCACCTGCGCGCTGTATCTGACCATTGGGCCGTTTTTCGCCATTCCCCGCTGCGCGACGACGTCATTCACCGTGGGACTTGAGCAGGTGCTTCCGCAAAATGGCAGCAGCACGCTGTACCTGCTGCTCTTCTCGGCGGCGTTTTTCGCCGCGGCGCTGTTTTTCGCACTGCGCCCGGGCAAGATCCTGACCTGGGTCGGCAAAATTCTGAACCCCTGCTTTCTCGTCTTCCTCGGCATTCTGGTCGTCGTCGCGCTTCTCTCTCCGAGTGCGGCCATCGCGGATGTCGAGCCGCTCGGCGACTACGCGTCCCAGCCGTTTTTCGCTGGTTTCCTCGAAGGGTACAACACCATGGACGCGCTGGCGAGTCTTGCCTTCGGCATCATCGTCGTGCAGGTCATCCGTGACCTCGGCGTGGACGATCCCACCGCTGTGGCGGGGAGCACCGTCCGCGCGGGCATTTTCAGCAGCCTTCTGATGGCGTTCATCTACATCGCCGTCACGATCGCCGGCACGCAGAGCCGCGGCGTGCTTGAAGCCAGTGAGAACGGCGGCACGGCGCTCGCGCAGATCGCACAGCACTACCTCGGCTCCGCCGGTCTCTTCATCCTCGCCGCCACGGTGACGCTCGCGTGCCTCAAGACCGCCGTCGGTCTCATCACGAGCTGCGCCGAGACGTTCAGCGCGCTCTTCCCCGACGGGCCAAAGTACCGCATCTGGGCAATCATTTTCAGTCTCGTGTCGCTGCTGTTTGCGAACCTCGGCCTCAGCGCCATCATCAGCTATTCGCTGCCGGTGCTGATGTTCCTCTATCCGCTCTCCATCGCGCTCATTGCGCTGGCGCTGCTCGGTAAATTCTTCGGCCACGACCGCACGGTGTACTGCTGGACGATCGGCTTCACGCTCATCGCTGCCGTTTACGATCTGATCATCGCGCTGCCCGAGAGCGTGTTTAACGCCATCCACGGTCCGGCCATCAAGGCGTTCGGTCAGCAGTACCTACCGTTTGCCGACCTCGGCTGGATCTGCCCGACGCTTATTGGCGCGGCCATCGGCCTTATTCTGCACTTCATGCGCGGGAACAGGGCCAAGGCGTGAACCCCTTACAAGTCAAAAATCCGTCCGGTCGATGACCGGACGGATTTCTTTTATTTATCGCGTGTTTTCGCCGCTCACAGCGTCGCGGCAAACTTCGTCACCGCGGCAAGGCCGTCTCTGAGCGTGTTGACGTCGCAGGCGTAGCCGACGCGCATGCTGTGGGGCTGCTCGAAGCAGTCGCCCGGCGTGACGAACGCACCGGTCTCGTGGTACATGCGCTTGCAAAACTCGTAGGAGGGGATATCGAAATCGTAGTAAACGAGCGCGGTCGTACCGGCTTTGGGCTTGGTGTAGAAAAAGTGCGGATTTTCCTTGATCCAGTCATCGAGGATGGCGAGGTTCTCGCGCACGATGCGCTGATTGCGCTTGAGCATCACGTCGCTGTGGCGCAGGGCGATGGACGCGATCGCATCGTCGAACATGCCGCAGCTAATTAAATTGTAGTCGCGGTGCGACAGGAACGCCTTGCGCGCCGCTTCATCGTGCGTGGCGATCCAGCCCATGCGAAGGCCCGCGAGCGAGAAGACCTTGGACATGCTGCTGACCGAGATGCCCTTTTCGTACAGGTCGACGATGGACTCGCACCACTCGTCCTCCTGCGTCAGGTGGCGGTAAACCTCGTCGCAGAGGATGTACGCGCCCACACCGCGGGCGATCTCCACGATGCTCTCAAGCAGCTCCTTACTCATCAGCGCGCCAGTGGGGTTGTTGGGGTTGTTGATGCAGATCATTTTCGTCTCGGGCGTGACGAGGCTCTTGAGCTCATTCAGGTCGGGGAGATAGTCGTTTTCCTGCTTTAGGTGCATGATGGCGACGTCCGCGCCGATGGCCTCGGGGATGGAGTAGAGCTGCTGATAGGTCGGCATGATGCTGACCACGCGGTCGCCCGCGGAAATGAGCGAGCAGAACACATGATGGTTCGCGCCCGCCGCGCCGTGCGTGAGCACGACCTCATCGGCCTTGATCGTGTGATAGAGCTTGGAAATGCCGCTGCGCAGCGCCTCACTGCCCCAGATATCGCCATAGGTCAAGCGCTGGGCACAGAAGTCCTTCAAAAAGTCCTCCTTGTTCTCGCCCGTGAGTTCGAAGAGCTCGTCGAGCGAAACGGAGTCGACGCAGGTCTCGGCGATGTTGTAGAGCGCACCCACCTCGTACTCGTTCATCCATTCTTCCACAGCAAAGGGCTTGATGTTCATATCCTTCTCCTTTTCTCTATAAAAAAGTAACAGCACCCACGACCCAGCCTTATCCGGTCGCCCGGAATACCTACGGCTCAGTCATGGATGCCTTTTCTCCCCGGCCGGTGCCAAAGGAGGCATTTCATATCAGATTGATTGTATTATAATGCAGTTTTTCAGATTGTCAAGCGGGAAAACGCAAAATGTTCAATCTCTTATCGGGTGAATATTCAGTTTTCCGCATTGCTCGCGCAGACTTTCCCGCCGTCGCGTGGCACAGCGTCTTTTTCTTGCCCTTTTTCGCGCGGACTGCTATACTGGGAAAAACGACGAAAGTGAGAACGATCATGCCGAATTTTGATCCGTTAACTTACCGATATTCTTCCCGCCGCAACGTGGTCTACGCCAAAAACGGCGTGTGCTGCACGTCCGTTCCCCTCGGCGCACAGGTCGGCCTCGACGTGCTGAAAAATGGCGGCAACGCCGTCGATGCCGCCGTCGCCATGGCCGGCGCGATGCCGCTGCTCGAGCCGACGGGCAACGGCCTTGGGTCCGACTGTTTCGCGCTCGTGTGGATCGAGAAGGAGAAAAAGCTCTACGGCTTGAACGCCAGCGGCGTTGCGCCGATGGCGCTGAGCGCGGACGAGGTTCGCGCAAAAGGCTTTTCCGAGGTGCCCGAGGAAGGCTGGCTCCCCACGATGGTCCCGGGCGCGCCCGCGGGCTGGGCGGCGCTCAATGCGCGCTTTGGCACAAAGCCGCTCTCCGAGCTCTTCGCCCCCGCCATTTCCTATGCCGAAAACGGCTATGCCGTGCCCGTCAATGTCGGCAAGCTCTGGGCGCGCGACAGCAAGCGCATCGCCAGGGTCATGGTGCAGGACCCCGCCCCCTATGAATACTGGTGGAAGAGCTTTATGAAGCCGGACGGCTCGCCGTACCGCGCGGGCGATGTCTTCCGTTTCCCCGCCTATGCCGACACGATGCGCTCCCTCGTCGAGACGAACTGCGAGAGCTACTATCGTGGTGAGCTGATGGAAAGGATCGTCGCCCATTCGCGCGCCACGGGCGGCTACTTCTGCGAGGACGACTTCAAGAACTACCACCCTGAATGGGTCGAGCCCATCACGCAGGACTACCGCGGCTACACCGTCTGCGAGATCCCGCCCAACGGCCACGGCATCACGGTGCTGATGGCACTCGGCATGCTCAACGGGCTGACGCTGCCCGAGCAGCGCGAGGACGCGGACTACTATCACAAGGTCATGGAGGCCATCAAGCTCGCCTTTGCCGACACGAAGACCTACGTTGCCGACCCGCGCTATATGAAAACGAAGGTCAGCGAGCTGCTCTCGCCCGACTATCTCGCCGCCCGCCGCGCACTCATCACAGACAAGGCGCTCGAGCCCAAAGCGGGCGACCCGCACTGCGGCGGCACGATCTACCTCTGCACCGCGGACGCAGAGGGCAACATGGTCTCGCTTATCCAAAGCAACTACTGCGGCTTTGGCGCGGGCATCGCCATCCCCGGCACGGGCATCTCGCTTCAGGACCGCGGCGCGAACTTCTCCCTCGACCCGAAGAGCGATAACTATTTGGAGGGCGGCAAGAAGTCCTATCACACCATCATCCCGGGCTTTCTGCTCAAGGACGGCGAGGCCGTCGGCCCGTTCGGCGTGATGGGCGCGTTCATGCAGCCGCAGGGGCAGGTCGAGGTGCTGACGAGCACCATCGATTACGCCATGAACCCGCAGGAGGCGCTCGACGCGCCGCGCATCCAGTGGATCGGCGGCAAAAAGCTCCAGATCGAGCGCGAGGCGGGCGAGGCGATCGCCGAGCAGCTGCGAGCAATGGGGCACGAGGTCGAGATCGTCGACGACCGCACGGCCATGGGCCGCGGCGAGATCATCTGGAAGTGCGAAAACGGCGTTTACGCCGCGGGCACCGAACCGAGATGCGACGGCACGGTCGCAAGCTGGTAACAAAGCAAAAAAAGAGGCTTCCCGACGGGAAGCCTCCTTTTTTGCACATTTTTCAAAATTAGACCTTGGCCTCGCTGTTGTGCTTGCTGGCGACGTAGCTTCTCATCGAGTTCACGACGATGGTCGCGCCGAGCACGATGAGCAGCACCGCGATGATGAGCTGCAAGCCGTTGGCAATAAACACCGCGCCCCAGGTCGTCTCGCCCGCGGGGATGGTGACGGCAGCGGCATTTTGGATGGCGCTCACCATGGCCATCAGGCGTTGCACGAGCGCCGTGAACGTGACGCAGAGCATGATGACGAGCGGCGGGAAGAGCATCTTGTTGCTGCGGCCCGTGACCTTGAGGAAGACGCACAGCGTGATGAGCACGAGCGCAGAGAGCAGCTGGTTCGCCGAGCCAAACAGCGGCCAGATGTTGGAGTAGCCGATCTTCGTGAGTACGTAGCCGAGCACAAGCGTCAGCACCGTGGAGAAATACGTGTTGCACAGGAGCTTGCGCCAGGGCTCGGCGTGGGCCATGTCGTCCACACTGAAAAGCTCCTGGAAGCTCATGCGCGCGATACGCGCGACGGCGTCAAGGCTCGTGAGGGCGAGGGCGGAGACGCACATCGTCATAAAGACCGTGGCGGCGTAGTTCGGCACGCCGAACATCTCGAAGAAGCCCGCAACGCCGCGGCTGAAGATCTGGAACGGGGTGCCCGCTGCGGGCGTGCCGTCTGCTGCTGCCGCTGCACCGGCCACGCAAAGCGCCAGAACTGCAAGCAGGCTCTCGAGCACCATTGCGCCGTAACCGACTTTGAGCATGTCCTTTTCGTTTTCAACCGTCTTCGAAGACGTACCGGAGGAGACGAGGCTGTGGAAGCCGGAGACTGCGCCGCAGGCCACCGTGACGAACAGAATCGGGAACATCGAGCCAAGAGACGTGTTGAAGCTCGTAAACGCCGGAAGGTTCATCGTGGGGTGCGCGACCAGAAGGCCGACGGCTGCGCCCGCGATCATACCGATGAACATGAACGTCGTCATGTAGTCGCGCGGCTGCTTGAGAAGCCACATCGGAAGAACGGCTGCAAAGAAGATGTAGACAAACGTGATGTAGCTCCAGGTCGCCTTGCCGTAGACGAGCGGACAGTTCATGCCGATGGCAAAGGAAGCTGCGATGCAGACCAGACCGACGACGGCTTCCTTCCAGCCCGAAAGGTTCCACTTCTTCTGGACCAGACCGAAGACGACCGCAAAGACCATGAACATGATCGACACCATGCCGGCAGCACCGTTCGTCTGTGCTGCCTCAGCCAGCTGCGTCACGCCGTCGGTAACGGTATAGACGTTGAACGTACCTGCCACCATGTCGGCAAACGCTGCGATGACAATGCCGCAGAACAGCCAGCAGAACAGCAGGAACAACTTGCGCCCGAGCTTGCCGATGTACTTCTCAATCAGCATGCCCATGGACTTGCCTTCGTTCTTGACCGAGGCATACAGGGCGCCGAAGTCCGTGACCGCACCGAAGAAAATGCCGCCCAGCAGCACCCACAGAAGCACCGGCACCCAGCCGAATGCCGCCGCCTGAATAGCACCGGTGACAGGACCCGCGCCCGCGATGGACGAGAACTGGTGGCTGAAAACGGTCCAGCCGTTGGTCGGCACATAGTCCTTGCCGTCGTTTTTCTGAACGGCAGGCGTCTTTGCCTTCGGGTCGATGCCCCACTTGTTTGCCAGCCAGCGTCCGTACAGCACATAGGCTGCAAACAGAACGACTGCCGCGAGCAATACGATGACGAGTGTGTTCATAAAAGTTCCTTCTTTCACAGGGATTTTTGCTTGTCATCCGGTTTTTGCCACGAAAAAAGCCTTCGCCCTTCCGATGGCGCGCCAAAACGCACCAACGCAAAGACGAAGGCATAAACAGCCGCAGCTGTTATAACTTCCGCGTTACCACTTTGCTTGCAAACCGAAGGTTTGCCGCTCATTCGCCGCAGACACGGCGCTCCCGGTTAACGGTGGGAAACCGGCTCCGACTACTCGCGGCTCAGGAAAATCCGCTTTTGCCGAAGCTGCTCGCAGGGGATAACCGTCCCGCTCCTTGCTGCCGTCTCGCACAACCGACGGCTTTCTGGAAACGGTGCTGCGGGGAAGTCGTGTCCTGTTCATAGCAGTTACCAGATGATGATGGCATTAAGATACGCCTTCGATCCCCGTTTGTCAACGCCGTTTTGCGCCTTGCGGAAAACTTCGGCGCGGCTGACAAAATTCACAAAAGAATACCTGCATTTTTGGTCGAAACAACAAGGAAGATATCGAAGAAAAACAAGCCGCCCGGAGCGCAGCGGCTCAGAGGCGGCTTGACAAACGGCAGGGCGTCAGTACGCATGTTTCATGACGGTGTCCAGCAGAAAGCGATAGAAGCGCTCGTATGCATCGGGCGTCAGCTTCTCCGGGGAACTCATGACGACAAGCCTGTGCCCCGGATTGCCGGGGTGATAGGGGGGATGCACGTGCGCGTATGGATTTTCCGTAAAACCGCAGCGCTCATAGAAGCCCTTTCTGCGCAGGCAGAGCGCATCCACAGGCGGGTCTATTTCAAGGATTAAGGGCGTCGACTGATAGGCGCTCAGAATCCTTTGACCGTAATGCCTGTTCCGCATGGCTGGCGAAACGCAGAAATGTTCAATGTAGAGTGCGTTTCCGATATCCCAATACAGAATTTCACCCACAAATTCTCCATTGTCGCAGATCACATCAAAGTGGTAGGCATCCTGCTGCAGAATCTGCGACTGAGAAAGGGCTTGCCGTTGTTCATGAAACGGGAAACTGATGGTATAAAGTGCCATTGCCTGCTCGTATAGCGGGTCGGATGTTTGCGTGATTCGCCGGATTTCCATGCGTCTGCCTCCTTCGGTTTCCGGGAGAAGCCTGATAGATAGCTGCTTGCGGCGCTTCGCGTTTTCTGCGCCGCATGACAGAAGAATACACCCAAAGCAGCTGCGGCTGCTCTGGGTGCTTTGCAGATAAGAATTATTCCTGATCCCAGTTGTGCCAGACGTTCTGGACATCGTCGTCGTCCTCGAAGATGTCGAGCATCTTTTCCATGTTGGAAATATCCTCGGGGTTTTCCAGCTTCTGATAGTTCTGCGGGACCATCTCGATCTGCGCGGACTCGAACTTATAGCCCTTGTCCTCGAGCGCCTTGGCAACGTCATTGAAGTCTGCCGGGTCGGTGTAGACCGTGAAGCAGCCCTCTTCCGGCTGGAAGTCGGCAGCGCCCGCGTCGAGCGCGTCCATCATGACGGTATCTTCGTCCAGATCCTCGTCCTCGTTGTCGATGACGATGACGCCTTTCTTGTCAAACGCCCAGCTCACGCAGCCGTTGACGCCGAGGCTGCCGCCGTATTTGTCGAAATGATGGCGGATGTTGCCCGCGGTGCGGTTGCGGTTGTCG
>ERZ773192.2769-NODE-2769-length-14211-cov-5.998446_pt1 | contig 14211 bp, 10 predicted proteins | sample MGYA00581010_ERZ773192 | MGnify/ENA primary metagenome ERZ773192 (study PRJEB29015, sample SAMEA2737741) | human gut metagenome | biome: human gut; feature: human-associated habitat; material: faeces | place: China | collected 2012 ...
ACGACCCCGCGGCTTTGTCCTGCCTCGCCGCGACGCCCAAAATCACCAGCTTCTCCCCATTTGGTTATATTCCACGTTTGCCGCATTTCCTTTTTCGACCGAACCCGCTGCGCTGGACTTCGGTCGAATTTCTTGTTCTCCCGCACATCGGCGCAACGTCCGGTTTTGGGCTTTCGGTGGGTACGCGCCCGGCTGTGCCCGGAAAATCGGACACAGCCGCGGCACGCGGCTCACGCGGGCGGACAGGCGTTTTTCTGCTGCGCCTGTTGGAACGCTTCCAAGCGTTTTCGGATGCGTTCCTGCTCACATTCCGCGTCCAGCTTTGCAAGCTTTTGCTCGTAAAACTGCTGGATGGAGAACTGAATGGGCAGGAGCGTGTACAGAAGGCTCCCATTTTGCTTTCGGCCGTCCTGCGTGATGATGCTTGTGTGCTCCGTTTGAATGAGGCCACGTTCGACCAGCTCGGTCACATATTTGCGTACCGTGTTCGGACTCATATTGACGGCTTTACCAATCGTTTTGTAGCTTGCATGGCACTGATATGTCGTCCGATCCTCAATGTACATCAGATAGCTGTAGACCGCCAACGCGCCCGGTGAGAGACCGAGGGCGAAAACCTCATTCGGCAGAGGAAAGTAGTTTTTGATTGGATCGCGCGAGGTATAGTATTTATTCTTCATGTGCGCCTCCCGTCTGCCGCTCCACCCAGAGACGAAACTGCTCCTTCGGTACGACAAGCCGGCTGCCGATCCGCAGCGACGGAAAGCCGTCCTCATGCAGAAGTTCGTAGGCGCTCGACGGCGATACGCCCAGCGTGCGGGAGACAAGCTGCGCATTGAGAAACAGCGGCAGCTCGTCAAAATTTTTGATGCTTGATGTGTTCAAAGTCTTTTTTACCTCCAACTGATTTTAGAAATTTCAGAGAAAAAACTTGCGTTTCGAAGGTCCCTCTGTTAGACTGAACACAGTTGCAGTCCGTGTTTTCCGAAACGCGGCGCGCCGTCCGACTGTTGCAGCAGCCGGGCGGTTTTTTTCTTTTCCTGTTACCATCCTCCATACCCGTTCCTGCCCTGCGGCCTTTTGTTGACGCACACGGCGTTGGCTTCGCCTCGGTACGCTGGCTGCTTTTGCAGCGTCGCGGCATACTTCTCCGGCGAGTATCGTCTTTGGAGCTGGGTGTGAAATTTTCAAGGTGCAGAGCAACTTACCGTTGACAAGCTGTCTATGCAGTGCTAGACTATGATAAAATAATTTAGACAGCTTTCTGGTTTTAAGGTAACATAGAGCTACATATTTGTCAAGACTATTTCATTTATAATTTACAATTAGTCCATATTTGAGGTGAGAGCTATGTGGTATGCAAAGATGTATTTCTCCGGTGAGAAGGAGTTCTTTGAAAATGATGCGTTCGGAATGCAGGGGCTGCCGTCCAAGCAGCTGGAACTTCCGTTTTTGGAAAGTCTGCTGACGTTTCTGGAATTGGATGAAAAAGAAATCACGCCGATGCTGGAACGCATCAGCGTGAATTGGGAACACTTCGTCGAAAGCAGTGACCTCGGAGCGCATACAGCCGCGATGGTGGAGTTGGGTATGCTGGCTGAGAAGCACATTTACTTTCGCCTTTTATATACGCGCTGCTTCGGCTGCATTTCCGTTAATGGCTTCGATCAAGCGGAGATTCAGGCGATTGCTTTGGACTTAAAGGAGTTTGCAAAGCAGTTTTCAGAGACAAGGAAGCAGGTCGAGAAGTTTTTGGAATGTGTGCTGGACGTGGATTCCGCCGGGCGTGAACCGCAGAAACAGGCGGCGAAAAACTATCATCACGACCAGCCGAGAGATCCGGAGCTGTTCCGATTTGAGCCAATCCCGCTGAGTTTTGAACCGGTCGAGCCGGGCCGGTGCGCGCCTGTTTTGTACTCGTCCGCCGTGCGGGACATGATCGACTATTCGCTGCGAAGCTGCGTCGAGCGCGGCGTGACCGTGCGCCGCTGCAAGAACTGCGGCCGCTGGTTCCCGCAGACTGGACGTGTGAGCGCGGAGTACTGCGAGCGCCCCGTGAAGTACGGCGAGCAGCGCTGCCGCGAGATCGGCGCGTTCCGGCAGTGGACGAAAAAGCAGACAGACGATCCCATTTTCAAGGCGTACCGCAAGGAGTACAAAAAGCGCTTCGCGTGGATCAAAGCCGGGCGCGTCACCGACGAGCAGTTTTACGCCTGGAGCGAGAAAGCCAGAGAAGAAAAGAAGAAGTGTGACCGCGAGATCATCTCGCTGGAAGAATTCCAGCAGTGGCTCCGCGACTCGAAAATATAAAACTACGCGACCGGTGCATTCACCGGCCGCGTATTCTTTGTCTATAGCGGAGCAAAATTCAGTCCTTTTACGCAGGCGTATTCAGCAGGTCGGAAAGCTTTTGCAAACGGAAATCCGCAAGCAAGGAATTTGCCGCGGGACCGATGCCCGCAGCGCAGAAACCGCCGGCCTTTGCCGCCTGTATGCCGGCTTCGGCGTCCTCCACGACAAGCGCATCATCCGGCTTTACGCCAAGGAGCTTTGCTGCCAAAAGGAATACTTCAGGGTCTGGCTTAGAGTGGGTGATCTGTGTTCCGTCGGCAACTGCATCGAAAAAGCTGCCAAGCCCAATGCGCTCCAGGATCAGCGGCGCGTTCTTGCTGGACGACCCCACAGCCAGTTTATGACCGTCCGCACGCAGCTTCAGCAGTGTGCTGCGCACATCTTCGTCCAGATCGGCCGGTGTCATAGTTTGCAGATAGCCGCGATAAATTGCATTCTTCTCCTCTGCAAACGACGTCTTTTGCTCCGCAGTGAAAGCGTCTTTCTTCTCACCCAAGACAATGTCAAGGCTCTCCATACGGCTGACACCACGCAGCCGGTCATTGACAGACGCATCAAACGGAAGATCAAGTTTCTTTGCCAGCGCAGCCCACGCCGCAAAATGGAATTTGTCGGTATGGCAAAGCACACCATCCAAATCAAAAATATATGCAGTAAATCTTCTCATAATTTTAGCAAATGCTGGGGCTGAATCAGCTCCGGCACGTCCTTTCAGAATTGTTTTTCATATCCGCTTCGGATAAAAACCGGGATCTTTCCGTCGCAGTCCGTACAAATCATCTGCTTGCCTTGGTACGGTTTTCGATCAAAGAATCCAATCCATTCACCATCTGGCAAGTAGACTTGTCTGGTGTTTGCGTTTTCTTCCAGAAGCGGCGCAACAAGCAGTGCATCGCCAAGCATATACTCGTCCTCGCAGGCAAGCGCAGCTTCATCTTCGGGCCAGAGGAACGCCAGCAGCCGCATCATCGGCATATTGTCAACCACACACGCCTGCGCAGTCTCCCAAAGATACGGGCGCAGCCGCTCACGCAGCTTGTGCCAGAAGCGCATCTCATCGACAAATTCAGGCGCGTTGTAGGCGGCAGCCATATTCCACGGGCTGCGTTCGTTGTTGCCCTCGCCGCCCGGCATCAGCTCCTTGAATTGCCCGCCATCCGGCTCGGAATGCCATTGCATGATTGGGCAGAAGCAGGCCATCTGTGTTGCACGTCGGTAGAGGTCAAGCGTCGGAAGCGGCCCTGCAAACCCGGCAATATCAAAGCCCCAGAACAGAATACCGGATGCCGCGGCCGAAAGCCCGGCGTGAAGCTGGCTTCGCAGTTCTGCGTTCTGTGATTGCTGATCGCCGCCCCAGTGCATCGGGACAGTGTGCTGCCCGGAAAATCCAGCTCTGCTGAACAAAACCCGCTGCGAACCGATAAAATCGCGGTATGCGCAGGTATAGTCCCGTGCGTAGCGATTCTTTCCGGATTTCCCGTCGCTGCTATCACAAAAACGCACATCTGGGCAATAGATAAACTCGCCGCCATCGGTTTTGAAGCCGTCAACGCCCATGTCGAGAAGATATTGACGTTTTGAGAACCACGTCCGAACGGTTTCCGGGTTTGTATAATCCGGGATCATGGAACCGGAAAACCAATGTCCGTCGGGGATGGTATAGGGTGCTCCGTCTGCGAGATGGACACACAAGCCGCGTCGCACAGCATCCTCTCGGTCAAGCGTGTTCTGTACGTTCAGAATCTCGTTGGCCCCCTGCTTTTTGTAGACAGGAATCTGCCAGAGGACAAGATGCAGCCCGGCTTTGTGCAGCGCATCCGCCATGCCTTTGGGGTCTGGCCATGGGGAACCCGAAAAATCGAAATCGTCATATTGGAGCGCAGCTCCGTCTGGCTTCGGTTGGTATTTTGCACCGTTCCAGATATAAAACGTCGCTTCGTCGCTCCATGCCTCCAGCACCAGAATGCTTGCCGGAAAATCATGCTTTTTCAGGTTCTCGATCTGCTGCTCCGCGTCTTTCTGGCAATTCCAGCGATTTGCAGAAATCCACACGCCAAACGCCCATTCAGGCGGCAGAACAGCCTTTCCGAACAGCTCCATATATGCGCTGACGATTTGTGCCGGTTCACCAGAAAAGGCCACAACGGGGGCAGATTCCGGCAGATCGATCGTCACAGAGTTCTCGTCAAAATGAAATGTTGTTGTTTCGCAGGTGTCAACATACAGGCCGAATCCGCTGTCTGTCCAGAAGAACGGCGCCGGGCAATATGTTTTTTCACCTTGGAAGCAGAATTTTTCTTCCACCTGATTGACAACGACACGTCCTTTTTGATTCAGCGCGTCATATTTCTCGCCCATTCCGTATGCGCCCTGATAGGACAGGCTTACCGTCAGGACTGCGCCGTGACGCACAAGCTGCACATCGGTGCGCGGGCAGGATATATGTGCCTGGAATGCAGAACTTTCAAATCTTTGCATGGTTTACCCCTTGATACCACCGGCCATCATGCCGTTCTGGAAATACTTCTGCGCGAAGCAGTAAATGAGAATAATCGGGATCATGGAAATCAGGCTGCCCGCCATCAGGACGTTATACTCCGTTGCGAACTGACCGTTCAGTGTCGAGAGGGCAATCGGAAGCGTCATTTTTGTCTTGTCTGTCAGCATAAGCAGCGGCCAGAGATAGTCATTCCAAGATTCCATGAACGTCGTAATCGACAAGGTCGCAAGCGTCGGCGCACAGAGCGGCAGTGCAACCTTAAAGTAAACTGTAAAGGTTGAAGCGCCGTCGATGCTGGCTGCATCCAGATAGTCGTTCGGGATCGTCCGCATTTGCTGAACGAGCAGGAACACGGCAAACGGGCGGAAAATGGACGGTAAAATGACGCTGGCATAGCTGTTGATCAACGACATCTTATTCATGACGACAAACAGCGGGATGATCGTGACCTGCGTCGGAATCATCATCGTTGCCAGAAACACCTTGAGCAGCAGATCAGCCTTTGAAAACTTGAGCTTTGCAAAAGCAAATGCTGCCATAGATGCCGAGATCAGCGTAATAATCGTATAGGTCACAGAAATGAATAAGCTGTTCCCGATGGTGCTGAAGAACGGAAACTTTGAAAACACCTTCACATAGGAGGCGACCGTCGGTTCTTTTGGGATCCATTCGATTGGAATGCTCATAAGCGCGCCGCGCGCCTTGAGTGACGTGCTGACCATCCAAAGGAATGGAATGATCGCCAGAATTGCAACCAGAATGCCGACAACGTAATAGGCTACTGTGCCGATTTTTTTCTTATGCGTCATAATTCACCCACCGTTTCTGTCCGCGCATCTGAATTGCTGTGCAAACCATGATAATCAGGAACAAAATCCAAGAGAACGCTGAAGCGTAACCCATCTTGAAATAGCGGAAGCCGTACTTATAAATACGTTCTACCATAACCTGCGTTGCCCCGTTCGGGCCGCCGTCCGTCATAATCATAATCTGCGGGAAAAGCTGGAACGAGTTAATCAGGCTGACGATCAGAACGTAGAAAATCGCTGGTGTGAGAAGCGGCAGCGTGATTTTCCAGAAGCGCGTCCAAGCGCCCGCGCCGTCAATTTCTGCGGCTTCATAATAGGTTCGGTTGATGCCAACCATACCGGACAGAAGAATCAGGCCAAAGAAGCCCATGTCTTTCCATACGGACACCAACACGATTGCGGGCATCGCCCATTTTTCGTCCAGCAGCCAGCCGGGGCCCTCAATCCCAAAGAAAGCAAGGATGTTGTTCATAGCACCGTACTGCGGGGCCAGAATGCTTTTCCAAATCAACGATGCCGCGACCCAAGAGGTCAGGACCGGAATATAGTACAGCACACGGAACACACCGACGCCGCGCCGCTGCTGCGACAGAAGCGATGCAACAGCCAGTGATACGGCCATCATAAGCGGCAGATACAAAACGATATAGGTCAGCGTGTTTTTTAAGACTTTCCAAAATTCCTGACTTGTCAGAATCGCCTTGTAATTATCAAGGCCGATAAAATGCTCCTGCATGAAACCATCCGCAAACAGTCGGTCAAGACCATTCCAGTCTGTCAGGCTGATGAAGATAGAAACGACCATCGGTGCCAGATAAAAGATTGCCAGACCGATGAGACTGGGAAGCAAAAACGGCGACGCTCGCAGCAGACCCTCTCCACCCGGCTTTTTCAGCCGAGGCCCAGTTTTACTTGTTTTCATCTGTCTGCCTCCTTTATCTTAAAAAGGCGGGCGCATAAGCGCCCGCCAAGAAAGTTGTTAGCCAAGGGTGATCTGTGCTTCGCAGTCAGCCTGCGCTGCATTCAGAGCGTCGGTGACAGTCATGGTGCCGTCAGCCGCTGCGGAGAGGTACTGACCGATAATGTCGCTCATGAGGGCGTAGTCCTCAATGACGGGCGGCATGACCAGATAATCAAGGCTCTCGAAAACAGCCTTGCGGTTGTCAGGAGGCGTGATCTCCAGATAGCTGGACAGAGCGTTCAGATCCTTGAGTGCAGGCAGATCCCAGCCAGCCGCGAGACGAATATCAGCGGATTCGGTGCTGGAAGTCAGCCATGCCAGCCACTCGGCAACTTCTTCCGGGTGCTCGGTTTCGGGGTTCATAACAACGCAGTTGGAGAAGAAGTGGGTAGCTTTCTGCGTGCTGCCCGGCTCAACAGCGATGTCCCATGCGAAATCGCAGTTTTCCGTAAAGGTCTGGAATGCCCAGATGCCGGTGGGGATCATGCCGAGACGACCGCTCATGAACATATCCCAATCGCCCATGCCGCCCTGCTGGACGGAGTTCGGCTGCACATTGCTGACCAGAACGCGGTCAACAAGCGTCTGCGCTGCCTTGATATTTTCTTCGGAGTTGATCGTGAACTGCGTCTTATCCTCGTTCAGCAGGCTGCCGCCGTACTGTGCAACGACCTTGAAGAACTCGTTGTAGGTGATCGGCTGCCAGATACCGAAAATATCGTCGCCCAGCGCGCGAATCTTTTCAGCAGCATTCTGAACATCATCCTGCGTCCAATCATCCGTCGGATATGTAACGCCAGCCTGATCGAAAAGATCCTTGTTGTAAATCAGGACGACATTGGAGAAGCTCTCAGGCAGGCCGTACTGCTTGCCATTCACATTGAATGCGCCGAGTGCGGTTTCGTTCAGACCGGAAAGATCCTGACCGGTGATCTCTGCAAGCAGACCCTTGTTTGCATAGGCTGCGAAGTTCTCGATGTTCAGCTCGTAGCAGTCAGGAGCAGTGCCGCCCGCAACACGGGTCTGCATCTGCGTGAAATAATCATCGTAGCCGATTGTTTCAACTTCGATCTTGATGTTCTCATGGGTGTCTTCAAAGGCTTCGACCATTTTCTGAAGCGTTTCCTCATTGCCGCCAGACGAATTGAAGTTGCAATAGGTGATCGTCATGGGCTCTGCCGGGGTTTGGGCTGCGGCATCATCCGTCTTTGCCGGTTCCTCAGTCTGCTGAGTATCGGCGGGGGTGGTCTGTTCGCTGTCGTTCGATTTGTTGTCAGTGGCTGCGGGTGCGCAAGCTGCAAACACCATCAGCATGGCAAGGACCAGTGCAATCAGCGAAAAAATCCGGGTCTTTTTCATTGTTGTTCCTCCTGTAATGTTGATTTTTTCGCCCTTCTCGCTTAGAATATAGAGTACGGGAAGGACTTTCGCAGAGTTTCTTTCCTGCGGTCTGTATCGTCTCGTCAAAGTAGATGCAGGCCGCTTTTTACACCTTGCGGCGTGAAAGACAATTAAATGCTGCGGACGGATTCGCGCTCTACAAGCTGGAGCGGCAAAATTTCCTCCTGCTTTGTAAGCGTCGGATCTTCAATGTGCTTGAGCAGCAGCTCAACGGCTTTTTGACCTTTCAGTGAGATCTGCTGCCGGACAGTTGTAAGTCCCGGCGTCAGATATTGTGAAACTTCCAGATCATCAAAGCCAATCACGGAGTAGTCCTCCGGCACGCGCAGCCCCTCCTCATAAAGCCCACGGATGGCACCGATTGCCAGAATATCAGCCGCGCAGACGATTGCCGTCGTTGGGAGCTTTTTGGAAACGAGTTCTTTTGCAAGGGAGATACCGCTGCGGTAATCGATTTGACCTTCAAAAATGTTTTGTTCCTGATACGGAACGCCATATTCCTCTAATGCCTGCTGGAATCCGAGCAGGCGTTTTTTCATAACGCCGTTTTCCTTGATCTGGCCGCAGAAGAACGCAATTTCCCGATGCCCGCGTGACAGGACGTATTTTGCGGCAAGATAGCTGCCGTAAGCATCATCGATTCGGATGGAGTGATAATAGTGGTCGCCGCAGTAGCTGTCGATCAGGACAATCGGAATCTGCGTTTTTTTCATCTGCTGGTAAAACTCGTCCGGATACATACCGATTACAATGATTCCATCCAGATTGCGCTTCTTGGCCAGCGTCAGATAGCTTTCATTTGCATCCGTTGCAGAAATCAGAATATGATAGCCGCTCAGACGCGCGTAATATTCAATGCTGCCGAGGATCTCACTGTAAAAACTGTTCTGGAACATCAGACGCTCACCGGGCTCCGTCTGCGGAACAACGACGCCAATGAGCTTGGAATCTCGCATCGTCAGGCCGCGTGCATTCAGATCAGGTACATAATCCAGTTTTTTGATTGCCTCCATGACGCGGGCTTTTGTTTCTTCAGAGATCGAGCGTTTCCCATTCAAGATATACGATACTGTAGCCGATGAAACACCAGCCTCCTGTGCTACATCCTTGAGCGTCGCGCGTGCCATATCTTCACCTCAGTTCAGTTAACCGCTTAAATCATTTTTCTATTCAAACTATAGCGAATCTTGTCACGTCTGTCAATACCATTTTTGATTTTCTCTAAATTCTCCTTGACAAGACCATGAATTTTGTTATATTTAACAGGAACGCATATTTAAGCGATTAACCAATTTTGAACTGAGGGATGCGTATGGAACGTTATTTACCAACCGGAAACGAAATGATTTCGCTGCCAAAGCTGAATGAGCAGACTGCGGCAATCGAGGATTTGACTTTTCTCTCCATGCAGCAGCGCGGCATGATCGAGCTCTGTGGAACGGAAAATGTGCCGCTGATGCAGCCGTTTATCCAGATCGATCAGGAAGAACTGGCGCTTACAGGTCTGCAATGGTCGCGGGAACACTTCTGGATTCCGTCCGGTCATAAGGAAACCGAACAGGCCACGGTCAAATTCACCGTATTGACGCCGGTTGGAGAGCGCGGGTTTGCGATGCGCTTGTCTGTCACAGCGCGAACAGATTGCCGCTTAAAACTTGGTGCGCGCGGTCTATGGAGTAAAAGTGTTCATTGCGTCAACGAGGATAAAGAACTGACCGGTCAGGCGTACATTTATGAGAGCGCGTGGAACAGCAGCTTTATCATGGATTACCGCGTCGGTTTCCCGGCATTTGCGCTTGCGCCTATGTCGGACCATGCAGGCAAAAGTGAATGGGCGCAGACAGAGGATGGCATTTCCTATCAGATTTCCTGTGCGCTTGACGCCAAAGCCGGGCAGGAAGAAGCTTTTACGATTTTCTGGGGTCTTGGCTTTGAAGAAGTCGCCGCTGCGACCAGCGCGAAAGAGCAGCTTCGCCGTGGGTGGGATTGGTTGTATCGGAAAACAGCAGACTGGCTGGACAAGCGCACCGTGCAGCTTCCGACACCGGAGCTGACGGAGGTTTACAACGTCAATCAGTTCTTCTGCCTGTTTTATGCGACCGGCCGGACATTCGATACCGAGGAACTGGTCTGCGCGACAAGCCGATCCACACGCTACTATGTCAGCGCCGCTTATTGGGATAGAGATTCACTTCTGTGGGCGTTCCCAACGATCCTGCGTGCGGACGCTGCGCTTGCAAAAGAAGTGCTGACCTATGTTTTCACCCGCCAGCGGCAAAACGCCGGCGTACATTCCCGGTTTATCGACGGAACCATGCTGGAACCGGGGTTTGAGCTGGATGAGCTGGTCGCGCCGGTTCTGGCGCTCCAGGCGTACCTTTCCAAAACGCGCGATGAAGCATTTTTGCAGGAACGCTTTGTACAGGATGGTCTTTCGCTGATTTTGGCGCGCCTACGGGAAGCGCGTCACCCGGATACTGCGCTTTATGAAACGTTCTTGCAGCCAACGGATGATGAGATCGTGCATCCGTACCTGACGTATGACAACGTGCTTGTCTGGCGTGCGTTGCAGTTGCTGGCAGACTGGCGGCCGGCACAGCGCGGATCGCTGCTTGCGAAAGCAGACGCTGTGCGCGCTGCGATTTTCACGCATTGCGTCAAAAAGGATACAGACGGACAGCCGTATTTTGCATGGTCGGTCGATCTGGCCGGGCATCACGATGTCTATGATGAGCCGCCCGGAAGTTTGCAGCTCTTACCGTATTACGGCTTCTGTGAAAGAACAGATGTGATCTGGCAGAACACAGTCCGTATAATCCGCTCGGCAGATTATAAATTCAGCTTTGCCGGAAAGCCCATTGCAGAGATCGGCTGCCCGCACGCGCCCTGGCCTTGGGTATTGAGCTTGTGCAACAGCCTTCTTTGTGGTCATGCGGAGCAGGCGCTGCGCGAACTGACAATCATGCCGATGGATAATGGAATCGCTTGTGAGAGCGTTGATGCAGATACCGGCGAGTGTACGACAGGCAGCGCATTTGCCACCTGTGCAGGCTTCCTGTGTCATGCGCTGCTGACGGCTTGTAAGGAGGGGTCATCATGCGGAACGATTTGAAGCTGCTGCCATGGGAGATTTGCTCTGAGGCAGCCGGCTGGAATGACGATTTTTTAGAGAGCGTCTTTTTTCTTGGAAATGGGCGTATGGGCGTTCGAGGGTATTTGCCCTTTGAACCGGATTCCCGTCCGACACAACAGGGCTTATTTCTTGCGGGAATTTTCGGAGAAATCAAGGATGGAATCACCGATTTTGTGAATCTTCCGTCCCCCGTCTGCGAAACGCTGCTTTTGAATGGCGCGACCGCTGTGCTTGCTTCCCCAATCCATCGGACGCTTGATCTGAAATCAGCCAGCTTCCATGCAGATTTTACACTGGCAGCCGGAGATACGCGCGCGGACGTGCGATACACGCGCTTTTTCCCGAAAGAGCTGCCTGCGCTTTTGATGCAGCGGTTTGAAATTCATGTTCAAAGTGATGTGGAGCTTGAACTGCGCAGCGGCATCAATCTTTCAAGCTGCAACAGCCCGATCCCGGATGACCAAGTAAAGGAAAATACGGAGCTGGTGCAGCTCGCCCCACTGCAATTTGTGACGGACAATGGCAGCCTGTTCTCCTGCACGTTTGAAACTGTCGGAACAGGCTTACGCATTGAACAGGAAGTCCAATTTCATGCGCCGGAATTTACGCAGGGAATCGTGCAGAACAGCGGTGCAGAAGTCACCTGTCCGCTGACCGCTCATGCAGCTGCCGGACAGACGCTGGTAGTCGAAAAACTGGTCTGCATCCGTACAAGCCGTGATGCGGATGAGCGCATTGCGGCTGCTCCGGGTGATTGGAGTTTCCACGCGCTTTGGGGCGCGCATACTGTCGCGTGGTCGCATACATGGCAGAATTGCGACAGAACGCTTCCCGATGAAGAACTGCAAACCGGTCTGCGCTATTCGATGTTTCAGCTTATGGCAAGCTGCGCCGCACATGATCCGACCGTTTCCATCGGCGCAAGAGGTTTGACCCATGCACGGTATAAGGGCTGTTACTTCTGGGATACAGACCTGTTTATGCTCCCGTTCTTCCTGAAGAATGATAAAACAGCCGCAAAAAATCTGTGCCTGTACCGTGCAAATGCGTTGGACGCGGCCAGAGATCATGCAAAAAAGATGAACGCTGCCGGAGCGCGGTATCCTTGGATGGCGGCGCTCGATGGCAGCGAACAGTGCGAAACATGGGACATTGGGTGCAGCGAGGTTCATATCACGGCGGACGTGGCCTATGCCTTGGGCGAATACTGCCGTGAAACCGGGGATGTAGAATTTTATCTGCATAAGGCTGCACCCGTATTCATTGAAACCGCCCGCTTCTGGGCCAGCCGGTACACCTGGAACCGTGCGCACACACAGGCGGATCTGATGTTCTGCAAGGGACCTGATGAATACTGCGGTATCACGCGCAACAACCTTTTCACAAACGTCATGGTGCAGCATAATCTGGCGCTTGCCATAGATGCGGCGAAGGCGCTTCAAGGCAAGTCCGCGTATCAGAATCTCGGCTTGTCGGAAGAAGAAACTGCATCGTGGCAGACGCTTCACGATGCAATTCCTTGGCCGCACGACCCAGACAGCGGGCATCTTGCGCAGGACGAGACGTTCCATCTGCTTGAACCGGTGGATATTGCAACACTAAAGCCAAATCTTGGCGCAAGCTATCATTATGTTTGCTTCGACCGGTTACAGCGATATAAAGTTGTGAAACAGGCCGACGTGCTGCTTCTCATGACGCGCCTGCCAAAGCTTTTCACAAAGGAAGAAAAAATACAGGCATGGAACGATTTTGAACCGCTCTGTCTGCACGACTCTACGCTGAGTTTTGCCAGTCATGCACTCTTTGCGCTGCAAAACGGGCTGCGCGAAAAAGGAATCGAGTATCTGCGTAAAGCGCTGCTGCTCGATCTGCGCGACCTGATGCACAACACCGGCAAAGAGGGATTGCATCTGGCCGGTATGGGCGAGAGCTGGCAGGCAGCGTGTCTCCTGTGATTTCCCCCCTATTCTTTGTTTACAGCGGCGCAGAATCTGCGCCGCTGTAATATATTCAGAACAGGCCTTCTTTTTTCAGCGCCAACTACATAAGCACGCATAGAAAACGCCTTTAGAAGCGTTCAACCTTAATTCGTCGCAAAAAGTGTGACTATCAGTCTAAATTTCGTTGTATTTTTTGTGGTTCTATGCTATACTATCCTTGAATCATTAGAGATGAGCAAAACAGGCGGAAGGAGCAGCCCGCAAACACGGTAAATGGGAATCAAAAGAGTTTCGGGCATCTCAAGGGCGCAAAAACCATAGCGCGGTAAGCCCCGCACTTGAAAAAGGTATGGAAAAGGCAGATCAGGCGGAACGCCGAAGCTGTTTGGCAGAACGGTAGGAGTGAGAGCCGTGCAGAACGGCGGCCAACGCAACAGTCAGGGCAGAGATATGAGCCAGCGTATTGAGGTTTGCCGCGCTGGTTCCATTGCGCACCCACAGCCGTTCCTGACCTGTGGATTTGAAGCGAGAATTGTAACGCTCGCACTCTGTACGCAAGGCGTATGTTCTCTTGAAACAGAGGCAGCTACGGTCAATGGAAAGTCTGTAGTCATCGGGAACGGTTTTATATTTCGTGCAGCCCCGGTTTTTCTTGCCGTTGTTCCAGTTTTTGTGGTTACAAGGGCAAACACCGGTCTTGGACTGGCGGAACGGGCAGCAGTATTTCTGCCGGGTACGCCCATTGTCGGTGGTTTTGCCGTCCTTGTGCATAGCCAGCCCGGCCGCGCAGATTGGATTACCGGCAGGAAGCGTTTTAGAGGCTTTCGTACTGCGTGGATTGAGGGGGATAAAGGCCTCGCCCTCATAGACCGTTTTTACCGTATTGTAGATGCTTTTCGCATCGTAGCCCTTGTCGGCAAGGAAGGCGCATTCTTTCAAAGAAATCGTCTGATCCGCGGCCGCGAGGATCTCAGCGGCGACGGCGGAATCGGCGATATTGCCCGGCGTGGTCAGCTCGTAGAGCGGCAGGCCGGAGATGCAGTCCACCAGCACATGGCTTTTGTACCCCCAGTAGAACTCATACCGCCGCTCATTGTGCTGGTTGGAGGCCGAGT
>ERZ773192.2773-NODE-2773-length-14199-cov-8.046309_pt1 | contig 14199 bp, 12 predicted proteins | sample MGYA00581010_ERZ773192 | MGnify/ENA primary metagenome ERZ773192 (study PRJEB29015, sample SAMEA2737741) | human gut metagenome | biome: human gut; feature: human-associated habitat; material: faeces | place: China | collected 2012 ...
TCCAGCCGTCGTCGAGCTTTTTGCGCGCGTCAGAAAGCTCCTTTTTCGCGTCCGCGAGCTGCGCAGGCGCGTCATCAAGCTGGGCCTTGGCGTCGTCGAGCTCCATTTTGGCGTCGCGCAGCTCCTTTCTGCCCGCGTCGAGCTCGGCCTCGCCCGCGTAATACTCATCCCAGCCGTCGTCCAGCTCACGTTTGCTCGCGGCAAGACTGCTGGCGCTGATGCTGTTTAACTGCGCGATGCTTTCCTCGTCCGGAAGCTGCGCAGCGATGGCGTCGCGCTGCTGCTGATAGCCCGCGCGTTCTGCCGTCAGCGTCTCCCGCTGTGCAAGAAGCAGCGCTTTTCGGCCTGCGACCTCTTCTTCTGGGTAAGCATTCAGTTCTTCCAGTCTTGCATCGATTTCTGCGATCCCTGCATCGAGCTGTGCGATTCCCGCGTCAAGCTGTTTGATCCCTGCCTGCGCCTCTGCGATCTGTGCGCGCATACCGCCCAGCGCGCCGTCCGTCGCGGCGATGGCCGCGCTGTCGCCGCGGCCGAGGTCTTCGAGCAGCTTCTCTGGCCCGCCCTCGTAGGGCGAGCCCGCGGCCGCAAGCGCGTCCGTCACGGTCTTGGCGAGCGAGTTGAGCTGACGCTCGCCGCTTTCCAGCTGTCTCCGGCCCGCGGCAAGCTCCCTTTCGCCGCTCTCGAGCTCCTTGACGCCGTCCTCGTACTGGGCGAGGCCGTCTTCATACTCTGCCCTGCCCTTTTCGTACTCGTCCAGCGCGTCTTCGTACTCTTCCATGCCGTTGAGGTATTGCATCTCGCCGTCATCGAGTTCGATCTTTGCATCGTCCAGCTCGACGCGCGCGTCCTTCAATTCCTGTTGGCCGTCGTAGTAATCCTTCCAGCCGTCGTCGAGCTTCCTGCGCGCATCATTTAGCTCTTTCTGCGCGTCGCCGAGCTTTTCGTCAGCCTCGGCCTTCGCGTCGTCCAGTTCCTTTTGCGCATCGTCGAGCTTTTCCGTCGCCTCATCGACGAGATCATCGTGCCGCAGCTGCGCGCGCGCGTCGCCGAACGGCTCCAGCTCGTCGATGACGGCGTCGATATAGTCGTCATAGTCGCTGTAAAACGCGGTCATCTCCGCCGCGCCGGAAACGCGCACATAGGCTGCCGTGTAGTAGTCGAGCGTGAACGCCTCACGCGGCAGGTAAAGATATGCCTTGACCGTGCCGCTGCCGAGTGTCGACGTGCCGCGCTCCACCGCAAGGTACACGGGCGAGCGCACCGTGCCGACAACGGTATACGTGTCCTGCGCGAGCGCGTCGGAGAGATCGTCCCCCGGCGTGAGTGTGATCGTATCACCGATGGAAATGTTCATCAGCGAGAGCATGTTTTCCTCCACCACGCACTCGTCCGCGCGCTCGGGCATGCGCCCGTCGCGCAGCAGCACCTCGTTGATTCCGCGGCCCGTGAGGGAGAGGACCTTGACCACCGCGTCGAGTGAATCGGACGAGGCGAACGCGTCGATGACGTACTCGCCCTCGGCGTCCTCGACCTTGTCCTGTGCTCGAAGAGAGGTAATGTCGTCGTCGGTCAGACCGAGCGTCGAGAGCACCTGAATGTCCGCTAAGTGCAGAGAATCGAGGTAGTCGTCGCCCGTGCGCTTCATGTCCGGCGCGGTCGCCTTGAGACCGGAGAGAAACGCGACCGACAGCGCGACTAAAATCATAATGGAGAAAAAGCGGCTGCGCGTGTGTTTGATCTCGCGCCAGAAGTCCTTCTGCATGGCGTTTTTCATCGCGCCGCCCCCTTTCGTTCCGATTTCTTCGTTACCATTCGATCAGTTCCACGCTGGTCGGATGCTCATTGCACTGCATGCTCTCCACCGTGCCGTTTTTGATGTGGATGACGCGGTCGGCCATCGGCGTGATGGCGCTGTTGTGCGTGATGACCACGACCGTCACACCCTTTTGCCGGCAGGTGTCCTGCAAGAGCTTGAGGATCTGCTTGCCGGTCACATAGTCGAGCGCGCCGGTCGGCTCGTCGCAGAGCAGGAGCTTCGGATTTTTCGCCAGCGCGCGGGCGATGGCGACGCGCTGCTGCTCGCCGCCGGAGAGCTGGCCGGGGAAGTTGTTCGCGCGCGCGGACAGGCCGACTTCGTTCAAGACCGTCGCTGCGTCGAGCGGGTCTTTACAGATCTGCGCGGCGAGCTCGACGTTTTCAAGCGCCGTCAGGTTGCCGACGAGGTTATAGAACTGGAAGACAAAGCCGATGTCGTGGCGGCGATAGGTCGTGAGCTGGCGGGCGTTGAAGCCGCTCACGCGCGTCCCGTCGACCGTGATGGTGCCGCCCGAGCAGGCGTCCATGCCGCCGAGCATGTTGAGGACCGTCGTCTTTCCCGCGCCCGAGGGGCCGACGATGACGCAGAATTCACCCTTTTCGATCGTAAAGCTGATGTGGTCCACCGCGCGAATTTCGATCTCTCCGCTGTGGTAGACCTTGGAAACATCCTCAAATGTGACGAAAGCCGCCATAGTCCGACTCCTCCGCTTCAAATATCATTTCTATTTTATTATAAGTGGAAAATAACGGAAATGCAAGTGTAGATATAGCAACTTGCATGAAAAAGTCGCTAATTTTTTAGGCAAAACCATGAGAGCTGACGATTGAAATTTGCCTTTTCCGCGCTTATAATACAAACTGAAGTAAATGAGAGAAAGGAGCGTGAAAACGAATATGTTTGAGAACTTCATCAAGCAGGATGTTGACGACATGATCTTCGGCAGCACCAAGCAGATCATCAGCGAGCGCTGAGATCCGTTGTATCGACCACGCGAAAGCGTGGCTTTTTTGTTTTTATCGCCGGAAAGGCGAAAAAGGGCCGCTTCCACGGGAATTTTCGTCCCGAGAGGCGGATTTTTCTTGCCTTTGCACGGTGTGTGTGATATACTTTTTCGGCTAATGAAGGATAAAAGTAAGGAGAGAGAACGCCATGGCTGTGATCGAATACGATTCCTACAAGCAGAAGTTGCTTGCGATGGACGAAACATTTGAAAACCTCTTCAAGGCGCTGGAGATCGAGCAGGCCCGTCAGGAGCTGAACCGCCTCGAGCTCGAGGCGCACGAGGACGGCTTCTGGAACGACCTGGAGCGCTCGCAGAAAAACCAGATGCGCTCCAAGCAGCTGCAAAATAAAATTCACCGCTACGAAAAGCTCGTTTCCACGCGCGACGATCTGCTCGCGCTGATCGACATGGGAACGGAGATGGACGACGCGAGCCTGCTGCCCGAGCTCGAAGAGGGCTACAGTAAACTCGAAGCCGATGTGGAGCAGGCGCGCCTTACGACGCTCCTTTCCGGCGAATACGACAACTGCAACGCGATTCTGACCTTCCACGCCGGCGCGGGCGGCACCGAGGCGCAGGACTGGGCGCAGATGCTCTACCGCATGTATATGCAGTGGGCGAACAAGCACGGCTTTGAATTCGAGATGCTCGACTATCTCGACGGCGACGAGGCCGGTCTCAAGAGCGCGACGGTCATGGTCAAGGGTGAGAACGCCTACGGCTATCTGAAGGGCGAAAACGGCGTGCACCGCTTAGTGCGCGTTTCCCCGTTCGACGCGAACGCCCGCCGCCAGACGAGCTTTGCAGCGCTCGAGGTCATGCCTGAGCTGCCCGACGACATCGAGGTCGAAATTCGTCCCGAGGATATTGAAATGCAGGTCTACCGCGCGTCCGGCGCCGGCGGCCAGCACGTCAACAAGACGTCCTCCGCCGTTCGACTCATCCACAAGCCCACGGGCATCGTCACCGCCTGCCAGACGCAGCGCTCGCAGTTCCAGAACCGCGACTACGCCATGCAGATGCTCAAATCCAAGCTCATGGAGCTCAAAATTCAGCAGCACGCGGAGAAGATCTCCGACATCAAGGGCGTGCAGCTCAAGATCGAATGGGGCAGCCAGATCCGCAACTACGTTTTCATGCCCTATACGCTCGTCAAGGACACGCGGACAGGCTTCGAAACATCCAACGTCAACGCCGTCATGGACGGTGCGCTCGACGGCTTCATCAACGCCTATCTGACTTGTCTTGCCACAAATACGTGGGTCACAAAGAGCTGATTTCTGCGGAAAACGGTAAAAATGCTCTTGCATTCACATCTGAATTGTGATATGATTTTCTAGCTGTTTGAAACAGCCTGATAAAATATGATCTCGGCGAGCCGTCTGCCGACGAAGGGCGGCAAATGGTTTGGAGGAATTTTCATGAACGCTCTGCATACGATTTTAACGATCATTCAGGTCATTCTGGCCGTCGGCCTCGTCGTCATCGTGACGATCCAGTCCGGCAAGTCCGCAGGTCTGTCCGGTGCCATCGCCGGCGGCAGCGGTGATACCTACCTCGGTAAGAACAAGAACAAGGGCCTCGACGCGAAGCTCGCCCTCGCCACCAAATGGGTCGGCGGCGTGTTCATCGTCCTGACGCTGGTTCTGAACCTGTTCTGATGCAAAACAACTTACCGCCGCTCTGCGATGCAGAGCGGCGGTTTTTTGTGTGCTCAGCGCCCACCGGCCCGGGGTTACAGATTTCCGGGCTCCGGCGGTTCCGATGCATTATCCGGCCTTTCAGGCGGCGTACCGCCATCCGGCTTTTCCGGCGGAGTGCCGCCGGAGATGGTCATGGAGCCGTTGGAGTCAAAGCCGTCGCCGTCCGTCGTATAGGCGCTGATCGTGCCGCCGGAGATATCCATGGAGAAATCAAAGCCGGACAGGTCGGAATTGGCCGCGTTCAGGCAGTCGTCCGAGGCACGGATGCGGATGTCGCCCGAAGCGACGTGCAGCGCCGCGGCCTCCAGCCCCTCATCGCAATCCGTGATCGAGATCGCAGGCCCGTCCGTGCCCTCCGCGCCGATCTGGAGCGTGTAGTCGCAGTGGATCGCGTCGTCTGCGGCGGAAATGGTCAGATCGCCGCTTTCGATCGTCAGCAGCTGCGCGGACTGCAGTCGCTCTTCTTTTGTGACGGGGCGTATCAGCATATGAAATGATCCTCCTGTTTCAGAAAGCGCATTAAAAAAGCAAACAAAAGCCGAATGCAGTTGGTATGCACCAAACGCCTTCCCCGGCGGGGAAGCCTTGACCACAGTATACCATACTTCCCCCAATATGCGCAAAGAGCCGCTGCCGGATATCCTTGCTTTTTTTCCCGTTGTTGTCGATGTCAGCCGGAGGCGTTGCATGGGAAAAGCTGCGCGTTTATAATCAGAGCAGAACAACCGAAAAGGGAGGGCAAGGCCGGTGCGGAAGCGGAAGACCGCGAAAACTTCATTCTGCTGCTGGCAGAGCTTCGCGCCGCCATGGACAGTGCGTTCGGCCCCGGCCGGAAATCGCTGACGGCCTGCGCATCCGGCGCGCCGGATACGCTTGCGCGGCAGGACTGGGCAGGCGCGGCGCAGTACCTCGACCTCATCAATCTTATGACCTACGATCTGTGCGGCTGCTGGGCAGGCGTCAGCGGTCACGCGTCGAGCGCAGAGCAGGCAAAAAAAGCCGTACAGTGTATGCTGGCGCAGGGCGTGGCCCCCGGAACGATCTGTATCGGCTCGCCGTTTTACTGCACGGCCATGCGCCTGCGGGAAAAGCCGGAACGGCCGACGTGGGACACGCTTGCGCAGGAGGATTTATTGGAGCTTTTGCAGACGCCCGGCTGGCACAGCGCCTATGACGCGCGGGCAGGCGGCGCATATCTCGTCTACGACGGGCCGGACAATCCATTCGACCGCTGGTTCTTATCGGTGGAGACGGCGCGTTCGCTCGGGCAGAAGCTGGACCTCATCCGCAATGCGGAGCTGGCCGGGATCATCGTCTGGGAAGCGAGCCTCGACACAAAAAATCATTCCTTTGCCGCGCAGCTGCGCGATACATTACTGAGATAAGGTGTGAAAGCTATGCAGTACGGCCATTTTGACAACCAGAGCCGCGAATATGTGATCGACCGCGTCGATCTGCCCGTCTCGTGGACGAATTACATCGGCGTCGGCGATCTGTACGGCGTGTTCAATCACACGGCAGGCGGTATGTGCCATACGGAAGTAAGAATGGGGAGGTAACAGCATGATCCATTTCGGTACCGGCGGCTGGAGAGCCGTCATTGCGGACGAATTTACCAAGGCGAATATCCGCCTGCTCATTGCGGGCCTGTGCAGCCTTATGCACAAGGAGGGGCACGACGGCGCGGAAATCTGCGTCGGCTATGACCGGAGATTTTTATCCAAGGAATCCGCGCACTGGGCGGCAGAGGTCATGGCGGGCTATGGCTTCCGGCCCTATGTCATCAACCGCTCCTCCCCTACCCCGCTCATGATGTTCATGGTCAAGACCCGCGCCATGCCCTACGGTATCGCCGTCACGGCCAGCCACAACCCGGCCATCTACAACGGCATCAAGGTCTTCACCGCCGGAGGCCGGGACGCAGACCGCACGGTCACGGATAAGATCGAGGCTGAGATCGCCCAAATAAATCCGGATACGATCAAATCCATGGACTACGACGCCGCCGTCGCGGCAGGCGTGATCACCGAGCACAACCCGACGAATGAATATATCGACAGCATCCTGTCCGCCATCGATGTGGAGGCCATCAAGAACGCGCAGCTGCGCATTGCGCTCGATCCCATGTACGGCGTCAGCCAGACGAGCCTGAGCATGATCCTCATGACCTGCCGCTGCGATCTGGAGATCATCCACGACCGCCACGACACGCTCTTCGGCGGCAAGCTTCCCGCGCCGAACGAGGACACGCTCGGCCCGCTGGCGGCGGTCGTCATGGACCGCTGGCGCTGCGATCTCGGCATTGCGACCGACGGCGACGCGGACCGCCTCGGCGTGATCGACGATCAGGGCCAATTCGTCCACCCGAATAAGCTGCTCGTCCTGCTCTATTATTACCTCGTCAAATACCGCGGCTGGCAGGGTCCCTGTGTGCGAAACAATTCTACGACTGTCCTGCTTGACCGCGTTGCGGCGGGACTGGGGCAGAACTGCTATGAGGTCCCCGTCGGCTTCAAGTGGGTGTCGGCCAAAATGACCGAAACGGACGCCATCATCGGCGGCGAATCGTCCGGCGGCCTTGCCGTCCGGGGGCATATCTCCGGCAAGGACGGCATCTACGCCGCCGCGCTGCTCGTCGAGATGCTGGCCGTGACCGGCAAGAAGCTTTCTGCGCTCTATCGCGAGATCGAGGCGCAGTACGGCGCGCTGCGCTATGCAGAAGCGTCGTTTACCATGACCCCGGCCCGCAAGCCTGCGCTTCAGCAGTACCTGTTTGAACAGCACGCCTGCCCGGAATTTGAAAACGTCGATCACATCAGCCGTGAGGACGGCTGCAAGGTCTATTTCACGGACGGCAGCTGGGTCATCTGTCGCTTCTCCGGCACCGAGCCGCTCCTGCGCATGGCTGCCGAGGCTGAGACAGACGAAAAAGCCCAGTCCTATCACGTGCTGTAAACGCACAGCCTGCGCCGCAAATGCTGCGGCGCAGGCTGTGCGTTTGTCTTCAGGACGCTTTTCCGGACGGGGCGAGGAACCACAGATAATCCGGCAGCGTGATGCGGCGTGAGACGAAGCTGCGCGGCACCTGATACGGGTCCATGCCGGTCTGATAGGTCCAGCCGTCCATGCGCAGGGCAAATGTGTAATAATCCTTCGCCACGTCCATCGTCAGGTGACTGTATTTGCCCTCCGGGTAGCACAGCACGTACGGGATCTGTCCCGTCGCGGCGGCCAGCGCCGCGTTGGAAAGCTCCATCTCCTGCCGGAGCGCAGGTTCGTCCATGGCGCTGAGATTTCCGTGCGTGTAGGTATGGCTCTGGATGCTGACGAGGCCGGAGGCCGCCAGCTCATATACCTGCTCCTGCGTCATCTTGTGCTGGCTGCCCATGGCATTGCCGATGACAAAGATGGTCGCCTTGGTCTGATACTTTTCCAGCAGCGGATAGAGCACCGTGTAATTGTCGTCATATCCGTCGTCGAAGGTCAGAATGACCGGCTTTTCATAGTCTTCGATGTGCGCAAGGTCTGAGAACCAGATCGGCTCATATCCGTTTTCCTGCAAATATTGCAGCTGCTCCTCCATCCCGGCCTCGCTGACAAATAGATCGGAATATCCCCAGATCTCGTCCCCCACGGCGTGGTACATGAGGACCGGCACGTTCCAGCCCTCGGGGATCTGGCCGACGGTCTGCCGCCGTGCCAGATAGCGAAGCCCGTCCGGGGCTTCGCCCCATTCCAGCCCGAGCCGCTGTGCGGCCTCTGCCAGCGGGATATACTCCCGGCCCTGAAATTGAACCGTCTCCAGTCCTTCCAGCTGTGCGTCGGCATTTAGGGTCTTTGCCGCCTCCAGCACGTCAGCCAGCGCGGCCCATTGCGTCTCATCCGCCTGATAAAGCTCCGTCAGCCGTCCCAGCAGCCAGACCGGTTCCGACAGCAAAAGCACGGGTTCCGGCTCCTCTTCGATGATAGGCTCCACCGGCGGTTCAACCGGCGCGGGCGGCTCCTCCGGAGATTGCACCTGCGCGGCGGGAGGCTCCGGCAAAGCCGCCTCCGGCGCGGCGCAGGCGCAGAGCAGCGCCAGCAGGAAAAAGCAGGCAAGCAGGCAGGAAATACGCATTTGGGATCCCTCTTCGTTTCGTTTTTTGTCAGTTTACCATGATTTTTCAGGCAAAACAAGTCCGGGGAGCAGTTTTTCTTGACGGCAGTGCCGCTTCTGACTATAATAATGTATATTCCAAAAAGGAGACGGCGCTTCGTCATGCTTCTATCGTTTTTTCAGCGGCTCGGAAGGCCGTTTCGCACCATGCGGCCGGGACGGCTGATCGTTCTGGTGTTCCTCTTCATCATCCTGCTCGGCGCGGGTCTTCTGTGCCTGCCCGCCGCATCGCGCTCCGGCGAACCCACGCCGTTTCTGACGAGCCTGTTTACCGCGACTTCTGCGACCTGCGTGACGGGCCTCATCCGCGTCGACACCGGGACGCACTGGGCCATGTTCGGTCAGGTCGTCATTCTCCTGCTCATTCAGATCGGCGGTCTCGGCTTTATGACCATCGCCTGTCTGTTTTTCTTCGCGCTCCGCCGCAAGATCGGCCTGCGGGAGCGCATGGTGCTGGCACAGGCCCTCGGCAGCGACAGCTACAGCGGCATCGTGAGCCTTGTGCGCAATATCCTGCGCGGCACAGCCGCAGTCGAGGGGGCGGGGGCGCTCATTCTGTTTTTCCGCTTCCTGCCGGAGTTCGGCTTCGGAAAGGCTCTGTGGTACGGCGTGTTCCACTCGATCTCCGCGTTCTGCAACGCGGGCTTTGACGTGCTTGCGGATACAGACGTAGGCGGGAGCCTCTGCCGCTACGCGACAGACCCGGTCGTGAATTTCACCATCATGGCGCTCATCATCATCGGCGGCCTTGGCTTCGCCGTCTGGGGCGACATCCGGCACAACCGCCGCTTTTCCCGCATGAGCGTCTATACGAGACTGGTCATTCTCATCACAACAGTCCTGATCTTCGGCGGCGCGGGCATTTTCGCCGCGCTGGAATGGAACAATCCCGGCACGCTTGGCGGCCTGACCCCTTCGCAGAAGCTGATGGCGGCGCTGTTCCAGTCGGTCACGCTCCGCACGGCGGGCTTTGCGACCTTCGACCAGAACGCGCTGTCAGACGTATCAAAGGCTGTGGCAGATTTTCTGATGCTTGTCGGCGGCTCGTCCGGCTCGACGGCGGGCGGCGTGAAGACCGTGACGGTCGGCGTGATTCTGCTTGCCGCGTGGTCGACCGCGCGCGGCAGGACAAGCGTGCAGATCATGAAGCGCCGGATCCCGCAGCAGGCCGTTGCGAACGCGTCCGCGCTGTTCATTCTGGTGCTGCTGCTGTCCGGCCTCGGCGCGGCGTTTTTGAGCATTGCGGATCATGTCAGTCTGGAAAACGCGCTGTATGAGACGATTTCTGCGCTGTGCACCGTCGGTCTGACGACCGGCATCACGAGTTCACTGTGCGCCGCATCGCAGATCGTTCTGATCATTTTTATGTTCTTCGGGCGGCTTGGGATCATGACCATCAGCGTCGGCTTCATGGCCGCCGACCGCGCCGAAGAACGCGTCAGCTACGCGGAAACAAAAATCATGATCGGGTGAGCGGATAAGGCGTCAGAATATACCGATTTTACGGTAATTTTCGGCAAATTCGTAACTGCCCAATGGGCCGACAGAATCGTCGGCCCCTGCAACGACCCTCGCTAACCCCTGTAGGGGCGGACGACTCTGTCCGCCCGCAGAATATACCGATTTTACGGTAATCTTCGGCAAATTTGCAGCTTCCCAACGGGCCGATGTGTGCATCGGCCCCTACACTCCAATGGGTGAGTGCATCCGATTTTTTTGAAATTCCACCTGAACGACCGGCGGTTATACGCAGACAAAGGGAGTAAAACCATGAAAAAAACATATATTGTAATTGGACTTGGACGCTTCGGCTGTGCGGTCGCACAGCGGCTGTATGAGCTTGGGAGCGAGGTACTGGCGATTGATCTTCGGCCTGAGCTTGTGCAGCGGATAGAGAGCAAAGTCACCTGCGCCGCCGTGTGCGACGTGCGGGATGAGGACGCACTGCGCACGCTCGGCGTGCGCAATTACGACTGCGCTGTCATCGCCATCGGCGGCGATCTGGCTACGAGCGTCGTTGCGACGCTGAACCTCAAGGAGCTGGGCGTGCAGAGCGTCGTGTGCAAGGCCACCGACGAAACACAGCGCCGGGCGCTGGAAAAGATCGGGGCAGATCATGTCGTCGTGCCGGAACGTGAATCCGGCATCAAGCTGGCGCAGTCTTTGACCTCGTCGAGCATTCTGGACTTTATCGAGCTTTCGCCGGACTGCGGCATTGCCGAGCTGCAGACGCCGAGCGAATGGTGCGGCAAGAGCATCCGGGAGCTGGATATCCGCGCAAAATACGGCGTGAACGTCATCGCCGTGCGGGAAAACGGAAAGGTACACGTCACGCTGGACGCGAACCGCCCGCTGAACGAGCATATCACGCTTGTCCTGCTCGGCGAGAACGACCGGCTCGCGAGGGTGAATCCGTGATGGAGGAAACAATCACAAGCCGCCGGAACCCGCTTCTGGCGCACACGAAAAAGCTGCTCACCTCGCGCGCCTACCGCGAAAAATCCGGCGAATTCGCCGCCGACGGCGTGAAGCTGCTGGCGGAGGCCGCGCGTTGGTACCCGGGGCTGCATACTGTGATTGCGGAGGAACACGTAGAATTATGTAAACTATCAGATGCCGTGCGCGTTGTCCGTGTACCCAGGGATGTGATGCAGTCCGTCTCTCTGATGGACGCGCCGCAGGGCGCGATCTTCCTCTGCCGCCTGCCGGAGCGGAAGCCCGGCACGATCCTGCCGGGGACGCTTCTGCTGGACGGCATTCAGGACCCCGGCAATCTCGGCACGATTCTCCGCACGGCGGACGCGCTGGAGGTTCCGGTCGTGCTGCTGGACGGCTGCGCCGACACGTATAACCCCAAGACGGTCCGCGCCTCCATGGGCGCGGTGTTCCGCACCCAGCCTGTCAGCATGACGAGGCAGCAGGCCATCGCTGCCTGCCGGGAAGCGCATATCCCGCTGCTGGCGACCGCCATGTCTGCCGACGCTGTTGATCTGCGGCAGGCAGATTTGTGCAATGCGGCGGTCGTGATCGGCAGCGAGGGGCAGGGAATTTGTCCAGAACTATTCGCGGCTGCGGAGCAGAAAATCATCATTCCCATGTCGCCTCGCTGCGAGTCGCTGAACGCGGCAGTCGCCGCGACGATCGTTCTGTGGCAGATGAAGCGCTGAAGCCATATATAATATATCAAAAGTCCGAGAAAGACAGAGGGATTTTTATGCTGGAATACTGGTTGTGGCTGACCGGTCGCAGGGGCGTGGGACTGCGCGGGCTGCGTGCGCTGCTAGAGCAGTTCGGAACGCCCGAGGCGGTCTACTGCGCAGCAGAGCAGGATTACCCGCAGGCGCTGCGCCCGGAGGGGCGCGCTTCGCTTGCCGATAAGGAGCTTGCGCCTGCGCGGCAGATCCTGCAGCAGTGCTACCGGAAGAACATCCATGTTCTGACGTTTCAGGACGCCGCTTATCCGAACCGGCTCAAAAATCTTGACGATGCGCCTCTGGTATTGTATTATCAAGGCGTTTTCCCGGATTTTGATGCGGAACCGGTCATCGCCATGGTCGGCACGCGCAAGGCCTCCGCGTATGGGCTTCTTCAGGCGAAGCGCCTCGGCTATGAGCTTGGCCGCTACGGCGCAATTATTGTATCCGGCGGCGCAGCCGGAATTGACACCATGGCACTGCGCGGGGCCATATCCTCCGGAACAGCGCCGGTGGCTGTTTTTGCCTGCGGCGTGGATATCGATTATCCGTCGGCGAACCGGAGCCTGTTTGAGGATCTTCGCGCCCACGGCTGCGTCATCAGTGAGCTTCCGCCCGGAACGCCGCCGCTGGCGGAGCATTTTCCGCCCCGCAACCGCATTCTGAGCGGTCTTGCGCTCGGCTCCGTCGTCGTGGAAGCGCCCAGAAAGAGCGGCGCGCTCATCACCGCCCGCCACGCGCTCGAACAGGGCCGGGATGTGTTCACGCTGCCCGGAAATCTCGGAAATCCGACCTGCGAGGGCAATATCCAGCTGCTCAAGGAGGGCGCGATCCTGATCTCCGAGGGCTGGGACGTTTTACAGGAATATACCTATCTCTACCCGGATCTGCCCCTGCGCCAGAGGCCGTTCGGCCCCATGACGCTCGGCCCGCAGGAGACGAAGGACAACCTTGTTGTGGCGGAAACTTCGTCCAACCCGGAAAAAACTGACACAAAAGCCGTTGACAAGCAGGAAAACAGGGCTTATATTGACGTACAGGAAATTTTGCCGCGCGTATCTGCCGACGAAGCCGCCGTTCTGCGGCAGCTGGAGGGCGGAAAGCAGCCGGTCGACCGGATGATCGACGAAACGCAGCTGCCCGCCGGGCGCGTACTGTCCGCGCTGACGCTGCTGGAGGTCAAGGGCTTTGTCAAGCGGCTGCCGGCCCGGTATTATGAGCTGGCGAAAAAATAACATGGAGGCGTCTATGCCGAACGCAAAACAGAATCTGGTCATCGTGGAGTCTCCCTCGAAGGCCAAAACCATCGGAAAATATCTTGGCCCCGACTATCAGGTCAAGGCCAGCATGGGCCATCTGCGCGATCTGCCGAAGAGCACGCTGAGCGTCGATATCGAGCACGATTTTGAGCCGGAGTACCAGCCGCTCAAGGGAAAGGAAGACATCATCGCAGACCTGCGCAAGGCCGCGAAGGGCTCCGGCCGCATCTATCTCGCGACTGACCCGGACCGCGAGGGCGAAGCCATCTCGTGGCATTTGAAATATCTGCTGAACATTCCGGATAACGAGACATACCGCGTGACCTTCAACGAGATCACACGCAACGTCGTGCAGGAATCCATCCAGCACCCGCGTCCCATCGACCAAAATCTCGTCGACGCGCAGCAGGCGCGCCGCGTGCTCGACCGCATTGTCGGCTATCAGCTCAGCCCCCTGCTCTGGAAAAAGATCCGCAAGGGCCTGTCCGCCGGACGCGTGCAGTCTGTCGCGACCCGTCTGGTCGTCGACCGCGAGAACGAGATCCGGGCCTTTGTCCCGCAGGAATACTGGACGCTGGATGTAAATCTGAACCGCGCCGGCAAGCCCGGCAGCTTCACCGCGCACTACTACGGCGACCCGCAGAAGCGCGAGCTGACGAGTGAGCAGGATGTGCAGTCCGTTCTGGACGCGCTGGAGGGCCAGCCGTTTTCCGTGACCGGCGTGAAGAAATCGGAGAAAAAGCGCACCCCCGCGCCGCCCTTTATCACCTCGACACTCCAGCAGGAGGCATCGCGCAAGCTCAACATGACCCCGCGCCGCACGATGATGATCGCGCAGCAGCTTTACGAGGGCGTAGAGATCTCCGGTGAGGGCTCTGTCGGCTTGATCACTTACATGCGTACCGATTCCCTGCGTATCTCCGAGGAGGCGCTGGCCGCTGCAGGCGAGGTAATTCGCAGCCGCTACGGCACGGCATATTATGCTGAGCCTCGCCGCTACAAGCCGAAGTCCGGCGCGCAGGACGCGCACGAGGCCATCCGCCCCTCGAACGTCAACCTGACGCC
>ERZ773192.2777-NODE-2777-length-14191-cov-36.296902_pt1 | contig 14191 bp, 10 predicted proteins | sample MGYA00581010_ERZ773192 | MGnify/ENA primary metagenome ERZ773192 (study PRJEB29015, sample SAMEA2737741) | human gut metagenome | biome: human gut; feature: human-associated habitat; material: faeces | place: China | collected 2012 ...
TTAATATTTATTGAAAATCAGATAATTACATCTTCTTAGTTCCTTCAGAACTACTCTTACAGCTATGTATCTGAATATCAGTGTATTTTATTTTTGTATCTCAAAAAGAAAAATTGTATTTAAAAGTCTATAGAAGGGCTTTTAAATACAATTTTCTATCTATTTTCTACCGAAAAGAGTACTAATATAGAAAACCGAACAACCATAATGGTATTTTATTATTTATTCCATACTCTATATCATCAGCAACAATATATGCATCAGAAAGTCCATTTATTTGTTGTTTACCTTTGTTTCTACCACCGACTTCAAAAGTATAGCGTCCATCAATAAAGAAATCACTCTCTTTAGAAACGTTTATTTTGTGGCAATAACGCAATTGGTTGGCAAAAAAAGTTTCCCTGACATTTCCAATATCAATTTGACTGGCAGACAATGCATACATTAAATTAGGATTCTCTAAAAACAGTTTATCAGGTTTCTGCAAGCGGCTTATGCCGGAGCCTTCTTTTTGGAGATTCATAGTCAGACAGCTGTCATGGAGGGCATCCAGATAGGCCAGCAATGAATTACGCGAGATTCCTATCCGTTCGCTTAGTTTACTGACATTAGGAATAAAAGGCGCCGACTCTGCAATGATATATAGTAACTGCTTAATTTTAGTTGTATATGAAATATCAACCCCTCTTAACTGTGGAATTTCCAATTCCACAATCAGATTGACCACTTCATTTATTCTTGAATAATAAAGAGCGGGTAATTCATTGTAATAAGGATAATACCCATGTTTCAAATAATCAGAAAAATGTTTCAGAACTTTTTGGCCAAACAGCCCATTTCCCTCCAGTGGGTAGTGGGAGAAAAAAGTTTCCGATTCTTTAGACCAAAACGGCAGTTTCTGTCCAGTGGGTACTGAGGGAAGGCTTTTTCAAAATCTTTCGTTCAAAACCGGCAAAACACTCCAGTGGTTATTGGAGAGAGAAAATTTTCGGAAACCGTCAGTTTTGACCCTCTGCCGAGGCTACCAGATGAGGGAACGAAATTTTTCTTCAAAAACCTTAGACCAAAACGGTTTCTCGTGACCGGTGAGAAGTGAAGGAAAGATTTTTTTCCAAAAAAGTGGACCACTTGGACGGTTTTCCTCCAGTGGGTATTGAGGACGGGATTAACCCTCCGGAAAGGATGATCCGAAATATGTATGAAAAGCTGCCACAGGAATTAAAAGAACGAGGTGCTTTCTGCCTCTGGAAATATGAGGAGCGAGACGGAAGCAGGACGAAGGTGCCGTATCAGACGAACGGCCTCTGTGCTGATTCTTCTAACAAGGTCACCTTCACGGATTACGCCATCGCCGTCAGGCACAGGGCCGCTTATGACGGAATCGGCATCGGCGTCTTCGGTGACATCTGCGCCATCGACATCGACAGCTGTGTCGAGAACGGCGTGCTGTCGGATATGGCCAAAGACATCATCACCCGGATGAATACCTATACGGAATACAACCCGTCCGGGACAGGCGTGCGGATTCTGTTCAAAGCCTCACTCCCGGCTTACGACAAGGACCGCTATTGCATCAATAACCGCCGGATCAAACTGGAGGTCTATGAATAGACAGCTGAATATCGATGCGGCCCTTGACAGCAGAATCACCGCACTCTACTGCAGATTATCCCGTGATGATGAGCTTCAAGGTGACAGCAACAGTATAAAAAACCAGAAAGCGATTTTACAGAAATATGCGGATGATAACAGATTCCGCAACACCCAATTCTTCGTGGACGATGACTACGGTGGGACCACCTTTACAAGACCGGATTGGCAACGGCTCATCAGTATGGTCGATGAAGGCAGGGTCGGGACGCTTATCGTAAAGGACCTGAGCCGTCTCGGAAGAGATTATCTGAAGGTGGGATACTACACCGAGATAGCATTCCCGGAGGCGGATGTACGGTTCATTGCCATAAACAACGGCGTGGACAGCGCAAGCCAGACCGAGAGCGATTTCACCCCGTTCCTCAACATCATGAACGAGTTCTACGCCAAGGATACGAGCAAGAAAATCCGTGCCGTATTTAAGGCAAAGGGCCAGGCTGGAAAGCCGCTCTGCACGAATCCGCCTTACGGCTATCTGAAAGGCCCTGAGGACAATATGCACTGGATCGTGGACGAGGAGGCCGCAAAGGTGGTGCAGACGATTTTCGATTTATGCATGAAGGGCTATGGCCCCTCACAGATCGCACAGGAGTTGCACGAGCGGCAGATACCCGTTCTACCCGTTCCTACGGCGCACTTGCAATCCATCGGTGTGAAAACGCCCGGAAAGGTGCCGGATGACATCTATGCGTGGTCTCCTCGGTCCGTAGCGGATATCCTCGATAAGCAGGAGTATCTGGGCCACACGGTGAACTTCAAGACCCATAAAAATTCCTTCAAAATCAAGAAGAAGATCAACAACGATCCTTCTGAATGGGCTGTGTTCGAGAACACCAACGAGGCCATTATCGAGCAAGGCGTCTTCGATGCCGTAAAACGCATACGGGACGGACGCAGACGGGTGGACCGCCTCGGTGCCATGCCGATGCTCTCCGGAATGCTGTTCTGTGCCGATTGCGGAGCGAAACTGTATCAGGTCAGGGGCAAAGACCGGCCACACGAAAGAGAGTACTTCGTATGCGCCAGCTACCGAAAGGTCAAAGGCGGATGCAGTTCCCATCAGATCCGGAATGTGGTGATTGAGCAGCTTCTCCTCGATGACCTACAGCGAGTCACGAATTATGCCCGGAACCACGAGGCGGAGTTCATACAGCTGGTTACCAAGAGTTCTGAAAAGGCTCTCGAAAAGGAGATCAGGGACAGCCGCCGTGAGTATGACGAGGCCAAGGCTCGGATTACCAAACTGGATACCCTGATTCAGCGAATTTACGAAGACAACGTGGAAGGCAAGATCAGCGATGAGCGGTTTGCGAAAATGTCGGCTACATACGAGGCGGAGCAAGCTCAACTGACCGAACGGGCCGCCGAGCTGGAAAAGCTTCCGTCCGATGCACGGCAGAAAGCCATCAACGCAGATTATTTTCTTTCGCTGGTACGCAAGTACACGGACATTCAGGAACTGGACGCACAGATCATCCGGGAATTCGTGGAGAAAATTCTGGTCTTCAAAACCGAAAAGGTCGATGGCCGGAGGGTGCAGAGAATCCGTATTATCTACAATTGCATCGGGGCAATAGACATCCCCGAACAGGATGAAAAAACGGCATAGCCGCATTTCACGACTATGCCGATTCTTTCAGGGAAAATCAAATCCCTAATGTAGGACCCCTTCTGCACTCCCCTTGTTTTAGTCGCCTATTCCCAATATCGCAGTTCCGTGTTTTACGCACGTTCATTAGCATTCTCATACTGACAGTTTAACCTTTAGACAGCTTGTTAGCGAAAGATCATTTGGTACCGACCGCCACCTGCAATTTCTTTCAAAAGGCATCTACAAAATCATACCAAAGTGATGCAATGCCTCCTTGATCGCCTTTTCCTTCTCCGGTGGGCATTGGAGCTGTTTGGCATTCTCCGACTTCGGTTTATTATAATTCTCACGTTCAATAATACCGCATTTCTGCTTTACCTGTGCGATATAAAGACGGCTGACCTTCAAGCCGGTATGCTCAAGAACATACGCCTTGATTTCCTCATAGGTTGCCTTACTCTCCGCCGAAGTCAAATCCAGCTCGTCCATCTTCACTTCGATCTCGATATGTTCCTTGCTTTGAAGTTTGGACAATAAACATACCGTCTCCACATTCGCCGTACCGGGGAACATATCCACAGCCGCGGCGCGGACGGCGGCATAGCCCGCCTGTGCAAACAGCTTCACATCCCGGGCCATGGTCGCCGGATCACAGGAGACGTAGACAATGCGCTGCGGCGCCATCGATGCCGCAGCGGCGACCACCTCCGGGCTGAGCCCCTTGCGGGGCGGGTCCACGCATATCACGTCCGGGCGCAGGCCCCGGGCGGCGAAGTCCGCCGCGGCCGCCGCCGCGTCGCCGCAGAAGAATTCCACATTCTCTATCCCGTTGCGGCGGGCATTCTCCCTGGCGTCGGCAATGGCCTCCGGCACGATCTCCGCGCCGATGACCCTCGCCGCCCGCCGGGCCATCACCTGGGTGATGGTGCCCGCGCCGCAGTACAGGTCCAGCACCGTCTCATGCCCGGTCAGTCCCGCGAAGTCCACAGCGGTATCGTACAGCACCTCCGCCATGTCATGGTTCACCTGATAAAAGGATGGCACACTCAGCCGGAAGGACAGGCCGCACAGGGTATCCTCCAGCACGTCCGCGCCCCACAGGGTGCGGTATTCGCTGCCCAGTACAGCCCCGGTGGGCTGGGTGTTCACGCCCAGCACCACGCCCACGGCATTCGGCAGCGCCTGCCGCATAAGCGACACCAGCGTGTCCTCGCAGGGCAGCTTCCTCCCGTTGACCAGCACGCAGACCAATGACTGCCCCGCGCTGTTCGTGCGGACATACAGGTGCCGCACCAGACCCCGCCGGGTCCTTTCATCGTAACAGGGCACGCCGCACTCCCGGATGTACCGCCGCAGGGCCTCCGCTGCCGCGTCGGCCTGGGGCTTCTGTATCCGGCAGCAGTCCACCGGGATCACCTGATGGCTGCGGGCCTTGTAGAACCCCACCTGCCCATCGGCGGACACGGGGTACTGGCTCTTGTTGCGGTAGTGCAGCGGCGCACCGGAGAGGATACCCTCCACTGTCACATCGCTGCCGCCGATGCGGCGCAGGGCGTCCTGCACCCGCTGGCGCTTGGCCTCCAGCTCCTCTTCCCTGTCCATGTGACGGAAGTCGCAGCCGCCGCACCGCCCATAGTACGGGCAGTCCGGCTCCACCCGGTGGGGCGAGGGCGCGTATACCCGCACCGCCTTGCCGAAGGCGGCGTTTTTCAGCGCCTTCAGGATGAGCACATCACAGTCCTCGCCCCGCAGCGCCCGGTGGACGAACACCGCCTGCCCGTCGATGCGGGCCACGCCCAGTCCCTCGGAGGTATACCCCTCGATGCGGGCGCGGTAGGTCTTGTTCTTCTCCGGCACGGCTCAGAACTCGAACTTGCTGATGACCTTGCCGATGGCATCGGCAAAGGCGGCCAGCGTCTTGTTGTCCCGGCCCTTGCTGCGGCGGATGAGGCCGATGAGCATATCGCCCAGCTGGACCAGCTTCTGGTACGCCGCCGTGGCCTTGGGCGCCCCCTCGTAGGCCCGGGTCTTGCGCTCCGGCAGATAGCCGGGGGCAAGCTGCTTGTCGGCGATCAGATCGTACTCCTCGGTATACTGGGGCGCGTGGGCTGCAAAGCCCAGCCCCTTTACCGTCTCGGCGTAGACGGGTGCCACCTCGCGGTCACCGTGGACCACGAAGACATGAGTGGTCTTTGCCGGATCAAAGTGCTTGATCCAGTCCACCAGATGGTCATGGTCAGCGTGAGAGCTGAGGCCGGGGAAATTGACGATCTTGGCCCGGACGGCCACATCCTCGCCGAAGAGCTTGACGCTGTCGACCCCGTCCAGCAGGTTGCGGCCCAGCGTGCCCGGGGACTGGAAGCCCACGAACACCACGGCGCTGTCGGCGCGCCAGAGGTTATACTTCAAATGGTGGCGGATACGGCCCGCGTCGCACATACCTGATGCGGAGATAATGACCTTGGGGGTCTTGTCCACGTTCAGCAGCTTGGACTCGTCTACCGTCTCGGTCAGGTGCAGGCCGGGGAAGCTGAACATATGGGTGCCGTCCTGCACCAACGCCAGGGCGTCCTCATCCAGATAGCCCCGCAGATCGCCGCAGAAGATGGTGGTGGCCTTCTTGGCCAGCGGGCTGTCCACGTACACCGGGAAGTCCTTGACGGACGTGACCAGATTTTTGTCCTTGATCTCGCGGATGAAATACAGCAGCTCCTGGGTGCGGCCCACGGCGAAGGAGGGGATGACCACGTTGCCGCCCTTGCCCAGCGTCTCGTCGATGATCTCCGCCAGCTGGCCGGTATAGCTCCACACCTCGGTGTGATTGCGGTCGCCGTAGGTGGACTCGGTGAGCACATAGTCCGCGCTGTCGAAGAACTGGGGATCGCGGATGATGGGCTGATCCACGTTGCCGATATCGCCGGAGAACACCACGGTGCGCGTTTCATCACCCTCATGGCAGGTGAGCTTGATGCTGGCGCTGCCCAGCAGATGGCCGGCGTCGATGAACTGCGCCGTCACGCCCTCCACCACGGGAATGTCCTGGCCGTATTCGCAGGTCTGGATAAACTCCCGCACCCGCAGGGCGTCGGCCACGGTGTAGATCGGCTCCACCTCCGGACGTCCGGCGCGCTTGTTCTTGCGGTTCTGGTACTCCGCGTCCTGCTCCTGGATATGGGCGGAGTCCTGGAGCATAATGTCCAGCAGATCGGCGGTCAGGCGGGTGGTAATGATCTTACCCTGAAAGCCGTTTTTGATGAGCATGGGGATGCGGCCGGAGTGGTCGATATGGGCGTGGGTCACCAGCACCACATCAATGCTGCCGGGGTGAAAGGGCAGCGCGGTGTTGTCGATCTCGTCCCGGCCCTGCTGCAGGCCGCAGTCCACCAGGATATGCTTGCCGTTGACCTCCAGACAATGGCAGCTGCCGGTAACGCACCGGTCAGCGCCGTAAAAGCGCAGCTTCATGGCGAAAACTCCTTCTCTTTGATAGTACCGTCAGTATACCACACTTTTCCGCGCTGCACAACCGCAAAGCGGCACGACTGACCGATAACTGTTCACAGAAAATCTTTTTGCATTAGACAAAAGAGTGTGGTATACTCTACTGGTATAATTATGTACGATTATCTTTTTACTTAGAAAGGATACAGAATATATGGGACTGTTTACCAAGGTCTTCGGCACCTACAGCCAGCGGGAGCTGAAGAGCATCTACCCCATCGTGGACAAGATCACCGCCCTGGAGGACGAGTACAAGCAGCTGACCGACGCCGAGCTTCAGGCCAAGACCCCGGAGTTCAAGGCGCGTCTGGCCAACGGTGAGACGCTGGACGACATCCTGCCGGAGGCCTTTGCCGCCGTGCGGGAGGCCGCGGACCGCGTGCTGGGTATGCGCCCCTATCCCGTCCAGCTGGTGGGCGGCATCGTGCTGCACCAGGGCCGCATCGCCGAGATGAAGACCGGCGAAGGCAAAACGCTGGTGGCCACCCTGCCTGCCTATCTGAACGCGCTGACCGGCGAGGGCGTTCACATCGTCACCGTCAACGACTACCTGGCCAAGCGTGACTCCGAGTGGATGGGCAAGGTCCACCGCTTCATGGGCCTTACCGTGGGTCTGATCATCCACGACATGAAAAAGGAGGAACGCCAGAAGGCCTATCAGGCGGACATCACCTACGGTACCAATAACGAGATGGGCTTCGACTACCTGCGTGACAATATGGCCCTGTACGCCAACGAGCAGGTCCAGCGGGGCCACGCTTTCGCCATCGTGGACGAGGTGGACTCCATTCTGATCGATGAGGCCCGTACCCCCCTGATCATCTCCGGTATGGGCGAGAAGTCCACCCAGCTGTACGATATGGCCGAGATGTTCGCCGCCCGGCTGAAGAAATTTGTGGTGGTGGAGAGCGATGACAAAGAGGAGGAAGCCACCGACATCGACGCCGACTATGTGGTGGACGAGAAAGCCCGCAGCGTCACCCTCACTGCCCGGGGCGTGAAGAAGGCGGAGGAGTTCTTCCATCTGGACAACCTGTCCGACCCGGAAAACAGCACCATCGCCCACCACATCAACCAGGCCATCAAGGCCCACGGCATCATGAAGCGCGACGTGGACTATGTGGTCAAGGACGGCGAGGTGGTCATCGTGGACGAGTTCACCGGCCGCCTCATGTTCGGCCGCCGGTACTCCGAGGGTCTGCACCAGGCCATCGAGGCCAAGGAGCACCTGTCCGTCCAGCGCGAGAGCAAGACGCTTGCCACCATCACGTTCCAAAATTACTTCCGCCTCTACCGCAAGCTGTCCGGTATGACTGGTACGGCGCTGACGGAGGAGGAGGAATTCGCCACCATTTACGCGCTGGACATCATCGAGATCCCCACCAACCGCCCCATCGCCCGTATCGACAACGAGGACAGCGTGTACAAGACCGAGAACGGCAAGTACCGCGCCGTCATCCAGCAGGTAAAGGCGTGCCACGCCAAGGGCCAGCCGGTGCTGGTGGGCACCGTGTCCATCGAGAAGAACGAGCTGCTGGGCAAGATGCTGACCCGCGAGGGCATCAAGCATAACCTGCTGAACGCCAAAAACCATGAGCGCGAGGCCGAGATCGTGGCCCAGGCGGGCCAGTTCGGCGCCGTCACCGTGGCCACCAACATGGCCGGTCGTGGTACCGATATCATGCTGGGCGGCAACGCCGAGTATATGGCCAAGAACGACCTCCGCAAGGCCGGCCTCACCGACGAGCTCATCGCCGAGGCCACCGGCTACGCCGAAACGGATAACCAGGAGATCCTGGACGCCCGGAAGCTGTTTGCCGAGAAGCTGGCCCAGCACAAGGCAGAGATCGCCGGCGAGGCCGACAAGGTCCGCGCCGCCGGCGGCCTGTTCATCATCGGCACCGAGCGCCATGACTCCCGCCGTATCGACAACCAGCTCCGCGGCCGTGCCGGCCGTCAGGGCGACCCCGGCGAGACCCGCTTCTACATCTCCCTGGAGGACGACCTCATGCGCCTGTTCGGCGGCGACCGCGTCACCGGCATGATGGAGCGCATGAACATCGACGAGGACACCCCCATCGAGAACAAGATGCTCTCCCGCGCCATCGAGCAGGCCCAGACCACGGTGGAAAGCCGCAACTTCCAGGCCCGTAAGTCCGTGCTGGAGTACGACGACGTGATGAACAAGCAGCGCGAGATCATCTACGGCCAGCGCAAGCAGGTGCTGGACGGCATGGACGTCAAGGGCATCATCATGGGCATGATGGAGAGCGCCATCGGCCACCAGGTCCGCAGCGCCTTCATGGGTCAGGAGCACCTGGACATGGTCCAGTGCAAAGAGCTTCTCCGCGGCTTGGAGGGTGTGTACTTCACCAAGTACACCGTGAAGATCGACGAGAGCCAGCTCCCCACCCTGACCGAGGACGATTTCATCGAAATGTTCACCAAGGCCGCCGCCGACTTCTACGAGAAGAAGGAGCAGGAAATCACACCGCCCGTCATGCGTGAGCTGGAGCGCGTGGTGCTGCTGCGGGTGGTGGACGAATACTGGATGGACCATATCGACGCCATGCAGGACCTGCGCCAGGGCATCCGTCTGCGGGCCTACGCCCAGACCAACCCGGTGGACGCCTACAAGAAGGAGTCCCTGGAGATGTTCGAGGAGATGATCGACGCCATGAAGGAGGAGACGGTGCGCCGTCTGTACTCCGTCCGCCTGCGCCAGAACGAGGAAGTCAAGCGCGAGCGCGTGGCCAGCGGCATGACCGAGAACGTGGGCGGCGACGGCACCGTGAAGAAGCGCCCCACCAAGGTGGTCAAGGTCGGCCGCAACGACCTGTGCCCTTGCGGCAGCGGGCTGAAATGGAAGAAGTGCACCTGCAAGGAGTACCACTCCTGATTTCGGCCTATGCTTCTCCCCTGTACGCTGCCTACGGTCGCATGGCGCCAGCCAAATCAAAGATTTGGGCCGCCAAAGTGCCTGCGGCAGCGGGTTAAAATGGAAGAAATGCACCTGCAAGGAGTACCACTCCTGAGTAACTTCAAACGACACCCGCTTCGCTGGGCTGTCGTTTGAGCGGGCTGCGGCCTGCTGCAGCGCACGACGTGCGCGTCAAAGTCGCGCACGCGCACGTTTGCAGGCCGAGAAGAATTTTCGGCGACGTACACGCCGCCGCCGAAAATAGATTTGATTTTATTTGCGTCTGCGGACGCAAACTCTGCGAGGCATTGCAAAATGGCGGGCGGCGGCTGAAGCCGCCGCCCGTCTCATCTTAATGTAGGGGGCGGCGTCCCCGACGCCCCGTCCCCCTCCGGAAGGAGACACTATGTTCCACATCCACACAAAAAACAACCTGGTCTATCTGGCCTCTGATGTGTTGGAAAACGGCGCCATCACCCACGGCTTTTCCACCCGTAAGGGCGGTGTCTCCCCCACCCCCTGGGACAGTCTGAACCTGGATGACCGCCGGGGCGATGACCTGGCCAATGTACAGGAGAACTTCCGCCGCCTGTGCACCGCGCTGGACACGGATGTGCAGCGGGCGGTACTCAGCCGTCAGGTGCACCGCAGCGATGTGCGCCGCGTCACGGCGGTGGACTGCGGCAAGGGCCTGTGGCAGCCGCAGGACTACGACAGCGCCGATGCCCTGGTGACGGACGTGCCGGGCATCCCCCTGATCGTGTTCTCCGCCGACTGCAACGTACTGCTGCTCCACGACCCGGTGCGCCGGGTCATCGGCGCAGCCCACGCCGGCTGGCGGGGCACCGCCGCCGGCATCGCCGCGGAGACGGTACGCGTCATGGCCGAGGATTACGGCTGCGACCCGGCGGACCTCCGCGCCGCCATCGGGCCGGCCATCGGGCCGTGCTGCTTCGAGACGGACGGCGACGTACCGGAGGCCCTCCGGGCCGCACTGGGCGATGCGGCGGAGCCGTTCATGGCATGGAACGGCAGCAAGTGGCACATCGACCTGAAAGCCGTCAACGCCCTGTGGCTGCGCCGCGAAGGCGTTACGTGCATCGACATCTGTGATCACTGCACCGCCTGCCGCCCGGACCTGTACTGGAGCCACCGGAAGATGGGCCTGCGCCGGGGTGAGCAGGCCGCACTGATCGCTCTGCGGGAGGATACGCTATGAAACGTACACTGCTGTGCCTGCTGCTGGCGCTGACCATGCTGCTGGCCGCCGGCTGCGCCGACTGGGAGGTCACCGAGGATCCCCTGGGGGAGCTGTCCGACTTCTACCAGAATGAAAACGAGGAACCGGAGCCGGAACCGCTGACCGCCTTTACCCTGCCCTATATCGCCGGCGGCACCCTCGACCCCGTCCGCACCACGGACACTATGCAGCAGACCGTAGAGTCCCTGCTGTACCAGGGGCTGTTCGCCCTGGACGAGCAGTTCCGGCCCCAGGCCGTCCTGGCGGACAGCTGGACGTATGATTCCGCCCAGCGCACCTGGGCCATCCGCATCAAGGCCGATGCGGCCTTCTCTGACGGCTCCGCCGTCACGGCGGCGGACGTGGCCGCCACGCTGGAGCGCGCCCGCACCTCTGACCGCTATGCCGCCCGTCTGCGGGACGTGACCTCCGTGTACGTCCGGGAGGACGCGGTGGTCGTCGCCCTGTCCGCCCCTCTGGCCACACTGCCCAGCCGCCTGGACATTCCCATCATCAAAGCAGGCACCGAGAACCGCACCGCCCCCACGGGCAGCGGCCCCTATCTGTTTGCCAAGGATGACACGGGCGCCTACCTGACAGCCAACAACCGCTGGTGGCAGGACAGCAGCGTTCTGCCGCTGTCCACCATCCGCCTGCAGCACTGCAAGGACCAGGACTCCGCCCTGTACGCCTTCACTTCCCGTGAGGTGCAGCTGCTGACGCTGGATCTCACCGGCAGCAACAGCACCGGTGTCTCTGGTGCCGGCGACTACGCTGAAGCAGCCACCCCCGTCATGCAGTTTCTGGGCATGAACACCCGGCGGGAGTCCCTGTCCGACCCGGCCCTGCGCCGGGCCCTCAGTGCCGGCATCGACCGCAAAACGCTGGTGTCCTCCTGCCTGCTGGGACAGGGCACGGCGGCCCAGCTGCCTGCCTCCCCCGCCTACGCAGGCTACGATACCGCGCTGGAAACGCCTTACGACACCGCGGCCTATAACCGCCTGCTGAACGCTGCCCTGGGCGAACAGGCAGAGGACGAGACACCCCTGACGCTGACGCTTCTGGTCAACGAGGAGAGCAGCTTCAAGGTCTCCGCCGCCCAGGAGATCGCCATGTACCTCAATACCGCACGCCTGACCGTCACCGTAGAGGCTGTTCCCTGGGACACGTTCCTCACCCGGCTGGAAAGCGGCGACTTTGATCTCTATTACGGTGAATGCCGCCTGACCGCCGACTGGGACCTGACGGCCCTGTTGTCCACCGAGGGCAGCCTCAACTACGGCGGCTGGTCCGATGAGACTACCGACCGGCTGCTGCAGGCCTATCGATCCAATGGCGCTGACGCGAACCTGGTGGCCCTGTGGCAGCAGCTGCTGGACACCGCCCCCTTCGCCCCCATCTGCTTTAAGTCCGTATCCGTTGTCACCACCGAGGGCGTGGTGCAGGGTCTGTCCCCCACAGAGACGGCCCCCCTCTCCCCCCTGGGCGGCTGGTCCGTCCGGCTGGACGCATAAAAGGAGCGTATGCCATGTCACAAGTCACCAAGCGGGCGCTGGAGGCGTCGCTGAAAAAGCTGCTGCTGGAAAAGCCCCTGCACAAGATCACTGTCAGCGACATCACCGATGACTGCGGTATCAACCGCATGACGTTTTACTATCACTTCAAGGACATCTATGATCTGGTGGAGTGGAGCTGTCAGGAGGACGCCAGCCGCGCTCTGGCGGGAAAAAAGACCTACGAGACGTGGCAGCAGGGCCTTCTGCAGATCTTCGAGGCCGTGCAGGAGAACAAGCCCTTTATCCTCAACGTCTATCGCTCCGTCAGCCGGGAGCAGGTGGAGAACTATCTCTACAAGCTGACCTACGACCTGCTGGAGGGCGTGGTGGAGGAGCAGGCCCGGGGAATGTCCGTCCGGCCGGAGGATAAGGCCTTCATCGCCACGCTGTACAAGTATATGTTCGTAGGCCTGATGCTGGACTGGATCAGATCCGACATGAAGGGCGATCCCCATCTGATCGTGGAACAGCTGGACCAGGTCATCCACGGCAGCGTCGACGCCGCGCTGGCGCGTCTGCGTACCGACAAGCCCTTATCAAACGAGGCCAAATGATAAAAAACTGAACACCTGCCGCCCCGGTGATAAAAAACTTATCACTGGGGTTTTTCTGCTTATTGAACAAATATTCATTCAGATGTATGCTTTCATCATCAAAGGAAAACATACAGTGGATACTTGAAAGGAGTTTATTTATGTATTATTCCAGCGGTAACTATGAAGCCTTTGCCCGTCCCAAAAAGCCCGAGGGCGTGGACAACAAATCCGCCTATATCGTTGGCAGCGGTCTGGCGGCCCTGACCGCCGCCTGCTATCTGGTCCGCGACGGCCAGATGAAGGGCGAGCACATCCACATTCTGGAAAAGGGCAATCTCCCCGGCGGCGCCTGCGACGGCTATAAGTTCGAGAACCTGGGCTACGTCATGCGCGGCGGCCGCGAGATGGACAACCATTTCGAGGTCATGTGGGACCTGTTCCGTTCCATCCCCTCCATCGAAACGGAGGGTGTCAGCGTTCTGGACGAGTACTACTGGCTCAACAAGGAGGACCCCAACTACTCCCTGTGCCGCGCCACCGTTGACCGCGGCCAGGACGCCCATACCGACGGCAAGTTCGACATCTCCGACAAGGGCGCCATGGAGATCATGAAGCTGTTTTTCACCCCCAACGAGGACCTGCAGGACAAGAAGATCACCGACTTCTTCGATGACGAGGTGCTGAACTCCAACTTCTGGCTGTACTGGCGCACCATGTTCGCCTTTGAGAACTGGCACAGCGCGCTGGAGATGAAGCTGTATATCCAGCGCTATATCCACCACATCGGCGGCCTGCCCGACTTCACCGCCCTGCGCTTCACCAAGTACAACCAGTATGAGTCCATGATCCTGCCCATGGTGAAGTATCTGGAGAGCCACAACGTCCGGTTCCATTACGGCGTGCAGGTCACCAACGTGGAGTTCGACTGCTCCGATCCCACCCACAAGCTGGCCAAGCGCATCGATGTCATCGAGAACAACGAGCCCGGCGCCATCGACCTGACGGAGAACGATCTGGTGTTCATCACCAACGGCGGCTGCGTGGAGAACTCCTCCATGGGCAGTCAGGATAAACCCGCCGCCTACAACACCGAGCTGAAGCCCGGCGGCGGCTGGGATATGTGGCGCAAGATCGCCGCACAGGACCCCGCCTTCGGCCATCCCGACAAGTTCTGCCATGACCCCGAGCAGACCA
>ERZ773192.2787-NODE-2787-length-14153-cov-14.525394_pt1 | contig 14153 bp, 11 predicted proteins | sample MGYA00581010_ERZ773192 | MGnify/ENA primary metagenome ERZ773192 (study PRJEB29015, sample SAMEA2737741) | human gut metagenome | biome: human gut; feature: human-associated habitat; material: faeces | place: China | collected 2012 ...
AGTAAGAATAAATGATTCTTCGCAAAAATCATTGTTCCAATGTATGGTACCACCATATAGAGGAGTTAGCCACAATGCAGTATATGCTATTGTGAGCAAGGCTCTAAGAAGTCAGGGGATGGAACTTAGACACTATGGTCCCCATGCACTGAGACATTGGACTGCCACACGGCTTGTCAACGAAGGATTCCCATTGTATAATGTCAGTCGACAACTCGGACATGAAAGCCCGGATTCCACGAGGATATATGCCAAAGTGAATCTGAAAACACTGAGTATGGTCGCAGAAATGAACTGGGAGGATTTGCTATGACTATCAAAGAAGCCGTAATCAAATATATTGAGTACAGGCATAGCCTTGGAGAAAAGTTCAAATCTGCCGGTATTCTTCTTGTGAGTTTTAGCAAGTTTATCGGTGATACGACCGATATTTCCTCAATCAATATGGAATCCGTGAACTCGTTCCTCTATAAGGGGAACAAGGTTACGGCTATGTGGTTTGCTCGTCACACGTCCCTGAAGGGATTCTTTCAATGGGCTTTTCAACGAAGCCTTATTGAAACAATTCCATTGACATTGGATATGCCGACAACCTCCAACGTTCTCCAATATTTCACTGAAGACGGAACGAAAGTATCTATCCGTCCTTCCGGCACGGAGCCGAAGATCAAGTTCTATTGCGAAGTCCATTCCAAAGTAAAGAGCCTCGACGAACTGCCGGCTGCCGAAAAAGCAGGAGCAGAAAAGATCGAAGCGATAAAGGCTTCGTTAGGAATCTGATCCCGGACAAACAATAACCGAATATAAAAAAGGAAGAGCGCCCGTTGTTTACGATAGCGCTCTTCTTTTTTATTTCAGATCTTTCGCCCCAAAACAAAGCGGCAACAGTGATTCGGCACTCTCTGCCACCACAACCTCTTTCGTTCCGCACAACAAAACCTTCATCGGCTTGCCATAGCGTTGTTCCGCCTCCAACAAAACCTGGCGGCATGCACCGCAAGGGGAAATGCTCTCGACCTGCCGGCCATTCGTGGCGGCTGCAATGGCAAGAGCGACAACAGGCATATCCGGATATTGATGACCGGCATGAAACAACGCCACCCGCTCCGCACACAGACCGGAAGGGTAAGCGGCATTCTCCTGATTACTGCCGGTTACGATCGTGCCGTCTGCAAGCTCGATTGCCATCGCCGGATGCCCGGTCTCCTCTTCCCTTGCCAATGCTTTCTTTGCCACCAGGCGGTCCTCCATAGAGACACCCGCCTGCCGCAGTAAAAGCTCTAACTTATTCTTGTCATCCTTCGACTGTCCGTAACGTTTTCTGTCACACAGGCACCGATAATACCGGCGGATGATCTCCTGTGCCGATGCATCACGGCATACCTGATCGTCAATAATACAATTTCCAGCCATATTGACCCCCATATCCGTTGGAGACTTATACGGACTGCTTCCGGCAATCAGTTCAAACATTGTCGCAACAACCGGGAATATCTCGATATCGCGGTTGTAATTAACAGTCGTCTCACCATATGCTTCCAGATGAAACGGATCGATCATATTGACATCGTTTAAGTCCGCTGTTGCTGCCTCATAAGCAAGGTTGACCGGATGCTTGAGTGGCAGATTCCAGATCGGGAATGTCTCAAACTTCGCATACCCGGCTTTCACGCCACGCTTATATTCATGGTAAAGCTGAGACAGGCAGGTCGCCATCTTTCCACTACCCGGTCCCGGTGCCGTGATGACAACAAGCGGGCGCTCTGTCTCGATATATTCATTCTTTCCATACCCCTCATCACTCACGATATGGGCAATATCACTTGGGTATCCAACAATCTTATAGTGACGGTAAGACTTGATTCCAAGCTCTGCAAGCTTCTTGCGGAAAAGCTCTGCCGATGCCTGCCCGGCATACTTTGTCAGACACACACTGCCAACATACAGTCCTACTGCCTGGAATTCGTCGATCAGACGCAGCACATCCATATCATATGTAATTCCATAATCATCGCGCACCTTGTTATTCTCGATATCCTCTGCACTGATCACGATCACGATTTCAGCCTGGTCTTTTAACTGTAATAACATCTGCAGCTTCGAATCCGGCTGAAATCCCGGAAGCACACGTGACGCATGATAGTCATCAAACAGCTTGCCTCCAAACTCCAGATATAATTTATTATCAAACTGCGCGATCCGGTCACGTATGTGCTGTGACTGCATCTCTAAGTACTTTTGGTTGTCAAAACCGATCTTCATCTTAATTTTCCTCCCGATAACCGTAATTACGAAGTAAGGTATCGCTGTCTCTCCAGTCCTTCTTTACCTTTACCCATAGCTTTAAATTTACTTTCATGTCCAGCAGATTTTCCATGCTGATACGTGCTTTCGTACCAATCTTTTTTAGCATTGCACCCTGCTTTCCGATAATAATCCCCTTGTGGGAATCCCGCTCACAGATGATTGTTGCCTCAATATCTATGCAGCTGCCATCCGGACGTTCCTTCATCCGGTCGATCACAACGGCGATACCATGTGGAATCTCTTTGTCTAACTGGCGAAGTGCCTGTTCACGGATCATCTCCGCCACAATCTGACGTTCCGGCTGATCGGTAATCGTATCCTCATCATAAAACTGCGGTCCAAACGGAAGCAGCCGCTTTAACGTCTTAATCAGCTCCGCCTGATTGTGTCCGCGCAGTGCAGAAACAGGAACAATCGCATCAAAATCATGTACCTCTTTGTATGTGTTTATAGCATCTGCAACTGCCTGTTTATCCACGGTATCCGTCTTATTGATAACAAGCACCACCGGCGTATTTACCTTACTTAACACATCAATGATATGACGTTCGCCCGCGCCGATAAATGTCGTCGGCTCTACGATCCACATGACGATATCCACCTCATTCAATGTGGAATACGCAACATTCATCATATACTCGCCAAGCTTATTTTTCGCCTTGTTGATACCGGGTGTATCCAGGAACACAATCTGTCCTTCGTCATCCGTATATACTGTCTGGATCCGGTTCCTCGTCGTCTGTGCTTTGCTGCTTGTAATCGCAATCTTCTGTCCGATCAGATGATTCATCAATGTGGACTTCCCCACATTCGGACGTCCGATGATTGCAACAAAACCGGATTTGTATGTCGATAAGTTATCCATATGTTTCTCCCTGTATGTTCTACCTAAAATACGCTCTTTACTTCTGTAAATGCATCCTTCGCATCTTCGATCCGCGCTTCATCACCGATTGCACAGATCACATCTCCATCGACAGCTGCTTCCACATATCCGGCAAGTCCACGGATTACTTCCGGGGTTGCGCCAAGCACTTCATCTCTTGTCCGCTGCAAGTCTGCATCGTCGATTCCCATCAGATAACAGATCAGACTGAAATTGCCATCTGCGGATGGTGTAAGCGGTGAATCCATCCTACTGATCGCACCGATGATATATTTCATCATGTCTCTTTCGTCTGCTTCAAAGCTTCTCACATAGTCCGGTGCCTCCTTATAGATCTCGTATGTCTCCAACAGATTTGGATCACGGTAAGAGGTAAAATATGCGTTACCGCTTCGATTGAAGCTGCACATACAGCCATAAGCACCACCCTTCACACGCACATTGATCCACAGATAATCGTATGAGAAGATACACTGCAATACATTCAAAGCGCCGGTATACTCATATCCACGTTCACAGAAATTACCGGCCGTCGCTACATACTGTACCTGACTTGCCGTCTTAAAGCCCTCGTTCTTTTTTACTACCGGAATTTCCTTCACATTCTCAAACGCCAGTCTTGTCGAAAGCTTGCAGGAAAATCTCGTCAGACTCTCAGTCAGCGTATCCTCCGGCTTCTTATCGGAAGTAAAGTTCACGAGCAGGGAATCTCTGCGCAGAAGCTGACCGAGCGTCTCCTGAAGATCAGCAGCCAGTCCCTCATAGCGTTCTTCAAAATGATCATCCAGATCTGACAGATACATATAATAATCTACACCCTCTGTCAGTTCTTTCACAACACCTATTTTAGAAATATATGCCGTTGCGCGTCCCGCCGCTGTTGTATGTCCGTTCGCAAGCAGATCGTCTTTCATTGCCGCACGCGTCTCTGCAATAATCTCCTTCAATCGCTTCTTATCCGAAAGCTTCGAGGTGAACAAAATCTCCTCAATCAATTCCATTGCCTTATCGAGCTGTGCATCCAACATCTTTGCACTGACGACAAAATGTGTAACATAACCGCCATATTCTTTCTTATTGGTGACCGATGTACTGAATCCAATGCCACCAGTATACAGATTGATCTCGTTCGATAACTCACTGTAACTGAAATGCTCTGTATCCACATACTTAAAAATCTCCGTCAAAAGTGCAATTACCGGAAACTTATCATAGTCGATATCATCCATACAGAAGTTCAGGCTGAGATACGTGATTCCGTTTGTAAAAATATCATGGCTTAGTACCTTGACATGTTCAATCTCCAGAATACGGTTATTTATTTTCTTGGCATGCTTCTCGATATCATCGATCGCAAGCATCGGAATCTTCTTCAAGTCTTCCTCTGCATCACCGGAGCTCTGGTACTCCTTCAGATGCATCATGTTCGCACGGATCTCCTCGATATCCGCTGCAGAAAGTGTCTCCTTATATGCCGCAAGCCGTGCCTTCTCACGCTCTGCAATCTCATTATTAAGCCCCTTCTTTGGCATCAGCAGACAATATGACTTGTGCGTATTCTGTAAAATATACTGCTTGATCAGAGCTTCAAAATATCCGGTCTCCACATCCTGCTTCAACGCATCATACACATCGTTCAGGCTGAACAGATCAAGCGCTGCCGCATCATCATAAAGCCATGTAGAAAATGCATTTAATCCGAGCATCAATCCCTTCGGGAATCGTCCAAAGTTTCCTTCCTTATGCTTAAATTCAAAATAATTGATTGCCGCAAGCAGCGATTTCTTATCCATACCCTGCTCCACAATGGAAGCAAGCGTATCCTCAAGCACCTGTATAAATCGTTCTAAATCTTCTGCATTCGCATTCTTTGCAATGATTGAGAAGTTCGGCTGTTTGATACCGTCATCAAAGGATGACAGAATATCCTTGCCAAGCCCGGCATCAATCAATGCCTTTTTGAGCGGTGCGCCCGGTGCCGACAGCAAGGCATATTCAAGAATCGAAAATGCAGTACATAACTTTTTATCCGCACTTGTTCCAACAACTGTGTTGTATGTCAGATAAGTGTTGTCCTGCTCGGATTCATTCTCTGCGATGGAATAATATTCCCGTACCTCTACCGGCTTCTCAAACGCTGGCTCATCGGTCAATGCAGAATCAATCTCTAAATAATCAAAGTTCTGTAAATACTCCTCGTCGATAAACCGAAGTTCCGCCTCTGCATCCATATCGCCATACAGATAGATATAACTGTTGCTCGGATGATAATACCGCTTATGAAACGCAATAAAATCCTCCTGTGTCAGGTTCGGAATTGCCTCCGGATCTCCACCCGATTCAAAACCATATGCAGTATGTGGAAGCAGTGATTTCTCAATAATTCGGTAAAGCTGCTGTTCCGATGAGGAATACACGCCCTTCATCTCGTTAAATACAACACCGTTATACGTGAGCTCCCCGGTCTCCTCATCGATCTCATAATGCCAGCCCTCCTGCATCATGATCTCTTTCTTCTCATACATATTCGGATAAAAAACGGCATCCATATAAACATGCATCAGATTATGAAAATCCTTCTCATTCAGACTTGCAAGCGGATACACTGTCTTGTCCGAATAAGTCATTGCATTTAAGAATGTATTCAGACTGCCCTTGCAAAGCTCCACAAATGGATCTTTCACCGGGAATTTTCTGGAACCGCAAAGCACCGAATGTTCTGTGATATGTGGCACACCTGTATCGTCGGCTGGCGGTGTCCGGAAACCGATTGTAAATACTTTGTTCGTATCATCATTCTCAATCACAGCCACACGTGCCTTTGTCTTATTGTGGGACAGGATATATCCGTATCCATTAACTTCCTTCAATTCCTTCTTTTCCACTACCGTATATGCGGTCAGATTCTCTAATTTACTCAAACGATTCATCCTCCATCATCTATTTCAAATTCTCCGGTCCAAAGCTTTCCGGAAGCAGTTCTTCCAATGTATATACCTTATACGCCTCTATTGTACGTGCTAAAATCACGGCAAATGCGGACGGATTAACGAACTCCCGCAGCACCTGTCTGCACACACCGCATGGTGCAGTGTATCCGGCCTGCGCAAGCGCATCTTCGTCAAGTTTCCCGCCTACGATCGCGATTGCCGAAAATTCCCTGCAGCCTTCACTCACAGCCTTGAAGATGGCTGTCCGCTCTGCACAGTTTCCCGGTGTAAATGCTGCGTTCTCAATATTGCATCCGGTGTATATCTTCGCATCTGCCCCAAGCAGTGCCGCCCCAACTGCAAAGTGCGAATACGGTGCATACGAAAACTTCCGTGCATCCGCTGCAATCCGGATCAGATTTTGTATCTTTTTCTTTTCTAATTTCATATACTGCCTTATCCTGTATTTTGTAAATTATGATTCGCGGTACGCCACTCCTACGCTTCTGTCAGCCGGTAATCAACAACCGCCTTCACGTCACCCGCTTCTTTGCCGCTCATCTTGATGATCACATGTGTTTCCATTCCGGCTTCCGCTTCGATCTCCTGTATTGCCCGCTCGATCACAAGTGCTTCCTTGTACCGCGCCTGACTCTTATACTCCACGCGAATCCGGTTGACACATGTGATATCCTCGACATACTCATTTGCAAGCAGGATGTATTTTGCATTACTCATATGTCCGTTGTAATCGATGTCCGCCTTCGGTACAACTACTGTATCAACAACTTCGAATTCCTTCGGCAGACGGATCTTTCTGCCGCATTTTTCCATCGGATACCGCGGCTCAATCTCATAGCCCTTCGCATCCTCTTCCTCGATCCGGACCGGATGCTTTGTCTCCATATCCATAAGTGTCCACATCGAATCGGCACAGACGATGTCCTCGCCGTTTTCATCTGTCACGATCACATTACGATAACCAATTGATGTTGCAAATTCATACGCCCACGTCTTTACGCTTATCTCCTCGAACATCTTCGGGATACGGAGGATCTCAATATTCCAGCTGATTGCAAACCATGTCCGCTTATGCGTGAGCATATAGTCGATGCCTCTGCCAACCGACTCGGAATTGATGTTGACACAATCCTGCATAGCATCCATCAGACTTCCAAACGACATTCGTCTCGTTGCATCCACATCTGAAAAAAGCACTTTTTTATTATATGTGTACATACTATACCCCTTTATCACGCACGACTTTCGTGGCAGGTGAAATAAATCACCTGATACTCTTTCGCGATTTCTCTTACAAACGCTCTTCCGTGCTCTATCTTTTCCTCATCCAGATTTACAAATGGATCGTCCAGAATCAGAAACGGCTTTTTCTCCCGATACATCGCATCCGCAAATGCAAGACGCATACACAAACCGGTCATATCCTGATATCCCCGGCTGAAATATCCCATATCACGGTACATTCCCTGCTCCTGTCTCTCCATCTCAAACGTCGCCGTAAGTCCATACGCTGTTCCGTCTTCACCTGATAACATCCGGTAATACCTCCGGAATGCATCCATAACCGGTTTCTGATAACGTGCACCGTAATTTTCCTTTGCCTGTGTCAAAAAAGCCTTAGTCTTTTGTATTATATCACATTTTTCCCGAAGCGTAATCAATTCTTCATTAAGAGATTGCAATTTTCTTTCCTTTTCCATCAGTGTGTCAGACTCGCTCTCCAACTCATCAAGTCTCCGGCTGTATTGCAGGATCTGTCTCGACAACGTCTCCATCTCCGATGCCCGCTGTTTCTGCTGTTCCTCCGAAAGCGGCTTTGGCTGTACAGGTTTTGACTCTGGCTGGCGTTTCTTCCTGCCGATTGCATACCCAAGCAGCATACATGCGCCTGCAATCATACTGAATCCACCACAGATAAGGATTAACATACGATACCCTTTGCCTGCCGCAAGCAGCGCATATATAATCACAAGCAATCCTAAGACGATACCTGTGATTCCTTTATATTTCCGCTGTTCGTTTTTTTCATTTCTTCTTTGCTGCAAGGTATCTGCCAGTTCCTGCCCGGATGGGCTTGCAGCTTCTTTCTCTTCGGTTTCCTCCGGTAGCTTCCCCGCCAAGCACGCATTCCAACGCACTTTGACCGCCGTCAACTGGCTTGAAACCGTATCTAACGCTTCCTGCACTACCGTTTTTGCCCGTAATTCCTGTGCAAGCACGTGTGCTTCCCGTTCAAGCTTCGCAAGTTTTCCGGTGCTCCGTTTATCCGACATCTGGTTGATCGCATCGGCAAGCTTTTTATTTGCCACGTCATAACTTGCCATATCTTCGGTCTCTTCCATCTGATCGCCGAGCTTCGCACTCACGCTGTCTGTCGCTGCAAATGCCGCACATTCCGCCTGTCCGATATAGATGGTCCGCATAAAAGACTCCGCATTGATTCCGAATAATTCCTGTCCGATCTGTTCGGTGAAATCTGTACTGTCAAGCAGCGTATTCGCATCCTGTAACCGGAAGGAATCTCCCTTTGCCGTCTTCCCGAAGACACGCGACAGCAGATAATATTTCCCATCCGCTGTAAAGGTAAGCTGTCCGCCATAGGTGCCGCCCTGCCACGGCTGGTAACGCTTCCGTTCCTTCTCCAGTTCCGTCCGCTTCGTCTCCCCGGCAAAGCCATAGAACATCACGCGGATAAATGCTGCAAATGTACTTTTTCCTGCGCCATTCGGCAGCACAAAAGCATTGTAGCCATCTGCAAAATCATAGGAGAAATCCGAAAGCTTTCCAAAGTTTTCAATATGACATGTCAGTAGTCTCATATGAACGCCTCCCCGGCAAGCGCCAATATTCCCGTCTGAATGATCTTCGCTTTCTCCTCATCCGAAAGGTCAGTCTGTGCCTGAACCAGACGCACGAATTCACCCTTTAATGACGCATCATACATATATGCGGCATAGTCGATCTCCGGCACAGTATGATCTACGACCTTCGCATAGAAATAGATTTGTGACAACTGCATCGCAAGCAGGTCTGTATCTACTTCCACGCCCACAGGCAGGCTGCCAGTCAGACAGACCTTCACCAGATCGGCAGTCTGCACCTGCATTTCCTGTAATGTCTCTTTAATAGCATCTAAAATATCCACTCCGGATGCACACACGCTTACATCGACAGATGCCTCCCACAGTCTGCGGCTTGCAAATGGCACAAATGTATCCTGAATCTTATGATGTGCCACATCAACCTCGAGCAGGCAGAATCCATGTATGCCACATTCATCAAAGCCTCTGCCCTCCAAACAACCCGGATACACGTAGATGCCCCTTGCATCGAGCTGCTCACGCTTATATGTATGGATGTGTCCGAGTGCCAGATAATCGATTCCTTTATTTTGTAATAAAGCAAGTGGAATCTGTTCCGCATCCCGTCCTGCCCCACTTGCGTATGGCGTCTCCTGCCCATGCAGCATCACAAGGTTAATATGCTTTGGATTAAGCCTTAATGATGTATATAACGTCTGTGCATTCCGTGCAGAGCTTTCCGCACCGGTAATCACGATTGTCGCACCATCTTCTTCCCACGCATAGTAACGCCATGTATCACCAAACAACTTCAGGTTATCCGGGATTTCATCCAACGACTGCAGGAACCCATCTGCATCGTGATTTCCACGCAGATAGAAAAACAAGATCTCCGGGTGTCCGGTAATTGCAGACAGCACCGCGTTTCCAGTTGCCCGGTCAACCTTCTTCGTATCAAACAGATCTCCGGCGATGAGAATCCCATCGACCGATTGTTCTGCGGCGTAGTCCACCATACGCAGAAACGTATGCAGAATCTCGGTTCTCCGCTGCTTCTGCTTATCTCCATCCAGATGTGTAGACAGAGAGGAATTCAAATGAATATCCGCACAATGTATTAACTTCATCCGTTACCCCTTTCTGTCATTTCCTAAAATATCTCAAATCCTAACTGATTCTTCCATTTCAGCACGCGCGCAACTGCCGCATCAATCTGTGCCTCGTCAATTTCTCCATCTTTGACTGCCTGTATGACGGCTTTAATCTGCTCCTGATAATTCGTGGAAAGCAGCATATCATTTCCGGCTTTGACCGCCTGCACCGCCGTCTCGTCCAGATCATATCCCGCAGATACGCCACTCATCATCAGATCATCGGTGATTACCACACCATCAAACTGCAGCACGTTCCGTATCTCCTCGTGCACCTTCTCCGATAGCGATGCCGGATATTCATCATCGATTGCTGCAACTACATTGTGGCTGACTAAAATACAGTCCGCGCCAGCATTTACGCCCGCCTCAAACGGTATATAATCCCGCGTCACAAACTGCTCATACGTTCGCGTATCCTCGATCTGGTTCACATGCGTGTCTCCATTACTACCGTACCCCGGGAAATGCTTCAACACCGTTCCAATCTGTGCCTTCCGCATCGTCGTGACAACGGTATCGACATACTCTGCCGTCTCCTGCGGATCATCTCCAAACGCACGGGGATAGATAAAATCACTCGCATCTCCGGACAGATCACAGACCGGTGCGAAGTTCACATTGATGCCATACGATAGAAGCAGCTTTGTTTTTTCTTCCGTATCCTTTCTGATTGCATCCATACCGCCCGACGCATAGATGGATCTCGGTGATGCAAAGGTGTGATCTGCCAGCGCACTGTAACGGCTGACACGCGTCACCGTACCGCCTTCTTCGTCCGTTCCAATTAGCAAAGGGATATCAGAAGCCTCCTGAAAGGACTGTATCTTCTCCGTCAGGGAATCTGCCGTCTCCCCAGCCAAATCTCCCGCAAACAAAATAATGCCCCCAACCGGATATTGCGTTAGCTCATCCGGTCCGAAGCGTCCATCATTTTTTACAAAGAACATCTGTCCGACCTTTTCTTCCAGACTCATCGTCTGGATCTTGTCCTGTATCCGCACATCAAGCACCGTCATTTGTGCATCTGAAGTCGTGTGTGTCTCTTCGCCTGCCGTCTGCTCTGTGATCACAGGGACTTGTGTCGTAGCTGTTTCTTCCGTATCCCCCGGTTCCGATGAAGTACGTTCTCCATCCCGGAGAAGATTTCCCGAACCGAAAATACCAAAAAACACCATACAGATGATCAATATTCCATATATAATTTTTTTATGCCGATGCATCATTGAACACGATTCCGTCTTATTCATAATAATCACGATTTCTCCGTTCTTCGAACTCGTGATTATCATTATACATTACATATAATAATCACGATTTCTCCGTTCTTCGAACTCCCGAAATCGTAACAGCCATGCGCATTCCGGACTATCGTCCTTCATGCTTATGTCTGTTTATCCGTCATATAAATAAGCAGCTCCGTCTGCAAGCAGCCTCGCTGCTTATTTGCATGACGGAATTATTATATCATGTATTGATCTGATTGCTCGTTGTGCCAATCGACCAGATCCTGCAAGGTAATATTGTCTACGACTTCCGATATCGCATCGTACAGTTTCTCCCAGATACGAACCGTTACGCAGCTGCTTCTTCTGTCACAGTCAATTGGATTTTGTCCAACACAGGCAACCGGGGCAAGCTCGCCTTCCGTCAATCGTAAGATCATACCGACTGTATAATCCTTCGGTGCACGCGAAAGCAGATATCCCCCCTGCGCACCTCGGATTCCGCGCACAAATCCCGCCTTGTTCAATACAGAAATAATCTGCTCCATATATTTTTCAGATATATTCTGCCTCTTTGCAACGTCTTTTAAACTGATCGGTTCTCCCGTGTTATAGACTGCAAGATCCAGCATCAGGCGAAGTGCATACCTTCCCTTTGTTGATATTTTCATGCAAGTTCCTCCATAAAGTAACCGATTATATAATTTCGGTCTCGTCGCTTTCCGCAGATACCAAAAATTATATAATCGGCACTAACATAAGTCAAGATAACAAACTATATTTTATCCGTTCATTTTCTTCTTTTTACTGCTCTGCAAACAATGCAGTTGAAAGATATCTGTCACCAGAATCTGGAAGCAATGCAACGATTGTCTTGCCCTTGTTCTCTGGTCTTTTTGCAAGGATATCTGCAGCTTTCAATGCTGCACCAGAAGAGATGCCAACCAGAACACCTTCCGCTCTTGCAAACGCTCTTCCCTCTTCAAATGCATCATCGTTCTCGATTGTAATGATCTCATCGTAGATCTTTGTATTCAGTACCTTTGGTACGAATCCGGCTCCAATACCCTGAATCTTGTGGGATCCGGCCTGACCGGTTGAGAGAACTGCACTTGTTGCAGGCTCTACTGCTACAATCTTCACATCTGGATTCTTAGACTTCAGATATTCACCAACACCTGTCAGTGTTCCGCCTGTACCAACACCGGCTACGAAGATATCCACCTTACCCTCTGTCTGCTCCCAGATCTCTGGTCCGGTTGTCTTCTTGTGCATCTCAGAGTTGGCCGGGTTATCAAACTGTCCAAGGATGATTGCACCCGGGATAGACTCCTTCAATTCTTCTGCCTTTGCGATGGCACCTTTCATACCCTTAGAACCGTCTGTCAACACAAGCTCTGCACCATATGCCTTCAGAAGATTTCTGCGTTCTACACTCATGGTCTCCGGCAGTGTCAGGATTGCACGATAGCCCTTTGCGGTTGCAACGGCCGCAATTCCGATACCTGTATTTCCGGATGTCGGCTCGATGATTGTTGCCCCCGGCTTCAGCTCTCCCTTTTCCTCAGCATCCTCGATCATTGCAAGTGCAATACGATCCTTTACAGAACCGGATGGGTTCAGGTACTCCAGCTTTACATACAGATTTGCATCTGTCACGCCTGCCTTCTTCGCATAACGGTCTGCCTGAAGCAATGGTGTATTACCGATCAATTCCAACGCACTTTTAATTACTTTACTCATAATGTCTACCTCCAGATTTTCTTATATTTTTCTATCGTTTTTCTATTTCCCTATATTCCTACCCGTCAAGTAGGATTTGAGTGTATTATAACACGATATAACCATTTGTCAATCACTTTTTTGATTTTTTATAAAAAAAAGAAACCGCACTTAAACGGTTTCTCTTTTTGACAATTCCCAGAACGCGACTGCACTCGCAGCCGCCACATTCAGCGAATCCACACCATGTGTCATCGGAATTTTCACCGTATAGTCACAGTCTGCGATCGTGTGATCTGCCAGTCCGTCACCTTCCGTTCCGAGAACGATTGCTAACTTTTCCTCCGCCATCATTTTTTCATCATCTATACTCACGGAGTCATCCCGAAGTGCCATTGCCGCCGTTTTATATCCCAGCTTATGCAGCACATCCATCGCACCGTCCGGCCAGCATGCATTTTTATCAAAATATGTCCACGGTATCTGGAATACTGTTCCCATGCTGACACGGCTTGCTCTCCGGTACAGCGGATCTGCACAGGCTGGGGTCAAAAGAACTGCATCCATTCCAAGTGCCGCCGCAGAACGGAAAATTGCTCCGACATTTGTTGGATTTACCACATTTTCCAAAATTGCAACTCGCCTTGCATTCTTGCAAAGCTGCTCCACCGAAGACAGTGCCGGACGGTACATGGCACAGAGCATGCCGCGTGCCAGTGCGTAGCCGGTCATTCCCACAAGGACATCATATTCTGCTGTATAGACCGGAATTTTCGGATATCGCTCCAGGATCTGCTTCGCCTCACCCTCCAGGTCTTTGTGCTCAACCAGAAAAGAAAGCGGCTCATATCCTGCATTTAATGCACGTTCGATCACCTTCGGACTTTCCGCAATGAAAATCCCCGGCTTCGGCTCAAAATAGTGAAAAAGCTGTGCTTCATTTAAATTGTAATAAATCTGCAGCTCCGGGGCATCCAGATCTTTGATTTCTATAATATTTATCATCGTGTTCCTCTTTTCTCTCCTGTATCAGCGCTTGAGCATATGGCAGATAAATTCATTGATTATACCATGTGCAAAATGGCACATGATCAAATTTCAAGCCGGAA
>ERZ773192.2797-NODE-2797-length-14106-cov-6.116006_pt1 | contig 14106 bp, 9 predicted proteins | sample MGYA00581010_ERZ773192 | MGnify/ENA primary metagenome ERZ773192 (study PRJEB29015, sample SAMEA2737741) | human gut metagenome | biome: human gut; feature: human-associated habitat; material: faeces | place: China | collected 2012 ...
TCGTTGACACTGGTTCCTAAGACCAGCGCGTCTGCCAATTCCGCCACATCCGCATATGTTATTCCTAACACTTAATTATAATAGCACAATAAGGTTTTGATTGTCAAGTAAAAATTAAAAAAAATATAAAAAAATAAGAGATTAAGAAACCAATTTTATAATTATAGTTGAATATATTGCTTTTTTATGTAAAGTATGATATACTATAAGTGTCCGAATTTTTACATGTCTCGATAAGACCTCCGAATTGAGAGGCACGAGAAAAGGAGAAAGTATTATGGCACAGAAAATTCTTGCAAACGCATTTTCTATCTCCATGCTGCCCATGGAGGCTATGAATTTCATTCGGGTGAAGAAGATCACCCCGGATGAGATCCCGACAGACATTGAGTCTGCCATCGGCCACGTGGACACTGCAAAAGTGGTGTCCAACATTCTGGGCTTCGAGGTGAAGCCAAACCGGGTCAGCATCAAGCTGACCGAGAGCGACGTCTTGTACGTTGCACAGTACACTGGGCCGAGATTGCCGGAGGGTGCGACTACCCTGCCGGAAGGTGCTAGCCTCGAATTCTTCGAGGTAACCTTCCGCAAGGAAGGGTGCCGTGGATGCCGTGGCTACGATTCTGGCACTTGCCAGAATTGCGTCTTCAGCTTCTGGCTGAGCGGCGCTCCCATAGAGGAACGCTAATCTCCTAAAAGCCCTGTCTCTTGTTGCAATGCAACTTGAGGCAGGGTGTTTTTTTATTCTGTAAAGAGTTCTTAAAAACTATTGAAAAATTCCCCATATTTTGATATAAATATAAAAAACAAACAAGGGAGAATATCGTGAAAAAATTAATTCAAATTTTAGGAATAGTCGTACTAGCAATAGTAGTAATTTCAAATGTAGTTTATACGGCGGACATGAATTCTGGAGAGCAAATCTCAATCAATTTTAACAGCTTTATTTATATAATAGGACTTATTATAACGGCAATTTTAATTTATTTTATAACTGAAGTAATAAATAAACATTTATATAATGGAATAAATGAAGAGAAAAAACGCAAATTGCGCAAATGGATTGTAGCAATTGCTATTGTTTTATATTTGATTTTAAATGTAGTGTGGTTAATTTTCGTAAGACCAGGAATAGTAGCGGATTCTATACACGTTTTAAATTTGGCACAAACATTTTACGAGAATAATCCAGATAGATACTTACCAAATTTGACATATGCGGGAATACCACTAATTCAATACATGCAGGCATATCCACACCAAATTACATTGGCATTTGTTTATAATATGTTATTTTGCGTGTTACACTGTGATTTGACAATTTTACCAAGAATATTTAATGTATTCTTTAATTTGTTAATTATTTTGGCATTATATAAAATAACAAAACAATTATCGAAAGATTACAAAATGAATAATACGCGAATGTTTATATTAATTCTAACATTCTTTACAATACCAATGCTTGCAACATTTATGTATGGGGATATTCCAGCACTTGCGTTAAGTTTATTTTCTGTATATTTTATGATGAAATTTACAGATACGAAGCAGGTTAGATATGGAGTTTTTGCTTCAATTCTTACAATGATAGCATATTTGATGAGAATGAATACTCTAATATTCGTAATTGCAACAGTAATTTATTTGGTATTAAATATATTCAAAGACTTTAAAGCAAAAGAAGTAAAAGAAAAATTGATAAATGTTGCTGTAATTGCAATGTTTTTAGTATTAACATTTGTACCATCATCACTTGTAAAAACATATTATTTTAGTAAATACAACCTAGAAAAAGGCAAAACATATCCAAGCATTAGTTATATTTTAATGGCTATGGAAGAGGGACCTAGAGCAAATGGGTGGTATAATGAAACAATTGCAGAACCTGCATTAAGAAGCTTGAAAACAGGTGAAAATATTTCTGACGAATACAAAGAAAAAATAAAGGACAGATTAGAATATTTTGCAAAACACCCTACTTATACAGTAGATTTTTACAGACAAAAGCTTACGACTACTTGGGCAGAAAGTACGTATTCTGCAATATTTAACAATGGAATAACAGAAGAGAGTAATCTAAGCTGGATAAAGAGTCCTTTAACATTCTATCAGAAAGCTTGGATAATACTAACTTTTACATTGGCGATAATAGTACTAATTCAAAATAGAAAAAATTTAACAATAGAACTAATATTCTTGGTAACAATATTCTTAGGAGGATTTTGTTTCCATATATTATGGGAGGCAAAATCGAGGTACATAATTCCTTATATAGTAACATTAATACCAGTTGCAAGTGTTATGCTAAACATAAAACCTTGGAAAATAAAGAAGCTGAATTCTTGACATACAACGATTGTATGATAAAATATTAAAGGAAAATTTATAAATTGGAAGTGCAAAATGAATCAAAAGAAACAATTATTAGTTAACACTATAATAATAGCAATAGGCAAGCTAAGCACACAAGTTGTGTCTTTCTTGCTTTTGCCTCTATATACATCAAAATTAAGCCCAGCAGAGTATGGAACATATGACTTTTTGGTAACTTTATCAACATTTTTGTTGCCAATAATAACATTGCTTATGGAAGAGTCTATGTTTAGATTCTTAATCGATGCTAATGACTTAAAGAGTAAAAAAAGAGTTATAACGGCTACAATTGCGTACACACTAGTTGGAACTTTTATATTTACTGCCATTGCTGGAATTATAATGGGTGTAATGCATTATGAATATGCATTTGTATTTATATTGTTTATAATTTCAAATATCTTATTGGGATTGAGCAATGCATTGGCTAGAGGAACTGGAAAGATAAAATTATATTCTTTCTCAAACTTTATATTGGGAGCCTCTACAATTGTACTAAACATAATATTCATAGTAAGCCTAAAGCTTGGTGTCAGTGGACTTTTATGGGCAAATACAGTCGCAAACAGTGCAACAGCAATAATAATCTTGTTAAAATTACATTTACCACAGTTCGTAAGTAGAAAAGATTTTCACAAGTCTACTTTAAGAGAAATGCTTAGATACTCAGTACCACTTGTACCAAACAATTTATCTTGGATAATCATAAGCTTGTCAGATAGACTTATGCTTACAGCAATGAGTGGTACAGAGGCAAACGGAATTTATTCTATTGCAAATAAATTTCCAAATATAATTTATACATGTTATGGATTTTTTTCTACTGCATGGAAAGAATCGGCTGCAAAAATATTAAAAGATGATAATAAAGTAAAATATTATAACAGTATTTACAAAGATATAAAATTCTTTTTAAAGGCAATCGTATTAGGATTAATTGCAATAATGCCATTTGTATTTTCTTTGTTTGTGGACGCAAGCTATAATGATGCATACAAATACATTCCAATACTTGTAATATCAATTTATTACACAAATATGTCAAACTTCTATGGTGGAATATTTACAGCATATAAAAATACTAAAATAATGGGATCAACAACAGTTGCGGCAGCGATTATCAACATAGTAATAAACATAATATTCATACCAAAGTTCGGAATATATGCAGCATCGTTTTCAACATTAATTTCGAATTTGATTGTATTTGTATACAGAAGATATAAATTAAAAGAGTACATAGTTTTAAAAGAAAAATTTAACTATGTGTTCTGGATATTGCTAGTTGTAACGCTAATCACATATTATAAAAACAATTTAATAGCAAACATAATAATGTTTATAATAGTGCTTGCATACTGTATATTTACAAATATGAGCTTCTTAAAGAAAATAGCAGAACCAGTAATAAATAAATTTAAAAAATAGGAATATATCTATAGTAGAGGTGAGTTATAATGAACCATGAAAAAATAACAGAAACATATGATGTATTAAAAACTTTTATACCAAAAGACGATATTTACTTAAATGAACCAATGAGTAAGCATACTACTTTTAAAATAGGCGGAAATGCAGATATATTCGTTAAATTAAAGAGTGTAGAACAAATTGAGAAAACAATCGAAACAACACGAAAAATAGGAGTGCCATTAAAATTTATAGGAAATGGTAGCAATATTTTAGTAAAAGACGAAGGAATTAGAGGAGTTGTGGCGAAGATATGTACTAGTACATATGATTTTATAGATGAAACTACATTAAGACTTGACAGTGGATTGTTAAATGCGAAAGTCGCAAGAATTCTATTAGACCATAGTCTTGCTGGTTTTGAATTTGCATCAGGCATTCCAGGAACTCTTGGGGGAGCTGTGAAGATGAATGCTGGTGCTTATGGTAGTGAGATGAAGAACATAGTTGTAAGTACAAGATATATAGATTTAGACAATGACAAGATTGAAATAAAAGAAATTAACAATGCAGAGCATGAATTTAGTTATAGACACAGTATTTTCTCAAATAAAAATGCTATAATAATAGATACAACTCTAAGACTTCAAACAGGAAATAAAGACGAGATTGAAGAAAAACTATGCAATAATCTTGATAACAGAAGAGAAAAACAGCCAATAGATAAGCCAAGTGCAGGAAGTACTTTCAAAAGAGGAGAAGATTTTATAACAGCCCAATTAATTGACGAGTGTGGATTAAAAGGTTATACTGTTGGTGGAGCACAGGTGTCGGAAAAACATGCAGGTTTTGTGGTAAACATCGGAAATGCAACTGCAAAAGACGTTATAGAACTTACAGAATACGTAAAGAAAAAAGTTTATGAGAAATTTAACAAGAAAATAGAATTGGAAATAGAAATTGTATAATTGAAATTGCCTTTTATAAAAGTTAATGATATGGTTTAAATAAATTTTATTATTAGCAGAAAATATGTTAAAAGTAATATAGATTAGATATGTATTAATGTGAATTTACATAATATAATTTTAATGCATTATGTTAGGCAAAGTTTGAAAGGAATGAAATAAAAAATGAACGGTTTTTTTAAATGGTTTAAATCAGGAGCCAAAATAAAAAGATGGATTTTTCTAATGTTAATAGGAATAGTACTCGTATGTTATGGAATTGCAAAGGTGCTTGTAACAGATGAAATGGGATTTAGGGAGCTTGCAAAAATAATTCTTGTGTTTGTTTTAGGATTTACATTCACAATAATTAGTATAATATGTATTCAAAGAAGAACTTTAGAAATATTAGTAGAGGAGTCTGATACAAGAGATTTAGAAGATAAGAGCAAAGTTAAATCTTTAATATTCAATAGAAAAATATACAATCAAGGACCAAAAGTTGTTGTAATTGGTGGTGGCGCTGGACTTAACACAGTACTTAGAGGCTTGAAAAATTACACAGACAATATAACAGCAATTGTTACAGTTTCAGATTATGGAGAGCAAAGAAGCAAATCAAAACAAGACTTAGGAACTCTCCCATTAGATGATGTAAAGGGTAGCTATGTGGCACTTGCTGCAAATGAAAATGAAATGGATTGCTTGATGAATTTAACCTTTAAAAATCCAAAATTAGAAGGATTAAAATTTGGAGATATATATTTAACAGCAATGAAAGAGGCTGTTGGAGACTTCTCGGCATCAGTAGAAGAAAGCTCAAAAATACTTAATATGACAGGAAAAGTCCTTCCAGTAACACTTGATCAAATTAAGATATGTGCAGAATTAGAAGATGGAACTGTGGTGGAATGTAAAGATAAAATTCCAGAAATGGTTAGTCAAAAAATAAGTAAGATAAATAGAATATTTATTTCGCCAACCAACACAAGAGTTGCTCCAGGTGTTATAGAAGCCATTGAAGAGGCTGACGCAATAGTACTTGGACCGGGAAGTTTATACACAAATGTAATTCCAAACTTATTGGTACCGGGAGTATCAAAAGCAATAAGAGAGTCTAGTGCATTCAAAGTATATGTAAGTAACATAATGACAGAGTATGGTCAAACTGATAGTTATACTCTATATGACCACATAAAGGCTATAATAGACCATGCTGGAAAAGGCATAATAGATTATTGTATTTATGATACTGGAGAGATTGTGCCAGAGTATATAAGGCAGTACAATAAAGGAGGAGAAGAACTTGTTGAACAAGATGTTTCGAAAGTAAAGGAAGCAGGAATTAAGTTAATTCAAAGAAATATGTCTACAATCGAAAATGGAAGAATTAGACATAATTCAGATGCGATAGCAACAAGTATTATCCAACTAATTTGTGATGATATGAAATTTAGAGATATGCAAAATGATACAAGAGTTATTCTACTAGATTCAAAAATAAAAGACACAAAGAAGAAAATGAAAAACAATCAAGCAAAGAGTAAAAAGAAGAAAAACAAAAAACGTTCAGGAAATAGTAAATTCTTTGAAAAATATAATGATAGAATTCAGGCAATACAAGATAGTGAGAGCAACAGAGAAAAGAGAATAAAAGAAATAGAAAAAATTTCTAAAGTAGATAACAAAAAAGAAAAAACTGGTAAGAAAAGTAAAGAGAATGAAAAAAACAGTAAAAACATAGAAATGCAGAAGAGTGAAATAAGACAAAAGAAAGAAAATAATAGACAGTCAAGTAAAATTGATGTAAATAGAAAGCTTGAAGAGGGTAGAATGTTAGAGTCTAGAATGGAAGAAACTCTAAGAAGAATGAAGGAAGTAAACAAGAATAAATAAAAAGAGGTAAACGATAGATGAAATACAGTGAAATTGATGAAGAAGTAAAGAAATCTCTAAAAAGAGACTGGATAATTACAAATGGAATAGGTGGATTTTGTAGCCAAAGTGCACTGGGATGTAACACTAGAAAATATCATGGGTTATTGATTGCACCACTCACACCACCAGCAAGAAGATTTTTAATATTGTCAAAATTAGATGAAAGCATTGAAACAAATGGAACTAAATATAATTTGTTTACAAATATGGCAAATGGAGAAATTTCTGAAGGCTATAAATATTTAGTAGATTTCAAAAAAGAATATATACCAATATTTACATATAAAGTTGAAAATATAATAATCAAGAAGTTTATTTGTATGGATTATGGTAAAAATACAGTAGTTGTATATTATCAAATAAAAAATCAAAATGCAGAAGCTAAATTAACATTGGCACCAGTTGTAAATTTTAGAGACTTTCACTCTATAAATAAAGATCATCAATTTAATGTAGAACAATCACATTCTGGAAATAAAGTTAGAATTGTACTAGATAAAAATTCGGAAACACCAATTTACATGAATTGTTCTGATGGCAGATATTTTAAACATATAGATGATACATTCAGAAATATGTATTATTTAAGAGAAGAAGAAAGAGGCTTTGAAGCAGAAGAAAATCACTATGTTCCGGGGGTATATTCGATAAATCTGGAACCAAATGAAGAAAAAGAGATAACTTTTGTATGCTCATTAGAAGAAAATATAGAAGAAATAGATGGAATAAAAGTTATTAACAAGGAATTACTAAGAATGACCGGAATTATTTATGATACTGGTATAATTCAAAATAGTAAAATGAATGACAAGAAACTTGATATGTTAAAAGCTCTGATATTAGCAACAGATAATTTTATAGTAAATAGGCCATCATTTGGATTACATACAGTAATTGCAGGATATCCATGGTTTCTAGACTGGGGAAGAGATTCATTAATTTCATTTGAAGGCTTGCTATTATTAACAAAAAGATATGAATTAGCGAAAGAAGTTTTATTAACAAATATAAGAGACATAAAATATGGACTAGTTCCAAATGGATATTCAGGTTATGATAATAGACCATTATATAATAGTGCTGACAGCTCATTATTATTGATAGAACAGGTGTACAAATACTTAAAATATACGAATGATAATGAATTTATAAAAGATGAAATATATCCTAGTCTGGTAAAAATAATGGATGCGTATTCAGATAGAATAGATGTTGACGGAGATAACATTTATTTAGATAAAGAGGATAATTTACTGTCTGCTGGAACAGAAAATACTCAAATTACTTGGATGGATGTAAAAATAGATAACCATGCAATAACTCCTAGAAATGGCAAAACTGTAGAACTTAATGCTTTATGGTATAATGCATTAAAAATAATGGCTAGACTTGCAGAAAAATATGAGAACAAGCAATTGTGCAGAAAATATCTAGAAATGGCTGAAAAGACTAAAAAATCATTTGATGAAAAGTTCTATAATGAAGAAAAACATTGCTTATATGATGTGTTAGGAGACAGCAAAGTACGCCCAAATCAACTATTTGCATTAAGTTTATCACATCCGATTGTTGATAATGCAGAGATTGCAGAACAGGTTTTAAATACAGTGGAGAATAAATTATTAAATAAATATGGACTAAAAACATTAAGCTCAGATGAAGACGGTTATGTTGAGGTATATGAAGGTTCTGCATACAAGAGAGATTTAAGCTATCATCAGGGAATTACTTGGCCATGGTTATTAGGATTATATTATGATGCATTAAAAAATACTATGATAATAGAAAAGAATAGAATCAAAAGACAAGAACTAGAAGAAAAAATAACGAAGCTTGTATATACAACAAAGGAAACTTTCAAAGCAGAAATGTTTGAAAGGTCAAGTATTGGCACGATAAGTGAAATATATGATTCAACAGAACCATATGAAGAAAGAGGAGCATTTGCACAAGCTTGGAGCGTGGCAGAAATCTTTAGAATAGTTTTAAATAAGAGATAGATTTTATAAAAAAATTAGGAGGCTAATTGTGGATATCACAGCATTAGAAAATGAATTGAAAGCTGGAAAACTAAATAACATATATTTACTATATGGAGAAGAGCGTTTTTTACTAGATAACAACGTAAAAAAAATAAAAAAATTATTTGGTGAAACAGTAAATGGAATAAATTATATTCAAATTGACAACACTAATGTTTCAGAAATAATTGCAGACATAGAAACGCCTGCGTTTGGATATCCACAAAAGCTTATTGTTGCAAAAGATACAGGATTATTCCAAAAGCCTAAAAGAGGAAAAAGCGCTACAACTGAAGAAAAAACATCAAAAAAAGATGACAATAAATTTGAGAATAAGCTAGCAACATACATAGAAGAAAATGTTGATATGATAGATGATTCTGTAATATTATTGTTTATTGAAAATGACGCAGATAAAAACAATCTATATAAAACAATTGATAGGTTGGGCTGTGTATGTAATTTTGAAAAACAGAAACCTGCGGAATTAGTAAAAAGGCTAAAATCAATTTGTAATATGTATAAGGTAAACGTAGATGCTGTTACATTAAATTATTTAATAGAAAATTGTGGAACATCGTTACAGGACTTGATAAATGAAATTCGTAAACAAATAGAATATGTTGGAGCTGGTGGAACGATAACAAAGCAAAACATAGATTTATTAGGAATAAAGCAATTTGAAAGTATAATATTCGATTTAACAGATAGCCTTGGAAGAAAAAATATATCAGAAGCATTACAAGTATTAAAAAATTTATTGTATGCTAAAGAACCAATACAAAAAATATTTATTACATTATATGGGCACTTCAAAAAATTGTATATCACGAAAATAGCAATAAACGAAAAACTAAACATTGCAGAAAGCCTAAACTTAAAACCAAATCAAACATTCTTGGTAAACAAATATACGATGCAATCAAAATATTTTAAAGAAGCAGAATTAAGAAAATTGTTACAAGAATTTATAGATTTGGACTATAAATCGAAGAGTGGTGCGATAGATTTAAATGTTGGGTTAGAAGCGGTACTTTGTAGATATTGTTCATAAAAAAATAGTATAAACATATGTGAAAATTATATAAGGAAAAATGAAAATAATAAAATAGATTAAAATATCCTTCGAACAACTACGATGGATATTTTTTATATAAAAATATTTAGTAATTAAATTTTATTATTTTGCCAAAAAGCTTTTACTTTTACTTAAATATGTAATATAATTAGAGTGTGAATAAATTTAAGGAGGAAGTTTATGGGTAGCAAATCTGAGAAAAAACATGATAAATCTACTAAAAACAGAAATAGTAAAGAAACGGAGAAAAATAAAAAAGATATAAAAAACGATGAACAAAATAAAAAAACAAGGAAGAAAGGATTTTGGAAAAGACACAGAAAATTAGCTATTTTTATAAAATTAATATTTGTACTAATTATACTTGCTTGTATTGTTGGAGCTGGAGCAATTGTTGCATTATTTAGCAATGATGACTGGGCTATGTCAAAAGATGATCTTACATTAAAAATCATTGATACAATAATTTATGACAAAGATGGTAATGAAATTGCAAATGTGTCTGGTGATGAAAAAAGAAGAATTGTATCTTTAAGTGAGATTCCAGAAAATTTGCAAAACGCTTATATAGCAATAGAGGATAAGAGATTTTATGAGCATAAAGGTGTAGACTTAAAAAGAACAGTTGGTGCAACTGTAACATATATTATACATAGAGGGCATTCTTCATATGGTGGAAGTACAATAACGCAACAATTAATAAAAAACTTGAAAAATGATAAGGAAGATTCAGGATTAGCTGGAATCGAGAGAAAAATAAGAGAAATATCTAGAGCATATAAAGTTGAAAAAATGCTTTCTAAGAGCCAAATATTAGAACTATATTTAAATACAATATATGTTGGAGGAGAGGGAAACTTACATGGTGTTGAACTTGCTTCTAGATACTACTTTAATAAATCTGTTGGTGACCTAGATTTAGCAGAATGTGCATTTATAGCAGGAATAAACCATGCACCAAATAGTTATAATCCATTTAAAGAATCTACTGATAATAGTGAATTGATAAAAAAGAGAACAACTACAGTTCTTTCTGAAATGAAAGATCAAGGAAAAATATCAGAAGAAGAATATAATACCGCAAAAGCAGAAGTTGATGAGGGTTTACATTTTGAAAAAGGTAGCACTTCAACAAACTCTTCGATGTCATATTTGGCAAGAGCGGCATTAAATCAAGTAATAAATCAATATGCCGAGAAAAATGATGTGTCTACAGATATAGCACAAACAATGATTGAAGGTGGAGGATATAAAATTTATACGACACAGGATTCCACAATTCAATCAGAGATGGAAGATATATATAGAAATAGTGATGAGCACATTTTTGTGGGAGTTGCTACAGATAAAGAGGGTAATAAATTAAATGACCATACTCAATCTGCAATGGTTGTAATAGACCACAAAACAGGAAGAGTTGTAGGCTGTATGGGAGGATTAGGTGATGATGTTGACTCAAATGGACAAAATAGAGCAACACAATCAACAAGACAACCAGGTTCAGCAATAAAACCATTAGCTGCAATAGCACCAGCGCTAGAGTCTGGAATAATTACAGCAGCTACTGTATATGATGAATCAAGAACTACTTTTTCTGGTGGATATACTCCAAACCCACATAGGGGATATAGTTTAGTAACAGTTAGACAAGGTATAGGATTTTCTGCAAATACAATGAGTGTTAAGATTATGGCAGAAGTTGGACCAAGTAATTCGATTGCATTTTTGAAAAAGTTTGGAATATCAACATTAGTTACTGCAAGCGAAAATTCAGAAAAAAATGATGAAAACTTATCATTGGTACTTGGTGGAGCAACGAATGGTATTACACCTCTAGAAATGGCAGGTGCGTATGCAACAATAGCAAATGATGGAGTATATATTACTCCAACATTCTACACAAGAGTTGAAGATAAAGATGGAAATACTGTTATGGAACCTACACAAGAAACAAGAAGAGTTTTATCAGAAGGTAATGCCTACATATTAAAATCTATTTTAACAGGTCCTATAATTGGAAGTGATCCAACGGCTCCATACTGTAAAATATCTGGGCAAGATGTTGGAGGAAAAACTGGAACTACAACAAATAATTATGATAGATGGTTCTGTGGATTTACAAATTATTATACAGCTGCTACATGGTATGGATTTGATCAACCAGAAAATTTGTATCCTGCAAAAGCAAATGGTACTAACAGAGCAGCAAGACTTTGGGTGGCTGTTATGAAAAAAGTACACAGTGATTTACCAAGTTCAAAATTTGAAAAGCCAAGCAATATAGTAACAGCTAAAATATGTAAAGCTTCTGGAAAAGTAGCAACAGATGCATGTACAGATACATATACAGAATACTTTGTAAAAGGAACTATTCCTGGATATTGTGAGGGACATGAAAAATTAACAATTTGTAAAGAAACAGGAAAAATTGCAACAGAATTCTGTCCTGAGACAGAAGAAAAAACATATGCGAAGAAGCCAGAAAAGGAAGATACAAACTTATGGAAAACAAGTGATAATGGACAATATGATATTCCAACAGAAACTTGTGATGTACATACTAAGAAACAAATAAAAATTCCCAGTGTGGTTGGAAAAACTAAGGAAAAAGCTTTGAAAACATTGAAAGATTTAGGATTAACAGTTACTGTTGAAACTAAGGAATCTGAAAAAGCAGATGGAACAGTATTAGCACAGAGTAAGGCTGAAGGAACGACAGCAACAGCAGGAGATAGTATTACAATTACGGTAAGTAAGAAAAAGAAAGATGATACACAAACACCAACTCCACCAAAAGGAAATAATGAAGCTGTAAATGATGTAGTGGTTGATCCCGACGCACCAGCTGCTAATAACGAAGTTAAAGAGTAATTAGTAGACGGAAAAGGAGTAAATATGAAATTAACTTTTTATAATACTTTAACAAGAAAAAAAGAAGAATTTCATTCAATAGATGAAAATAGAGTAAGAATGTATAGTTGTGGACCTACGGTCTACAGCTATGCACATATTGGAAATTTTAGAACTTACATATTTATGGATACATTAAGAAGAGTTCTAAAATATAATGGCTATGAACTAAAACATGTAATGAACATAACTGATGTTGGCCATTTGGAATCTGATGCCGATGAAGGCGAAGATAAAATGGAAAAGGCTGCTAGAAAAGAGAAAAAAGACCCATATGAGATTGCAAATTTTTATACAGAAATATTCTTAAAAGATATGGGAAAGCTTAACATAGATAAACCAGAAATTATTACAAAGGCAACAGAGAATATCTCTCAAATGATAGAATATGTTAAAGAGATAATAAAGAATGGATATGCTTATGAGACTAGCAAGGGAATATACTTTGATATATCAAAATTAGATAAATATCCAGTATTATCAAATAGAAAACTAGATGACCAGATAGCCGGAGCAAGAGTTGACGTTGACACAGAAAAAAAGAATCCATATGATTTTGCTTTATGGATTAAAGCACCAGAAAATCATATAATGAAATGGGAAAGTCCATGGGGATTATCATACCCAGGTTGGCATTTAGAGTGCTCTACTATGGGAAGAAGATTTTTAGGAGAAGAATTTGACATTCATACCGGTGGAGTTGATCATATTCCAACACATCATGAGAATGAAATTGCACAATCTAAAGGTGCAACAGGAAAAATACCGGCACATGTATGGATGCATTGCGAGTATTTGCAGGTAGATGGTGGAAAAATGTCAAAGAGCTTAGGAAATACTTATACAATTTCCCAGTTAGAAGAAAAAGGCATTTCACCACTTGCTTTCAAATTATTCTGCTTTACGGCTCATTATAGAAATAAATTAAATTTTACATTCGAAGGTGCATATGGAGCCCAAAAGGCCCTTGAAAGACTATATGATAGTTATATAAAAAATGCAAATGGTGTTGATGATGTTGATGAAGATATTATAAAAGAATATGAAGAAAGATTTTTAGCATATATTAATGATGACATGAATATGCCAGGCGCAATGAGTGTTGTATGGGAAATTGCTAGAAATGCAAAAAAATCAATAAAATTTGCAGATTTGCTATTGAAATTTGATAAGGTTCTTGGACTGGACATGAAAAATGCTGAAAATTATTTATTAGAATTCAAACATGAAGAGAGTGAAGAATTACCAGAAGAAATAAAAGCATTAGTTGAAGAAAGGAAACAAGCAAGAGCAGAAAAAAACTGGGCAAAATCTGATGAAATAAGAGATAGGATAATTAGTCTAGGGTACAGCATAAAAGATACTAAAGATGGAATAATAGTAAAAAAGGAAAATTAAGGATAAATTGCAAAGGAGAATTTAGAAA
>ERZ773192.2802-NODE-2802-length-14087-cov-5.681799_pt1 | contig 14087 bp, 16 predicted proteins | sample MGYA00581010_ERZ773192 | MGnify/ENA primary metagenome ERZ773192 (study PRJEB29015, sample SAMEA2737741) | human gut metagenome | biome: human gut; feature: human-associated habitat; material: faeces | place: China | collected 2012 ...
CTGCTCGCGTGATGCCGGTCAGCTCGATCTCCACGCCGAAGCATTGATCTTTGATCCCAATCATCGCTCCGGTTCTTTCGGCTTATCGCCCTTGGTTTTCGGCGGAGGGAGTTGACGCTCCGGCTCCTGATAAACATAGTTACCTTCTTTTTCATCAAACACATAGTTGAAATCGGCTGCTTTTCCGCCATGAATCTGAAACGCCATCTCATAAGCCTCCCGGCTGCCGCCCTCCGGGATATTCCCGTCAATCGGCTCTCCGGCTAAAAGGACAACATGACCGACGTTGTAACCAACATCTTCATCTGCCCATTGCAGGTCCATTTTTATCTCCGGGAACATCCGTGACAGCTTGTCCATGACCAGTGCAGGCATATCCCACGCAGTCAGGAATCGAATGCTTTGTAATTCCTGATCGAAGTGAACGTCATAAGCATTCCACTTTGTTCCCCAGTTCCGATTGCACCATCCGTACCAATCTCCGCAGCCATATTGCAGGAAGTTGGAGATCACGACCTGCCCCATGGCAATGACATCTGAAAGGGGCGTGTATTTGCTGGCTCTGGAAATCCGCAGTGCATCCAGCGTCATAAACTGCTCGCCTTTGCTTCGACCAACAATGCCGGCCAACTTCTGATATTCCTCACTGCTCAATTTTGGAACGCCCATGTCCGGCGCGGCTGGGTTCAGTGCCATCATGCAGACATACAGAGCCTCGTCTGTGCGGGAGCCTGCTTCAATGTTGAGGCTTTCCGGCATGGGAATAATTTTATTGAAGTCAATACTTCCAAGGCCGAGTTCATCACTTTTGATTTTGTCAAGCATGGCATGAACCTGTTCACTGTCACCCTTAAACTTCAAAATGTTTGTAATATGGTTTGGCATTCGCCACCTTCTTCCTGCAGCGCGCGCAAAAAGCCGAGAACGTCATCGTCGACGCTCCCGGCTGGCTGCGGCCGCGAAATTGCTTGTGGATCGGAGCTGTTTTGCAGCTCCGTTTGGAGAATTGTTTTTAAGTCCCGCAGGAATTGCTCTCGCTGCGCTTGCTGGCACAGTGCCAGACAGAGCCAGTTTGTGCGCTGCCCGGCAGGAATGGCAGACAGAAGCTCCCACGCCTGCCGGTGCAGCGGATTGTCCAAAAACAGCGTTGTACCAAACCGGGCCGTTTGCGGCTTATCCTGCATGGCCTGCTACCTGCGATGCCAGCCGCTCGTATGCCTGCGCATTCAGTTTATCATCGTCCAGAATGACGGGACGCAGAACGCTGCCTTGCGGCAGGTATCGCTTCATAAGCCCGGCCCCACCGCCGAGAAATACAACCGGCATGGCGCGGCAGTCCAAGCCTGCTTCGGCAATGGCGGAAAGAATGTGTCTGGCATAAAGCCCAGCTTCGCGCTGGATGATGGCTTTCACACGGTCGTCCATGCTGTCGGGACTTCCACGCAGAACATTTTCAATCTGCACACTGGTGAGCGATAAATTCAGGCTTCGGCGCACCTGCTCCGCGATCTCATCCAGACAGCGGATCATGCCCAGCTCCAAGCTGCGGCAAGAAGCTGCGTTCGGGATGCGGTTGTCCAGCCGCATAATATCCACGGTCCACCCGCCAATGTCCGCAAGGATCACGGACGGTTCATTCAGCAGATCGCTGTGCTGGAGGATGGCCGCATATCCCTGCGGGAACAGCTTCACATCCTGTACAGAAGTTTCATACGAAATTCCTTCATACGAAAAAGAGACCGGTTTGCCCTCGCGCAGCAGATATGCCCGGAATGCTTTCTTTTCCCGGCCGAAGCTCGTCAGCGGCAAGCCAGCCGCAAGGATCACCGGTGTTGTGGTCGGCGCGTTCCGGTACGCGATCTCTTTGGCAATGGCCGCCAGTGTCAGCAGATAGTAGTTTTCGTCTGCCGTCTTATCCTTCTGGAGCGGCTGCCGTCCGCTGCCGACGACGTAGTATTTTCCGTCATAGCAGAGGACGTTTTTCTGCGTGTACGGTTCATGCTCGTATTCTGCCAAGCCGGAGGGAAACGAGCAATGCGCGGTTTTCATGGCCGCGTAGCCATGATCCACGCCAATGGTAATGGGTTCTGTCATCGTTCTTCCACCTTTTCTTTCCGTTTGTTCATATCCTTCTGCGGTGCGCGTTCCTCTGGGAGCAGTTTCCCAAAGCCCAGCTCACGCAGCGTCTTTTCATACAGCTTTTTCTCGAACGTCAGATATTCCGGCGATGTATAATCGGTATGAAGCGAAACAGCTTCTTCATAGCACGGCGCGACTATCTCATACTCCACAGAGCCGAAACGGTCCGCGGTCAGGTATCGCAGCATCCCATAACCGTCCATTTCCTCGAATTTCCCCATATTATCTTCCGTGGCAAACTCCGTGCTGATATGAAAGCGCGTCAACTCGGCAGCGCTCCTATAAAGCACAAATCCGCCCGGATCAAGATACGGCGCAACCGCCTTATATAACCGCCGACAGTGTTCCCGGCTGTTCAGCCGCGGGACCAGCTTCACAAGGGCTGTTTCCAGCGCTTTGTTCTTTTGAGACAACTTCCTGTTACCGATTTGCAGATTGTTATACGCAATGGAGAACTGAACCGCCGTGCGCTCTTGGGACGCTTGCTGCTCGCGCATGGCCTCATATTGGATCTTCAGCGCGGGGTATTCTCGGATCGCAGTCAGCATTTCAGATAATCTCATCTGCGCTTCCTCCGATACCGTGAAAACCGCTGCAGCACCTGCAAGCGGTTATCGATTTTACACGATGCCTGATCAACTGCTTCCATGTCCTTATCCAGCTTCTTGTGGATGTGTTCCAGCGCGTCGCGGTCATTGCAGCAGTCCACCAGAACATAAGTGTTGCCGGTGGAGAACACCTCGCGCCTGCCGTATGGGTCGCGGAGGCTGGCAATGAGCCGCTGGCCGACCTTTTTCCGGTACGCAATTTGCAATGCTTCCGGTTCTCCGCGGACACCGTACCGCTTCAAGATCTGCGCAACCTCGTCGGAGGAGATCTGCTGGTGCGTCATCAGCTTCTCCAGGATCTCTGCGGCGGCGTCCTCCGGAACGCCGGAATAGCCGGAATACCCATCTAAATATGCCGTCATGTTTGGGTCTCCTTTCTGCGCGCAAACGGCCATCCCGCAATGGGATGGCCGTTTCGTTTGTTACGCTGCCGCAGGAAGCTCCGCAGCATCGTCCAGTTCTTTCCGGGGCGAGAGAAACTCCACCTCGGTCGCTTTGAGCAGGAAGCCGGGCTGCCGCTCCGGTTCCTCGGCAAAGGTGATCGTTTCAAAATCACCGCTGGCCGCAATCTTGCAGCCCTTTCTGGCAAACTCCGCGCAGCGTTCTGCGAGCACGCCGCGCACCTTGATCGAGATAAAATCGGTCAGCTTTTCTCCATCCGGAGATTTGTAGCGGCGATCCGAGGCAATACGCATGATGGCGTAGGGCTTGCCGGTTTCTTCGTTGGTCTTGAGGACGGGATCTCCCGTCAGGTTGCCGATGGCAATCATTTTCAGCATAGTAAAGTCCTTCTTTCGTTAGAATTACGCCCATTCGACGACGAACAGGATGCAGAGGATATTGGCATTTGTGACCGGCTGGGACAGGGCGCTGACAACTGCGTCATAGGTGAGCGTCAGGCTATCTTCCTCGTTGATCTGCCACGGGGAAGTGAGTTCAAACTGCTCCGTGCTGCCGGTTTTACTAGTCTGTGCGCTGTTGATCTTGAAGCCAATCTGGTTGCTGTCCACCTTGGCGTGGGACATATCCGAAGCATACGGCACCAGCGTCCAGCCGTTTTCTGCCGTCAGGGTTACGGAGGACACCTGCACAGCGGCGGTGGAGTGGTTGACAATCTCCGCGTTTGAGACATAGACCTTTCCATTCTGATCGACCGTCACCGGCAGCACAGCCGGAACAACAACGGAGAAAACCGTCGCTTCCTCCCAATGCGCATAGTAGGTGGTAGAAGCTACCTCTTTGAATACGGTGTTGCTATCTACCTGCGTGCCGCCGGTTTCCTGCGTAAACCAGCCGAGGAACGCATAGCCCTTGCGGGCAGGTTCGGCGGGCAGATTCAGCTTTTCGCCATAGGTCTGGTTGGTGGTTTCCGTTTTGCCAGTACCGAGATCCCACGTGATCTTGTATTCTGCCGGGGCAAACTGCGCGTAGAACGTCCGCGCAGCCGTAATGGTAACCGTGCTGTACAGCGCGCCGCCTGTCTTTTCCGTGTACCAGCCGGAGAATGTGTGACCTGCCTTGACCGGCGTGTAACCGGGAGCAACGGCGGTCTGGTTGGGCGCGACGGAGGTCGTCACGCTGTTCTTGCCGCCAACCGTGCCGCCGTTGGACGCGGCATCCCACGTCACGATCAGCGCGACATTCGCACCGCAATCATCGCAAACACCGTCTGCGTTGGTATCCTTGTGATTGCCATACTCCGTCGAGCTATCGCCACAAACGGCGCAGGTTTTGCTGCGCTTGTGCTGAACATCATCTGCCTTCGTCCATGAACCGTAGGAATAACTGTGCGAGCCAGTCTCGGTTGTACTGTAACCGCAAACGCCGCACGACACGCTGCGGCTGTGCTGCGTCGAGGATGATCTGCTCCATGAGCCATAGGACAGGCTGTGCGCGCCATACTCGTAATCCGAGCTGCCGCAATTCATGCAATACTTCGATCTCTGGTGCTGGCTGGACGAGTATTGCATCCAATTTCCATAACTGTAATTATGGCCGCTCGCATAGATCATTTCGGATTTCGTCTGTCCGCAAACGCACGAATAGTCGGCATAGCCGTTGGCTGTGCAGCTTGCTGGCTGCTGACTTTGCAGCACCCAAGTGTGGCTGCCGCAGGAGGGGCAGGTCCAGGACCCATAGCTGCCGTCGCCGTGCTCCTTGTAAACGTAAGTGCCAAGATTTTTTACATAATGGCACTTATAACACTCGTAGTACTCCTGATGACCTCTGGATGTATGCGTCTGCTCGACGTAGGTGCCTTGCAAAGAATACTGCTTACAGCTTGGGCAGGTGCCGACAATGCCGGTGGACGCACGGGTGGAAACTTGCGCAGGCGCTTTCTTGATGCCGCCTGCGGTGGCGGCATCTGCGTTCTGATACACACCGTAAAGATCGTGGAAATATCGGTTGCTTCGATTGGATGCCGTCCAGTCATAATCGTGGAAAGGCACAGAAGAATCCGGGTATCCAATGATGTACGCAACATAGAGCGTATCGCCGTTGTCGGTTTCACGCCAGAATGCACCTTCTCCGATGCTGTCCAGCGTATGCTCTCCGTAATAAATGGACAGCTTCGTCAGCAGCGGGCAGTTATAGAACGCATGGCGGCCGATGACCGGCGTGGTGCTGGGGATCTCGGCAGTCGTGAGATTGGTACAGTCCTCGAACCAGTAAGCGAGATCGGGGATCGCCAGACTCTCCATGCCGTCAAACCAAACCTGTGTGATCTGGCTGCGGTATTCTGCCCACGGTTGATCGTCTTTGCTTGCAAAGGCGCTGCAGTCCCCGCTGCCGGAGATCGTCAGCCAGCCCTTGTCGTCCAGCTTCCATGTGATCTTGCTGTCCGGGATCGTGCCGCTGGCGACAGCATCGTCTGCCGCAAACGCCGAGATACTGAGCGAAAGGAGCATGCAGAGGGCAAGCAGGAGTGCTGTGAGTTTTCTTGTTTTCATAGCGGTTCCTCCCTCCTTTACGAATTGCCGGTTGCAGGCGCGATGGTGAAGATCAGCGTCGCGGCGTTCACTTTCTCCACCTTTTCGGTTGCCGCAACCTTCGCTGTGTATGCGATCCGCAGGTTTTTCCCTGCGTCAATGACCGGGAACGCGCCGTCAGTCAGCGTCAGCTTGCCTTCCTTGACCGTCTTGCAGCCGTTGATGCTGAACGCGATCTTTCCGGCTTCGCTGCCGAAGTTCTCAAAATCGCCAATGGCAAACGCGCCGGGCTGCACATCGACGGCAACAACCTGCACCGCACCGCTCTGTGCGCGGTTTTCAATGACGGCGTTGGATGCCGTTACAACATAGCCGTCCAAAACCGTGACCGGCAGGCAGGCGGGGACGCTGACAGAGATAGGCGAAACAGAATTCACAACCGTCAGCACTACCGGAACGCTGGCCTGCGCGGTTTCTGCGGCAAAGGCAGAAACTGACAGCGAGCAGAGCATCAGAACAGCCAACAGGAGAGAAAACAGTTTCTTTGTTCTCATTTTGACATTACCTCCTTCGGCCACAGGTACGCAGCATGCAGGGCAGTCTTGACCTCCAGTGTGCCGACCGTCTTGCCATCACGGGTGGCCGTGATCGTCGCGGTGCAGGCGGCGTTGCCGTATTCCGGCGCTTCTTTCAGCGTGATGGAACTGACCGACGCGCCCGCTGCAAGGGTGATGGGATCTGCAATGAGGCTGCCGTCGGAATCTCTGCGGATCTCGATGGTATAGGTGTCCGTCTTGCTGCCATTTTTCAGCGTGGCAGATACCGTCTGCTCGCCAACGATGGCATACAGATGCGCGGGTACTTCTGCCTGAATGAGATTTTCGTCTACCATCTTATTGAGATCGCGCTGCGCGTTCAGGAGGTCATCCATTGCGTAAAACACGATCTCCGTTTCCGGGAATTTGCCTGCGCGCTCTGTGATGCGGGTTTTGATTTTGTCGTAGACCAGCAGTGTAGATTCGCGGTCAAAAATGACCTTGACCGGCCCGTCCACACGGCAGGCAATGACTTCGGCCGCTGTTGTGCCGTCATTGCAGTAAATCGCCGCTGTGCCGCCGCCCCACACGACAAGGCGGCCGGAGATTTTTACGTTGGACAGCGTGACCTTGCCGTCTGCGACGCCGTTGCCGATGATGAGATCGCCGTCAATGGACATGTCCTTCAATTCAACGTCCTTGGTACGGACGAGCAGATTGCCCTTGTAATCCTTCGTATAGCTGCCGCTCTTGGTGATATAGGACTGGATGATGTTGAAATAGAGCTGCGCAAATTCTGCTCTTGTGATGTTGGCCTGCGGGACAAGCCCCTGCGTGCGGCCATGCACATAACCGGCTGCGACCATTGCTTTCATGTACGGCAGCGCCCATTTGGACACTTCCTTGGCATCCGCAAACTTGGACAGATCCGTCTTGGCGTAATCGTCAAGATCAAGCTGCAAAGCTCGTGCGACGACCGCAATGGCTTCCTGACGGGTGATTGCCCGATCCGGCTGCATGCTGGTGGAGGAGACACCGTTATACGTCCCCATCTGGACGGCGAGGGCTACATCTTTGTAGTACCACTTGGATTTTGCAACGTCCTTGTACGCAGAAATGTCCGCTGTTTTGTAACAGCCAAAGGAACGGTTTGTAATAGCCGCCATTTCCGCACGGGTCAGCAGACCGTTGGGGTCAAGCTGCGTCTTGGACTTACCGTACAAAAGCCCATTATCCACAGCGGCGGTTACCGCTTCCGCGTACCACGCTTTGGTGTCCACATCCTTAAAATCTGAAATGCTCGCCGCGGATGCGGAAACAGCGAGAGACAGGCAGGTCACGACAGCCAGAAACAGCGCAAGAATTCGTTTTGTTTTCAAAGTGAATCCCTCCTACAAGATAAAAGCTGCCGGGGGAAGCAGGTTCCCCCGGCGATGGATGGGTGCGGCTTAGACCGCATCCCAGCAGATCACGAACAGAACGGACGCAACGGAAGCGTTGACGACAGCTTCGGAGACCGGGCTGACGATGGCGTCATACGCGATGCCAATGGAGTTTGCGCTCTGATCGCCGTTGCCGGACATATAGCAGCCTTCGATGGCACCGTCAATGAGGGTCTGGGAAGCCGCATTCTCGGCATTGGTGAGCTGCTCCGTGCCGCCTCCCAGCGCGAGCTTGAAGCCGATCATGTTGCTGTCCACCTTGACCTTGGCAAGGCTGTCCTTGCTGCCGAACGCGGTCAGCTTCCAGCCGGTACCGGCTTCGACCTTGACATTGTCGACCTTAACTGCGCCAAAGGAATTGTTGGTGATGCGGATATCAGTGGCCGTCGTGACCGTGCCGTCTGTGCCGACTGCGATGGGGAGGATGGTCGGGATGATGACGTTCATCTTGGTCGCAGCAGGATCGCCGTCAAGCGTTCCGTCCGAGGTGGAAGACAGGCTGACGCTGGAGGTGCCGGTGCCGCCGGAGACATCCACCGTGGTGGGTTCGGCAGCGGATGCGCCAATGGCGAGACTTGCCATAAGGCAGACGGCGAGGAGCAGGGATACGAGTTTCTTCATGTTCTTCATAGTGAGTTCTCCTTTTTCGTTTTGTTAGTTTTGGATGGTAATATGGATGATGGCCCCGGCAACACCAAGCGTTGCGCCGGAGTCAGGATCTAAGTTGGAAAAGTAGGCGGTACATTCGTACTCGCCCGCAGGCAGTTCGACGTCGAGCGCTGCATGCTCGATCTTGCTGCCGACCGCAATGGCTTTGGACTCGTAGATCTTTTCGCCCGTGTCATTGCGATAGAACTCCACCTTCTGTGGATAGAGATTGTTCAGCTCATTGACCAGCATGACGTTGCCTTCACTTTTGCCGTCTTTGAAATACGGTGCGGTGTTGCAGCTGATGTTGATCATGCCAGCCTGCACTTTGTCGTTGAGGCGCTGCTCGATTTCCTCCTGCGAGAGCGTCTCCCAACCGCCTTCAATGGCAGAATCGTCATAGATAATGCCGCTCTGCACGGCAGGCTCCTTCGGCTCGTCCTTTTTGACAGCGAACGTGACAATTACGGCAATGACCACCAGGATGGCCAGCGCAATGAGGCTGATGTGGATGGGACTGAGTTTCATTTTCCGTTTGTACATGGTTGATCTCCTTTTCGTTTTTACATGATGCTTTTAGGCTGCGGCTTCAAAATAGCTCTGCGGCTTGACCGCGCAGAGGAATTGTCGGATATCGGATACCTCTGTCAAGATCGGCATTTCCGGCAGCGCATTCAGAACATCCTGCCGGTAGCGGCCTCTGGCGCTGCATCGCTCATCCAAGATGGCAACCACGCAGGTGTCCGTTTCCGTGCGGATGGCGCGTCCGAAGCCCTGCTTGAGCTTGATCTGCATTTCCGGCACGATGACGCTCCGGATGAAGTCACGCAGGGCGGGATAGTTTCTCTTTTCATGCTCGTGGATGGCGTCCGGGAATGCAAACGGCAGCCGGGGAATGATAAGCAGCGACACACAGTCGCCGGGAAAGTCCATGCCTTCCCACGCAGCGCCGGTTGCCAGAAGAACTGCTCCGGGGGTGCTCTTGAATTGCCGCAGGATCTGTGGGTGGTTCCTGCGCATGACGAAGATTGGAATGCCGCTTTTGAGCCTGTAGAGACATTCACAGACAGTGGACATATCCTTGTAAGAGGTGAAAAGAACAAGGGCGTGTCCGTTCGCGGCTTGCAGCAGGCATAGAATCTGCCGGGCAACAGTTTGGGGATACCGCTCGTCCTCTGAAAAACGAGGTGGCCGCTGTGGAAAAAACAGGCGGCAATTTGCGGCGTAGTCAAAGGGAGATACGGCAACCGCTTCTGTGACTCTTGGATTGCCAGACAGCCCACATTCGTCCTGAAACCGGCGAAAGCTGCTGCCAATGGAAAGCGTTCCGGAGGTAAGCAGAAGTGGGATCTGTTTGCTCCAGACCGTGTGCTGCATTCTGGATGTGATATCCGCTGGAACGCTGCACAGCATGAGCTTGCCGTCGTCATCCTCTGCGGTGTAGCGGATGGCGTCTGTCTTGGGGCGAAGAAACAGAACGACCTTGTCGGTGAACTGCTCCAGTGCCCGCTTTGTGGCAGGTTCCAGAAACGTGGACAGCTTTCTGCCGATCAAAAACAGCGTAGAAAGGGCTCTGCTGAGATCGTCATGGAGCAGCTCAATGGGGTACTCCGGCGACAGCTCTGCCATCTTTTGCAGAAGTGTGGACGATGCGGAGAACAGCCGGTCCGCTGCCAGCGCGTATCCGTCCTGCTTCAGCTGGACAACTGCGCTGCGGATCTCTCCGGCCGTTAAGGTCGTTCCAAACATCTCCCGCGCTGTTTCCGGCAGCTTGTGTGCTTCGTCCACAATGACTGTGCAGGCATCCGGGAGGATGGGCCTCAAGCCGTTTTCCCGGTGCATACAGTCTGCCAGCCAGAGGTTCTGGTTGCAGATCTGGAACAGATACCGTTTCTGCCCACACTCGGTCAGGTGCCGACGATAGCGGCAGTCCGGGTGCTTGCAGTCACAAAACTGCGGAACGCAGACACGCTCGCGGTCAAAGCTGCTGAGTTTCTGTGTTTCATCCAGATCCAGAACATCCCGCAGGGAATAAAGTTCTTTCTTCTGCATGACGTTTTTCCCGTTCGGGCGCTGCTGCAGGTGCTGGCGAAGCCGCTCGTCACAGACATAGTGACTCTTGCCCTTGCGCAAGGCGGCAAGAATGGGTGTTGTGATATGCGGATCGTCCGACAGCGCATCCGACAGGAACGGCAGATACTCCCGCACAATGGCGTTCTGGAGGGCGATGCTGGAGGTTGCAATGATGACCGGCTGGAACGGAAGCCCGTCTACCAACCGGCTGTGGCTGTACACGATGGCAGCGGTCAGGTAGGCGTATGTCTTGCCGATACCGGTCCCGGCGTCGCTCAGTGCGATGCGGTTTTCAAACATGGCGTCCAGCATGGTGTGGCTGAGACGGATCTGCTCCGGCCGCTCTGTCATGCTGTGCGCAGGTAGAATGGTTTTGAAGATGTGGTCGAGTTCGGTATGTGCGTTTTTTCTGGTAAGTTCGTTGATCATGATTCTTTCATCCTATCTTGAAAAGTTTGTTCCGCCGTATTTGCAGCTCGCGCCCCGGCGATGGGGAACAGCGCAGACAGAGCTTGGCAGCTCTCACAGCCTGTAACTGGGGTCTTTACTGCTTTCAACCCCAGCGCATGGCAGCCTGTCTTACGTGCAGGCTAGACGTTGTGTGTCCAAACAGGTTGGGCGGCATGATGCAGCCTGCCAAGGCTGCCCACGGCGCGTTTCTCGCTCGCCGGAAGCTTGCTGCTTCCGGGTCGTCGCGCGCGCCGTGCGCGTTTCCCAACCTGCGGTGTGATCCGCGTTGCTGGTATTCACTTTTCAAGGTCCAGTGAGGGGAATCCCCTCATGTGGTAGCCGGCGAAAGCACCGCTCTTAGAACCAAATTAAAAAAATTATGAAAATTTATTTAAGAGCTTTCTTATTTGCTCAATGCGCTTACTGACGGCTTTTTGCGAAATGCCAAACCGAACGCCAATTTCGTTTTGTGTCAAATCATCAAAAACATAGAGTGTAATAAGTTCAATGTCCTCTTTGGACAGCGCTTTTATTCCTTTGATAAGTTCTGGCTTTTCAATTTCCTCGACCCAACCATACCGGTCACTGGCAAAAGAAAAGTCAAGACTGGTGGAGAGCTGTGCGAGATATTTTTCCAAAAGAGGCGACTTGTCATCATCACTTTCCTCAAAAGCATTTTCTGAGAACTGTTGTGTATGTTCGCTGAATCTACGTCTGCTGTTAAATTCCACAAGATCAAATTGATACATCTGCTCAATCTGCTCCTCAGTCATCCCTGCAGCACGATACTGTTCTGCAAGGCGTTTCTGTTCCTCGTTAAACCTTTTTCTTTCAAGCCCGTTGATCCATGCCATTTTTGCAATCTCCTTTTGTCGTTTCTTGTGTGGGAATGAGAAACGAGGAGATTACGGGTATTTCGCTGTAAAACACAGCCACTTCATAATTCGCCCTTTCCGCCTCCGCGAAAAAGGCCGAGTATACAAAAATGGATCGTGTAATCGGCACACGATCCATTAGAGCCTATAACTTGGCGCACAAAGGAAAGGGTACCGATGTGTCCTTCTCATAGAGAAAGTCCACATTTGTATCCTCAGCCCTAATGCATATCAGGCTACGAATATTTTGTTGATTGAATATCTGAGTGAAATCGAACTAAAAACAAAAAAGCCACCGACAAGGCAGACCCATTACTGGATCTGTCTTGCCGGTGGCCTCTCATGTATGTCTGGATAAACCATCCGGTAGTCAGGGCGTGCGGTCTGATACCGGATTTACGAAGCCTGTTTCATCTCAACCGTTTTGACCGTCACGCTGTATTCTGTTTTATGCGTAGACACTTTCCTGTCCCTTTGGTGCGTAAACATCTAGACGATCATGTCTTCGCCCCATGAATTTTCGAACCATACTGCTGCCACAGCTTCTGCATTCACCCTTTGCTATACCATCACCATTCTTAATGCCTTGCACTAGCGCGCCACAGTTTGGACAGTGCCACTGACAAGATATTCCCTCATATTTCACATTCATCTTCCTCTCCGCATGACCATGCAGTATTCTGCCTTGTTCTGCGCGCTTCTGTGCTATCGCTTTGCTTCCTCCATCATTGCAATTTGATAATCAATTTCTTCAATCTGCCGTTTAAAGCGCAGGATTGCCTTTTCTTTAAGCTTTCGCAGCAGCAAAAGCTCCTGCTTTTTGGACAAAGTCCAGCGTTTTGATGCGTGGTCACAATTGTAACAATCCGTCTTTTGACAGCAGCGGCATTCAGTGGGAAGCGGCGTTGCTTCGATAAAATCCATATCTTCTCCTTTGAAATAGGTTGTTGCGGGAATCTGTCCAACATCTCGTTCGTCATTCACCGCTTTCAGGTTTTCCTGCGAATTACATATATTGGTGACTTCTACTGAAGCGGAAACAGGGGGATTTGTAGGATTCTTCGGTAGAAACAGGACTCTGCAGCCGCTTTGGATTTGACTATATCGAGGCAGTAGCATAATCAATTTTAGGCAGTATAGTTGACTTCTCGCAAAAGCCGTTTTAACAAAGCCGCCAGCTTGGATACTCCTGGCATAATTCTACTTTGCGTTTTTGTTAAGTCGTATTTGCTGAAGCCTATCCATAATTCTATCAAAATAAAAAGGGGGACATGTGGTCGTTCCACATACTTTCCATGATTGACGTGCGTATCTCCCTCTGCTCCGTTTGTGCCATTATCATATAATAGCGAATTGCGCTATGTCAAGGTCGCAGTTGCGACTTTATTCGCTATTATCCTTGACGTGAGAGTGTTTCATCGTGTATAATCAGAACATACGAAAGGAAAGGGTGCTTTTATGAACCGCGAAGACACAAAAGTCGTTCCATTTAGAACGGCTGCTTCTCCGTATAACGCAGAGATAGAAAAAAAGAGAAATGTAATCGGACAGCAGCTTGCCAAAGCTGTCCGCGATTGTGGATATAGTAAAAAGGCGTTTTGTGAAGTGCTGAAAAATTACGGTGTAGATGTTACACACTCTGCTCTGGGTAAATGGACAAACGGATTGACCGTCCCGAGTGCCTATCAGCTTGTTGCAATTTGCCACGCACTGCATATTGAAGAGGGTATTTCCTACTTTACAGGTTCTTATGTTTCGGAGCTTAATGAAGTCGGAATGGCAAAAATGCGATCTTATCGGGATGACCTGATTGCCTCCGGAAGGTATAGGCCTCAGTCAAAAGATGACAATCAGATTCGATACATTAGTAAGGCAGTCAGCAACCTGTGCGTATCCGCCGGCACAGGAGCCTTTCTGGATGAAGGAAACTATGAGATGGTCAGCTTCCCTGAAAATGCAGTCCCTCCGGACGCAGATTTTGGGGTGAGAGTTTCTGGAGACAGCATGGAACCGGTTTACCACGATGGGCAGATTGTCTGGGTACAAAAGTGTGAGACTCTCTCTGTTGGACAAGTTGGCATCTTTGTCTATGATGGTGAGGGATATATAAAACGCTATGGAGAACAGCAGCCGGAGAATGACTCCGTTGACGCTTATACAGATAGCTATGGCGTTATTCATATGCAGCCTGTTTTGATCTCCTACAATCGAAACTATGCAGACAAGATTGTCCGCCCGGAAAATCAATTCGAGATTGTTGGACGAGTGCTTTAATTGTACCAATTAACGGACAGTGTTTGTTGTAGAATAGGAGGTACAATACACGAAAGGTTGGGATTGTGAATGGATACAATTCAGCGTGTGAGAGAACTTGCAAATGAGCGAA
>ERZ773192.2810-NODE-2810-length-14069-cov-15.745469_pt1 | contig 14069 bp, 15 predicted proteins | sample MGYA00581010_ERZ773192 | MGnify/ENA primary metagenome ERZ773192 (study PRJEB29015, sample SAMEA2737741) | human gut metagenome | biome: human gut; feature: human-associated habitat; material: faeces | place: China | collected 2012 ...
ACACTTGAAAAGTGCGAACATAAAAATAGTTTCATCAATATTCTCCTTTATAAATCCCGATTTTACTTTCTTCTTAGTGGAACAAGTTATTATCCACAATATATTTTAAATTACATCTATTTAACATCCATGATTTATTCCTTGCCCCATTTTGATATTGAATAACCTGTTCTTTACATTCGTCAGATAAACCCTCATATATTTGTTGTGCTTTATCTTTAATTATTTCCTGACCTAAATTATCTGCCACAAAGTCAAGATACACATTATATTTTTCAAACCCTTCAAAGAAAAGATATCGTATAGCTGCATTATAATCTTCATCAAATCTTTTTACCAAATCCATTGCAGTATCTCGAAATCTTTTTTCTAATATATTCTTCGTTTCAAGCAATTTACTTTCCGTTGATATATCATACCAATACCCATCTTTGGGATTATAACTCATAGATGCTATTACATTGTCAACTGGTAATTTTCCGTATTTTTTATAAATAATCCTCAAATCGGCATTTACTTCAATACTCTGCCCAGATGCATTCCATTTTGACGAGAAAAAGTTTATTTCAAACACAATGTCTTTTACTGTTTTCTTCAAAATACCACTTTTTAAATACTTAAAGCCAGTTACTGTTGACAACTCACATATTAATCTTGTTTTCGTTTCTTCAACACTTAAAATATTTTCCATTTTTTCTCCTAATAACCCATGTGAAACTTCAAAGTTTATTCTCTGTCATTCAACAGTTTATTTACTCTTTCAACTGGAAATCTGTCTTCAATATCAATTATCTTTATTATCAACTATTATAATTCCTACTATCACAAAAATAACACTTATAACAGATAATAGTAACCCTCCGTTACATTTTGCCCGGTAAAATTATTTGGACGAACTTAGGTATTTACTAATTTTTATATTTTACCGTCCAATTACCTTCAACACTTTCTGAGGTTGCATATTGACCGTAATCTAACACTGCTAAATCCCTCATCGATTCATCTATGCTTAAAATTTCACCTAAGGAAACCACTCTCGCATCTTCTTCCTTATGGTTTTCGCCGCATAAAAACTGCCAATACCCGTCCTCATCGTGAGAAACGTATAATATAGGCTTATACCCCTCCAACACATGGTAGCAGGTAATGCAGGCAGTGTCAGGACTATCTTCAAACGGAAATTTTCTATTATCCGCTTTCTTTTCAACTCTTTTAAATTTATCAAGTAATCCCATAATTTAATCCTCTCTACAACTCCCGATTTGTAAAACTGTAGCATTGATTATATCAAAGAATCATGCTTGCAACAATCCCCTTAAAACGAGAGGCAGGTGTGCCCTCCTGCCCCTCAAAAGGAAGGGAAGGTGAAAAATATATAGTCAACTGCTGTTTCCAGCAGCTATGAATCGTTACTTACCATAGAAGTCATGGTTTACTTCTGCTTTATAGTAATTACTACATGTTACAGGAGCATTATACAGTGTCGTGAGCATATAGCTTCGTATGTTGCGTACCTTTGTAGTATTGTTGCGAAGGCATTCCAGCACATACTCCATCGTATGAAAATCTATCTTCTCCAATCTGCTCCGAACAACATCATATGGGAAATCATATTTATTGATACGGATTACTGGCTGTTTAACCGCTATGGTCTCAACCATCAGCTCCACCAATTCGTTTATGTCCATCTTCTCTGTAGGATGGCACTGAAGCAATACGTCATAATCAATATTGTCTTTGATAAATGAGCGCACTTCATCCATCCTATCCATCGTATCAGTTTTCACGCCTGTGCCTGATGGAATGATAGGATAGGTAATCTCCTCCGTATTCTCTGTAGTATTCTCTGTATTTGTCTTACAAAACTTTGTATGAGGTGGTACATCGTTTTGTGGGAGGGTGTTACAAAATTTTGCAGGAGGGTCATACGAAGTTTTGTAGGGGGTGGTACAAAATTTTGTAGGAGGGTCATACAAAGTTTTGTATGAGGAGGTACAAAATTTTGTAACAGGCTTATTTGCTTGGTTTTCAGTCTGTTTTTGTATTTCTTCCCCTGTGTTTTCTACATCTTCGTCATCTCCTGGTATGTTCAGATATGTACATGTGTAAAGTCTATCAACGCATAGATCAATATACATGACATTATTTAAGACCATTCCGCTATTTGTTTCTATGTTACGGAATTCACGACGGATCACACCGATTTCCTCTAGTCTGTCAAACGCTGCCTTCACACTTCTCCGTGATTCTCCAAACTGCTCGGCAAAATCATTGTAGGTTTTCTGTAGCAAATCCTCTCGAAACTTTTTTCTGTAACCAATTGTCATGCCGCTATGCTCGTCCCGTACTTCCACAGGACGATACCAATACACGATTTCCGACAACACACAGATAGCGAGAAGGTATGGCTTGCCATTTTCACGCAAAATTGTTTTATACCAATTTACCGGTGTAACATTGCCACTGATGTTCATTTCTGCCAGTGCATCCACCGATGCATTACCGGTATTTACGATGTTTGTCATGCCCTCTCACCTCTTTTCTTCCATTCATCTAAGAGGTTTATTATAACCTCTGTAATCTTTTCTTCCGTATATCCTTCATCAAAGTAGTCATCCAATCTGTCTGCCTTGAACGTTACCTTTCTCGGCTTTGCTAACACCTGTTCCGGAAGCATGATGTTCCTCACTTCTTCCTGTGTAAGCATATTTTCCCGGCAGGATGCCTTTAGTCTTGCCGACTGCTCTATATTAGGGAATATATTCCTGTCGAGTATTATATCGAGTACCCACTGCTGCTGCTCCTCGTTCAGATACGAAAGATCAACACCCTGAATAAAACCAATCTTTTTCCTGTCAACAAAGTCAAGCAGTTCATCAGAGAGCTTTGCAAGTCTGATATATCGCTGAATCTTCTTTGCGTTCTCGCCGGTTTCCTCACTCATGATATCAAGGCTACTACCCTTATCTCCCTTAATGCCCTGATGTTTCATGGCATAGTAACGCATACTATACGCCCTTGCCTTTTCGCTTGGAAAGATATCTTCTCTCTGAATGTTACTGTCCACCATGACAATGGTAGCTTCATCATCATTCAGATTGCGAATGAACATCGGCATGGTATCAAGACCGGCAAGTTCACAGGCAGCCTTTCTTGTGTGTCCGGCAATGATTTCATAACCACCCTGCGGTCGCATTCTCGCAATCCCTGGAACAAGCACGCCATACTGTCTGACACTCTCTACCATTTCCTCCAGCTTATCTTCATGAATCTGAAACGGATGATTTCTGAATGTATGCAGACTTGCTAAAGGTATTTCTCGGATTTCACCACCATTTGCATTTGCCTGTTCCAGATTTTCGTTTGTACCAAACAGATCGTCAAATGATTTCATCTTTATCTTGGAAGCACTATTGGATTTATTCATCTGCAAGCACCTCCTTTGCGAGCTTCTTATACGCCGCCGCAACTTTTCCTCTTGGGTCATGCTTGAATATACTCACACCCTCTGCGGAAGTCTCTGCCGCTCTCACAGAATGTGGGATAACCGCACCAAACACACGGACATTTTTGCCATAGATTTCTTCCACCATGGACTTGATTTCCTTTGCGTAATTGGTACGTCCAACCATCTTTGTAAAAACGATTCCCTCTATTCCAAGGTTAGGGTTCAAATATTTCTTAGTCCTGCCAAGAGTGGTAATAAGCTGCTGTAAACCCTTTATGGAAAGGTACGCTGCTTCTATCGGTATGATGACTGAATCAGCTGCAGTAAGGGCATTCATTGTCACCATGCCATGGCTGGAATTGCAGTCAATCAATATATAATCATAAAGATTTCTTACACTTGTTATGTACTCTTTCAATATGTACTCTCTCCGCATGGTATTTACTAATGTGACTTCCAGTCCGGAAAGTTCGATATTGCATGGAAGAAATGATACTCCCTCCTCATGCACGATAACACCTTCCCTCTTTCCATAATCTTCTTCATTGATTACTTTACCCATGATCGTCGAGAGTGTCACATCAAGCTCATCCGGCTCTTCCACACCCAGACTTGAAGAAAGGGATCCCTGACTATCCGCATCTATAAGTAGTACCTTCTTACCTTCTCTTACCAAACCTATACCTAAGTTTACGGTTGTCGTAGTCTTTGCCACGCCGCCTTTTTGATTCACGATTGCTATTACCTTACACATACCGTTGTACCTCCATTCCTATCGAATCACCATGCCACTTCCTACATAGTGACATTTTTCTTCTACCTGCATAACGTTACTTGGTTTCTTACCAGAATCCTTTTTCTTTCTTGATACTTCTGCATACACACGTTTATATTTATCTGTTCCAATATTATCGAAAAAAGTTGAAACATTATTCACGTCAAATCGCTTATCTCTCTGAAGTAAACGTACAAACCAACGTATGTCATTTTTTGTCCCTTGAAGCCTTATCTTTAACATATAGACACCTCCTTGAATAGAAAAATAAAAGGCAGGGATATTCAATATTTGTAATTAAATATCCCTGCCAAATTGGCTTTTTTATTCACTTTTATTCATCAAAGAATATTGTGTCCCTCGTGTCGACTCTATAGCCGACAACGACATGAATTCTGTCCACTATCTGCTTTTTATTCCTTTTCACATCGGTTCTGCCGAAATTGAAAAAGCTGCAAAAGGACGTAAATTCAAGGATTTTCACGAATCTGTACGACGTAGCCCTATTATAGTCTCCACATGCACCGAGACACCAATATTGATGTCCTGCGTTAACGGGAACTTGTCGTTCATTTTTGACGTTAATGGAAACATATCATTTACTGTCCCTTCTTGTAAAGCTACTCAGCTTAAATTAGCCTTGATATAGTTTTTGAGAAGTGTGATTCGATCTTCAGTATCAATTCCATCCTCATTCTGCGGAATGACTATGGTGTCTACAATCTCATCTCCAACGTTCTTTCTTCTCAAATATGAATTGTTTGTACAAATAATATGCTCATCTCCAAAGATCAACCTCTGTCCCATATCGTCCTTAGACAAGTGCGCTTCTGAAGCAACCTTCAAATAAGGATAATATGAGTTCTGTGACATCTGAGTCCTTGTCTGCATAACCAAGAACATATATGGATTTGCTGCAGCTGAATTGTTATGCATCTTTCCATATGCGCCTGGGCGGTATTCACGATACTTGATGTAGTAGTATCTGAATGGATACAGGTTGTTACTCTCGCACTCCTGTAAGTAATCATCTGCTATCTTCTTAAGTACCTCATTTGTGAATTCTTCATTGGTATCCAACAACGAAATCAGAATACTCTTTGTGTTATCAAATCCAGAATTCGCACTCTTATGGAATAACCCGTCCCATGCAAATTGATATGTCGATCCGTACTGGTAACGCCACTTATTTCTCTCAACCTGTCCATAATCTCCTAATGCCATCATTGCACAGTCAATTCTATCAAGGCTGCACTTAAACAGAGATTCAAATCGCTTCGTGAATGCAAGGTTCTCAAGACCGACGATACTGATCTGTCCGTTAAGCAAGAAATGATCTTCCAGTTCAAACATGGTTTCTTGCATAGCTGGATTGGCATCGATAAATGTAATCTTCTCTTTTTCTTCTGAGAGCTGACTTACATTAAAGTTATTCTCGATCGAATCATCAATAGCACCATTCATAATGATAGCATCTGCTTCCGCCAAAATAGCTGGCATTCTATTTCTATCTGTTCTGTCTGAAACCTCATCCTCAGAATTTCGGATCAGGTTATTTACAATACGAATTCTTCTTCTGAAATCCGCCTCTGTAACCTTATCAACGTTCTGCAGATATGTAGTAATTGCATATAACAGCACAATTCTATTTAACGGGAACTGTCTGATACGGCCGGTTTTATCGGAATATGCATGTAAGCAATCCTCAAATATATTCAGGTTAAATCGGTTCTCAACAAGAATTTTACCACTCTCATGTTTGTTAGCCATGAAGGACTTCAAGAAGTCTGTCGGAGAATCATATCCAGGAATATTGCACCAGCAATCGAAGAAGCTCTCCATTGTTTCAATGTTCTTAACTGCATCAGGACACTTAGCTGAGAAGTATTGTTGCAAAAGATCAAACTCATCATTGCTTCTACCCAGTGGTGACTCATTCTGGCGATAGCAAATTACATCACAAATAAACTTGAAGTAACGCAGAAATTCATCATCGATAATATTATCGTCAGAAGAACCACTGCCGCTATTACGATATTCCCATAATAGGTCTGTCCAATCACGGTCAATCTTACCCATGATACGATTTGCTCTTTGTTCATCTATACTGCGAATTTCACGCTCAAGCTCTGCTTTGAAATGCTCAAATAAAGTAAGTGGCTTACCACGTGAATTCATTTTTATGTAGAGTTCATCAGTCAGTCCCATATCCTTAATAGGAAGGAAGTAGAATGTAACGCAGTTTTCTTTTAGCTTATCCCAGAGATCAGTAACATCCTTGAATTTGTCATCAATTGCATCAAGCATTACAAGCATTGAGCTAATTGTAGGATCATTCTCCCAATCGAGCGGGAACCATGCCTGGTTTACAATTTCCTTTGAGATTGCTGTTTTGAATTCAGGTTTATAATCTACCAGATCAATACAGAAATATCTCGCACTGTATCTGGTCTCATAGCTAAACTTCTTCAAAAACTCGTAATTCTCTTCCGATATGTTACCTTTTTTTGCTGCATACCAGTGAAGCAAAAATAATGTAGTAAGGCGCTGCTGGCCATCCAGCGGTGTCATATTTCCTTCATCATCTATATCGCCATAAACGAAATCGAGCGTAATTGGTTTCTCTGTTACTGCCTTATATAAAGACTCAAGAAATCTACCTCTTACGCGAGTTACATCAGATCCTTTTCTGCCCTGCGCATAATCTCTTTGGATAATTGGAATGATGATCTTTTTAAGCTGCACAGCCTCCGGGCCTTCTCCAAATGTTGTATCAAAAATGTCTATAAAGGAGTGAAGTGTAGTCGCCATATTATTCTTCCTCCTTTTCCAGAACGATTGGCTCTTCGAGATAATTTACCAGCACTGTATTCATTGCATCAACGTAAGCAACCCTATCTGCGTGTCCCCAGAAATGGAGCTGATTATCTGCGGACGGCGTGTAATATTTCAGGAACACCATTCTTGTACAGAATGGAATATACTGGCCAGCCTTGTCCATTTTAATAATTTCGTTTCTTTTTACGTCAAACGTCGAGTTATTCAACGCAGCATTGTCCGTCGAACTCAGCAGTGCCATATTAGCAATTGAATGCAAATACTCTGTATTACCCTTAACCGAAAGTAAGTCTACAACTCTCTGCTGAATTGCATCAAACTCCTGACGTTCCAGTTTATCCTTAGCAATAGCGCTATTCATGAGTTCAATCAATTCTTCAGAATCATCACTTACAGACTTTACAGACGGAATATGAAGTGTGAGCCACTCTTTCCACATTTCCTGTGTTCGTAAACCTTCTGACTGTTGCGCATGAATATGCTCCAGGCTCCAGGTCACTTTGCCACCTCTGCCAAATTTGTATTTATCAAACGGGAACCACTGAGAATGCTCACCATTTCTTCGGACTGATTCAACATTAAATAATAGAAGCAATGTGGCAATCTTTTTCTGATCTAATGGTTTCTCGTAACTTAAATCTGAGTAGTTACCCTTAATTTTTATGCTGTCTCGAATATAGCCATCAAGGGAGTCCCTAAAATCATCCTTAGTCTTATCCTTCGAGAGGTCGAAAATCTTCTGAAGTGTCAGTGTTCCAGACGCAATAAGATAACCAATCTTATGATATAGTTCATGGTTTCCATGCCAATCCTTCAACACTAAGAACGTCTGCTGGATGCTCCGCCAGATGCTGTCTAATGACTTGGTCTGACGCATTTCATCAAATTTAAAGAATGTATAATACTTCTCCCTATTATCAGCTGGCTTTCCTGATATAAGATCCAACACGAGATCTATTCTTGTCTGATAGTCAGCATTTGCTTTATTCGTCAAGAAGTACCACAGAGAATTGTTGTGGAGTTCCTTCTCCATGTTATCCCACTGAAGAGATATCTCTTCTTGTTTTTCCTTATCGACATCTTCGTCAGTATCTTTGCTAAGAAACATAGCTTTTACCAGTTCTGCATTTGTAAGTGGTATCTTACCAATATTCAAACGTGTAAAGAGACCAATCGCGTCCTCAGCTTCTCCAACCTCATACCAGATAATTTTTACGATTTCATCAAAGTACTTATTTACATTTGTCAGAGTAGATTTTCTGTCCCTTGCAGAAAACCATTTCTTGATACTTTCATAAGCAGCACAAAGGAACCAGAAATCAATGTTTTCTTCCTTGCGGGATTCGTCGATTGATTTTAAGAACTTCTCAGACTTCTCTCTGGTTTCGTATGAAAGGGTAAATCTCGGCTCATCTATAAAGCCAAAACTCTCTTCATTCATAAAACGGTATATAAGATAGATAGTTGTTAGACGCTGCTGCCCATCAATCAATTCATATCTATCACCATTTTTTCTTACTACAACCGGCTGTAAACAGTAGTTGCGTTTGCCCTCAGTAGAATAAATATCATCGAGCAGACGAACTACTTCTGTTTCTCCCCAACGATAACCACGCTGGTAAGAAGGAACATAAAAGTCTCCTGTTATATCCCCGACAAGCTTTGTGTCGAGTTTAATCTCATTATTCATATAGCTACAATTCCTTTACTTGGTCTTTTTCACGTAAGTAAGCTCAATGTCATAGCCGAGCTGTTCCATCATCTGGACAAATGTCTTATTCACAATCTTTTCTGGACTCTTGATAAGACGGTTCACATATGACGGAGATGTGCCTACCTTCTCAGCGAGTTCTGCTTGAGTGGTCTGTTCTTCTACGCACTTAACTTTTACATCTATTTCAATATTATTTTTAAGCATATTCTCCACCGCAGCACTTTCTGTTCAACTAGATTTCACTATTAGTTCAACTTATTATACCACAAGAATATGAACATTTCATCAAAACACGACAAAAAAAGACAGCCGGATCATTTCCGACTGCCTCGCTTGCTTTGATTATGCTTCCACTTCGATCTGAAAACCTGACTTAAACTCGACCACCAGCTTCTCGTCGTAAACCGTTATCTTCTCGATGAGACGCCTTACCAGTGCTTCGCTGCATTCCGTAATCGCCTCTGTCTGCTCATCTAGGAAATTGTCGAGATCTTCTAGACGCTCCTGGAGTTCCTGCTGCTTGGCTGCGGTAGTCATCAAATCCTGATGTTCTTCTCTGAGGTCGATGATCTCTGCGCCAATGCTATCAATCAAGGCATCATCATGTCCGGCTTCGAGGAGTTCCTTCTGCTTCTCCTTTATCTTCTCGTCGATTTCTGCGATTGCATCCGCAACTCCGCCATCAAGAACGGCTTTGATATTCTCCTTCAGAGCTGGTATGATATCCGCTTTTCTAGACCAGGCATCGTTAATCGCTGTGAGGACCGCAGCATGCAAGTCTTCCTCTCTCAGCGTTCTGGCCGGGCAGTAAATTCCACTGTCCTTCTTCAGAACTCTGCTAACGCATCGCCATACCGTTGACTTGCAGCCTCGGTTGTTCCACTTGATCCTGCGATAGATGTCTCCACAGTGACCACAGAACACGATACTGGAAAGTGCGTACCTGCTGCTATAAATTCTCTTCTTCCCATCCGGCGTGATGTTTGCTCTTCTGGCTATCTCTGCCTGGACTCGAAGGAAGATATCCTTAGCTATAATGGCCTCGTGGCTGCCTTCAACATAGTACTTCGGCAGGTTTCCTTTATTCGTTGCTCGCTTCTTATCCAAGATGCTCACCGTGTAAGTCTTCTGCAGAAGCGCATCACCGATGTACTTCTCGTTGGTAAGTATCTGCTTGATGTTGCTCTCGTACCATTTGTCATGCTTGGCGCCGTTCTGTATGCCATCCGCTTCCAGGCTACGCTTGATCTGCAGGAAGCTAGCTCCCTCAAGGTATTCTGCGTAAATGCGTCTGACCACCGCTGCCTCTTCCGGAACAATGACTAGCTTTCCGTCCTCATCCTTGGTGTATCCCAGGAACCAGTTATGGTTGATCTGTACCTTGCCTTGCTGGTTACGGAACTGAATACCGAGTCTTACGTTTGCCGATAAGGACTCTGACTCCTGCTGGGCAAGTGCCGCCATGATTGTCATAAGCACCTCACCCTTGGCATCCAGCGTATTGATGTTTTCCTTTTCGAAGAACACGGCGATGTTTAATTCCTTGAGCTGTCTTGTATACTTCAGGCAATCTACCGTGTTTCGGGAAAATCGGCTGATAGACTTCGTAATGATCATGTCAATCTTGCCTATATATAATGCAGAAACAGATAAGTCATGGCGTATCTGCCAAGTTGCTCCTCATCCCCCGTACGTCCTGTATGTCTTTCTATTCAGTTTTCAAAGTACGATTGACCTATCGGTCTGATAAGCAACATATTAGTCTGTTGTTATCCGTTATATGTGCTTGTCCAGAACGACACGCCTTTATATCTCATGTTCATAAAATGCCGGCGAACAATAATCCGCCAATATACTTAGGTATGTATTTTTCAAATCCAAATCCGAGGCATTCTGATATGCGACAAGCACCGCCCGTTCCTGTTCCAGCGTCATGGGACATTTCCGTTTTCTCCATTCATCAGATATTCGGACATATCCTCCAACACCTGCTTGACATTCAAGCACGATGCCTTTCACATCCTGAAGATAAGCAAGGTCGTCCCGGATTGTCTTATCTGTTACATTTAGTTTTTCTCGGATTCCTTGATACGAGGTTGAGTCCACAGATAGCAGATATGCCATAAGATCATGCCGACGATATTCTCTTTTCTTCGCATTTGGTCCCATTTTGCCCATCCGCAAACTCATCCTCATTTCCCTAAAACTACCGTATCATCAATCACTTTCAGATTTGGAAAGTGATTGAAAAAAATTTTTTGTTCATAAACATAAATATGGCGATTTTGTTTTAGCAAAATAAATTTCCACTTTTTTGTCTTTTTTACATTCTATCTATTGAATGTAGCAGAAATTTTTTTGACGATTAAAACCAAAACGAAATTCAAAAAAGCGGCAAGACATTTTGTCTTAACCGCTTTATGCGTAGCCACTCCTTACTTTATTTGCGTTTATTCATCAATAATAAGGATTAATATCCTCATCATCATATGAATCTTCTGATATATCAGTTTCTAATGATGAGATATATTCCTCGTTCTCATAATCATACATATCAAGCATCCCAAAATCCGGAATACCCAGCACATGGGCAACTATAGGTAAATCTTTTCCATACCCATATGTACGTATCTCCTCTTCCAACTCTTGAATATCAATGAATTTCGAATCATATGCATCATACAACAACTCTCGAAATATACTTTTCCACTCATCATTGTGAGCTTCAAACTCATCTCTACCATATTTTTTAATTTTTATCTGCGTAAACTCAACAAAATGTGCAAATTCGTGAAGCAACGTGATTATTTTAGTTTCGTAAGGTAAATTCGCTAATATTTTGATTTTGTGAATTCCCCACCTGCCCCTGCCCGGTCTATAACTTCCAACCGTATAATCCGGCAGTTTACAAACATCGACTTCCTCAACCACCACCTTATAATGTCGAAGTAAAGCTTCCCAGCCATTACCTCCTGCACAAGTTAAGCTCACCAGTAAATTTAATAGAAAATCATACAGATTCCCCATTTTTATCACCTCCAAAATTTTGATGAAGTAGCTACGCTATAAATATGGTATAACATCCGAAAAAAAATAAATTTTTGCACAAGAAAAAAGAGCCAGTAAGCAAGTCTTTCCAAAAGCGGAACAAAATTCCTTTTTTATTAAAGAGAGCAGACATTAAAATTGTCTGCTCTCTTATCCTACACCCGATACCCTTCCATTATATTTCTGGCTCTTTCTCTCAACACATCAAATATGGTTTCATCCGAGGAACTCTCGATAATGATTTGGTCTGTAACATTGATTACCCAGTTACAGATAGCAGTTTTTGTAGAAGTGATACGGACACGATATTTCTCCTCATCCGAAATCCAGATCATGCTGTTGACACGGAACTCTGTCCGGACAGCTTCCATCATTCCGAAGGAGACAAGCATCGTAACCGATATAGTATTTTCAAACGACATGCGGGGATGCTCCTTCATGTACTGCTTCAGGTAAAATGGCTGCCCCACTTCCTGTAGCGTTTCTATCTTTCTTGCCGGCAGATGATTTTCTATTCGGATATTTTCAATCCTATCAAGTCGATAAGGTGACACGTTTTCCGTTTCATCCTTATTACACAGCATATAATATCGTCCGGCAGATATCACAAGATGAAATGGCGATACTGTTGTTGCATGATCACGCAGCACGCCATTTCTTCTATAATAAAAACTGATCTTGCGTCGCATCTTCAATGCCAACCCTATCATCTCAACAGTGAAAAAAAGCTGTTCATTGTTAGTACGCTTGATCATATCTGAGTATTTTACATATTCAAAGCTATCTCCAAAATGCTTACTGGATAACTTCCGCACTTTCCGTAAAAGACCGGTAGCTTCATTCTCCCCTATACCCGGAGAAAACAATATGCTGTCACATAACAATCGCACTTCGTTGTCTGTAAACAATGCACCTGTCAGGTAATAAATCTCCATTTGGGAACCTCGGTAGCTGCCGATTTCGGTAGGTGCGGACATCGGATAATCCTTGCAGATTGCAAGAAGCATTTCGCCTGCGTCTGCCTTTTCGGTGTAGGTCACACCTTTTAGGGGCATCGGGCAGAACTTATCCTCGCCCTGCGGCTTGTGCTGTTCGGCAAGAGCTACATCATTTTCATAACCTGCAATGCGTTCCTCATACTCCTTAATGGTCTGAGGATAGTATTTCAGCACTCTATCTCCAATATGGGAATATCCCTTATCTTAGAGAGCTTTTCTTCCTCACGGCTTTCGTCCGTTTGGAAAAGATTATCGTATGCGGTCAGCTCGATTTTGGTTTCTCTGCTTCTCGCCAATCTCTGCCACCTCCTTTCCTAACTGCTCATAGGCTACGGCAACCTTGCCACTTTTGTCGCAAGCAAAAATACTTTTGCCTTCTGCGGTAGCTTCCACCGCACGGATAGAATGAGGTATTTCGGTATCAAATACCTTGATTTTCTTACCGTATGCACTTTTGACCGTTGCCGTATTTTCCTTAGAAATGTTGGTACGGGGCATTACCATAGTCATTAAGATACCGTCTATCCGCAGCTTGGGGTTGATTTGCCGTTTGACCATTGATACGGAGCGAAGTAAAAGCTCCAGACCTTTAGCCGAGAGATAGTGGGGCTGTGTAGGGATAATCACGCTGTCAGCCGCCGCCAGAGCAATGATGGTTATCATACCTAAACTCGACATACAATCAATAAGCACATAATCGTATTTCTTTTTAACCTCATTGACATAGGTTTTCAGCACACGCTCACGGCTTATTGCATTAATTAGCCTTACCTCAAAGCCCGACAGCTCAATGTTTGACGGAAGCAGGTCAACGCCCTCGCTGTGGTGGATAATCCCCTGTGAAACATCAAGCGTTTTATCGTCTATGATGTTCTGCATCAAAGTAGAGAGCGTTATGGGAATATCGTCTGGTCTGTTATACCCCAGAGCCATCGTGAGATTTGCCTGTGCATCGGCATCAATCAGCAGGACTTTTTTACCCTGCTGCACCAGACTTACACCAAGATTGACCGCTGTGGTTGTTTTCCGACACCGCCTTTCTGGTTAGTCAGAGCAATCACTTTGCAATTTGACATAGATGCGTCCTCCTTTCGCATAGATTTAGCCACTTTGTCAAGGTGGCTATGTAAACAGTACCAGAGAACGCAAAAAAGCCGCCTACTCTTAAAATCAATAAGAATAAGCGGCTTTGTAATCTGCCTTGTCACCTCACGATTTCCTTCTTTTCGAACCTGTCGGAAATTCCGA
>ERZ773192.2832-NODE-2832-length-13972-cov-3.100956_pt1 | contig 13972 bp, 10 predicted proteins | sample MGYA00581010_ERZ773192 | MGnify/ENA primary metagenome ERZ773192 (study PRJEB29015, sample SAMEA2737741) | human gut metagenome | biome: human gut; feature: human-associated habitat; material: faeces | place: China | collected 2012 ...
TACTCAATAAAATATTAAAAATATCTAATAAATAATGCTTAAATAGTATACATAAAAAGACTCTAACCCAATTAACTGGATTAGAGTTCTTTTTTTCTTGCCATATACAAACGAAAACGTTCTTAAAGTATTTGACTTTTATAGACTAATATATTATACTAAAAGTATCAAATGTTAGGAGTGGTTATTTTGAGCAAGTCAAAAGTTTTTGGATATGCAAGAGTATCCAGTAAAGACCAAAATCTTGATAGACAGATACAACAACTATTGGAATATGGTATCAATGAAGATTGCATCTTTGCCGATAAATGCAGTGGCAAAGATTTCGACCGTTTTGAATACAAAACTCTATTAAATCGACTTCGTGATGAAGATTTAGTGGTTATCTGTTCTATTGATAGATTGGGTAGAAACTATTCGGAAATCGTTCAACAGTGGGATTATATCACGAATACTATTCAAGCTAACATAAAAGTATTGGATATGCCTCTATTAGACACTACAAGCGAGGATAGTAACAATCTTGATAGAAAATTTATATCTAACTTGGTATTGCAGATACTATCCTATGTGGCTGAAAAAGAACGTTTAAACACACGAGAACGTCAAAGGCAAGGAATAGCTCTTGCAAAAGCTAAGGGGAAACATCTGGGAAGACCACCAATACAGTATCCACCTAACTGGTTTGAAATCTATACACGTTGGAAAAATAAAGAAATTACTGCCGTTAAGGCTATGCGATTACTTAATCTAACAAAAAGCTCATTCTACAAGTTAGTTAAAAGATTTGAAGCCTAAATATCCACTTTAATTGTTTTAAATGTCATTATATCATAAGTGAGGAGGGCTTTGAACAGTTAATCAAATTATCAAGATTAGTTTTATTTTTGAGCGTCTTTTGCAAGAACTTCATCAATTGTATTTTGGAGTGTATTAAGATTATCGTCATTATCAATGCCGCCAAGAAGTGCTTCACCAACAATATTACCGTTTCTGTCAATAACATAAGTTGTTGGGAATGCAGTGACACCAAGTGCAAACTTTCCGGCATCGCTGTTAGAATCAAAATAGATGTTACGATATTTTGCTCCTTTTGTTTCAAGAATTTGTTTTGCTGTTGCAATATTTTCCTTGTTGCCATCTAGTGTTCCGACATTAACACCAATGACCTCACCGCCCTGTTCCTTAATGCGGTCATTCAATGCGTTCATTTCGCTGAGTTCTTCCACACAAGGCTTACAATCATTGAACCAAAAATTCACGACTGTCACAGCATTTTCTGCAAAAATACTGCTGTCCACTTTATTTTCATCCAAATCATTTCCCTCAAACTGCGGAAAAGAACTGCCTGTTGCAGTATTTGTCGATTCATTATCAGAATCGATTGGAAGTGTAGCCATTTCATCTTCAATCTTGCGAATTTGCTCTGCATCTGACATCAACATTTCATATTCTTTATCTGAAAACTGGTCTTTTGCATTTTCTATGGCAGCTATCAGAACATCCCCATAGTTTGCGTTCAACATATCATCAGTAATATTTTTATCCATGGATGAAAAGACTTTTTCCCAAAGGTCTTTGTTCTTTTCTAAAATATTGTTTTCTTCTTCCAGCAAATCCTGTTCAGATTTTCCAGATATTTCTGCCTCGCTGGAGGATTCACTTGATGTGGTTTGGGAAGCAGAATTCGTTGCAGTACCACATCCGCTAAGAGAAAGAGAAAATACCATACAAGCTGCTAATGTAACGATCCAATTTTTTTTCATTTTTTAAACTCCTTTTTTTCTGTTGCAAGTTTTTTTGTTTTTGACAAATCTCCAAAGCCATATTTATAGCAAATTGCATTTGTTGGACAGGACTTCATACACATCCCACAACGAATACATTCGGCATGATTTGGATTCTTTGTGACATCGACATCCATCTTACATGCCTTTTCGCAAGCACCACAAGATACACATTTATCTTTGTCAACTTTCATTTGGAAGAGAGATACTCGATTCAGAAGTGCATAAAATGCACCCAGCGGACAGAGCCATTTGCAAAATGGACGATAAAAAAATATACTGCCCACTATAACTGCCAGCAAAACAAATGCTTTCCAGGAAAAAAGTACTCCCAATGCACTGCGAATCCCTTCGTTAGTAATAGATAATGGAATTGCACCTTCTAAAACGCCCTGCGGACAAAGATATTTGCAGAAGAATGGGTCTCCCATACCCATTTCATTTACAACGACTATTGGAAGAAGAATCACCATCACCAGTAAAACACCATATTTCAGATAACGCAATGGTTTCAGTTTTTTGGTAGAGAGTTTCGGGGACGGAATCTTATGTAGAAGTTCTTGAAACCATCCAAATGGACACAGAAATCCGCAGATAAATCTTCCCAATAAAACGCCAAATAAAATTAGTATTCCGGTGATATAATAGGAAAATTTGAATTTAGATGACCCTACAACTGCCTGAAAAGCACCAATAGGACAAGATCCGGCTGCTCCCGGACAGGAATAGCAATTTAACCCCGGCACACAGGTATATTTTCCTTTTCCCTGATTCAGAGAACCTTTTAAAAAATTTGGAAGATGAATGTTTGTCAAAAGAGTTGCCACTGCCTGAATCCAACCTCGAAATCGTGCAAGAAAATGCACTTTCTTTTTGTTACGCTGTTTTATCTTAGCCAATTCCAACACACTCCATACACACTCGAATTGCCTTTGAAAAAACTGTTTGTGCTTCGTCACGCCAGATGCCAAAGACGAGCATTACCATTCCAGTGAACAGAAGAAGCACTTGCACAGTTGCTTTTTTTAATGCCATTTGTTTCCCTCCTGTGATTTGATGATATCAGTATACACCATACAGTATAAAATCTGCGTTAAGAGAAAATTAACACATATTTTATCTGCATATGTTATAATAAAGAAAAAATATAAGGAGCTTACTATGAGACTTTTAGTAGTAGAAGATGAACAGTCCTTGCGGGAGGACATCACAAAAAAATTACAGCGTTCAGGATATGAAGTCGATGCCTGCGGCGATGGAGAAACAGCTTCAGAATATTTAGCAGTTGAATATTATGATTTGGTATTATTAGACTTGAATCTTCCTAAGATAGATGGAATGACCCTTCTCCGTAATTTTCGGGAAGAAAATCAAGAAACACCCATATTGATTTTATCGGCACGAAGTGAAATCAATGACAAAGTAGAGGGGTTGGATGCAGGTGCAAATGATTATCTTTCAAAACCATTTCATCTTGCAGAATTGGAGGCAAGAATTCGTAGCCTTACACGAAGACAGTTTATTCAGCAAGATGTTTGTCTGCAATGTGGCAAAATTACATATGATACCAAAAGCCGTATTGCAGTAGTAGACGGCATTACAATTAATCTGACACGTAAGGAAACCAGTGTATTGGAATATCTGATGTTGCATCAGGGCAGACCCATAAGTCAAGAAGAACTCATTGAACATGTGTGGGACAGCAGTGTTGATAGTTTTAGCAATTCGATTCGTGTTCACATTTCTTCACTTCGAAAGAAACTTCGTTCAGTTCTTGGTTATGATCCTATCAGGAACCGAATTGGAGAGGGCTACGAGATAGGAGGAAAATCCAAATGAAGCGAATGAAACGTCTTTCTTTTCAATGGAGAATTACATTGCTGACTGCGATTTTAATTGCTGGGACTTGTATTTGTTTGAATCTTCTGCTCTATCGTTCCGGTACTGTCAGCATGGATTCGCTGAATGGTTTCGTCATGAAATATGACACCGGAAACTCTGATGTTGTGAAAATTGAATTCGATGATCAGCAGATGTCTGCATTTCTCCGTCAGTTTTCTCAGGAAGTTTACGATGCTAAGGCAACTTTTGGAAAAAAAGGCTGGTGTATTACAGCCATAGTCACACTATTGAGTGCGGCAATTGCATATTTTGTAAGTGGCAGAGCCCTCAAACCATTGAAAAAATTTTCACAGCAAACGGAAAATATCGATCAGGACAATCTTACCAGCACACGTCTTGATGAAAATACAGCAGCAGAATTTCAGCAGTTGAGTTGTTCAGTGAATCATATGCTTGACCGACTTGCATTATCGTTTGATTTACAGCGTCAGTTTGCAGGAAATGCTGCACATGAATTACGAACACCATTGGCAATGATGCAGACGAAATTAGAGCTGTTTGCTGAAGAACATTCTGATGTTGATGCAGAAACCGCAAAGCTGGTGCAATTTCAAATTGATCAGGTAGACCGTTTGACTTCCCTTGTTCGTACGCTTCTGGAAATGAGCAATTTGCAGTCTGTTTCTCGTTCTGATGAAATTGAGTTAGCACCACTAATTGATGAAATTCTAACAGACCTTACCACACTTGCTGAACAAAAAAATATTACATTACATCAAAATTGTGAAGACGTTCACATGATAGGCAGTGATACGCTGATTTATAGATTGCTATTTAATCTGATTGAAAATGCAATTAAATACAATCATTCAGGTGGCAGTGTGACCGTTTCTATGCAACAAGAAAATCAGCAGGTTTTGCTACATATTGCAGACACAGGCTGTGGAATTCCGGAAGAATACAGGGAAAGCATTTTCCAGCCTTTTTTTCGTGTAGATAAATCAAGAAGCAGACAGATGGGCGGTGTTGGTTTGGGGCTTGCCCTTGTAAGAGAAATTGCAGTACTGCATGGAGGAAGTGTGTGCGTGGAATCTGGTTCAAAAGATGGAACGACTTTTGCCATGAAATTGCCATTGAATGGAGAAAAAACAGAATAATGTTCGTATTTTTGTGTGATGAAACAAAATTGCTACCATAATAGAACAAGCCTCTGCTGATGATACTGTTTTAGCACTTTGTGAATCAATCAAAGCATAGCTTGGAGTTTCTTTTTTACCTTTTGCCAAACGAACTTTTTTGACCAGTGCTTTTTGTATTTTATTCCATATTCAATTCAGACATGCCATTCTATAGAAGCTATATACAGTCTTCCACTTAGGAAAATCTTTTGGCAAATGTTCTGAAACGATAAACAAAAAACACTTTCGGCTCTCCTCAAACTTTCTTTGTGAGATAGAAAAATTATAAACCATTTAAAAGATTAATTCTATTTTCAAGTTCTTCTATTTCATACTTTGATTTTCCACTTCTACAAATTCCTGTGTAGGTCTATCTTGATAGACCTACATAACACTTCATGTACTAAAATGTATAGCATTTTTTTCTATTACAATAAACCACAGTCATTTCTCTACGCTTTCAATGAACTTGAATGATTTGATATTTTATGATATAATTCTTATGAGGTGATATTATGCAAGATTTAAAAGTTAAGCCTTTTTTGAAATGGGCAGGTGGAAAAAATCAATTATTGGCAGATATTAGATTAAAATATCCTAATCAAGTGGATACTTATTGTGAACCATTCGTTGGTGGTGGAGCAGTCTTATTAGATATTCTATCTTTAAAGAAACCTAAAACCATTCTAATTAATGATATCAATAAAGAATTAATTAACACTTATATTCAAGTACAGAACGATGTAGATAATCTTATTATAGAACTGTCTAATCTTCAAGATAAATATTGGAAACTATCCACTAATGAAAAAAAAGAATTCTATTTATCTAAAAGAAAGATATTTAATCAACTAAAATTCACTGATGGAAATAGTTTTGAAAAGGCAATACTATTTATCTTTTTAAATAAAACTTGCTTTAATGGATTATATAGAGTAAATAAAAAAGGATTGTTTAACGTTCCAATAGGTTCATATAAGAAGCCTGTTATTTGTGATAATGAAAATTTAAGGTTAGTAAGTAATCTGTTACAAGGGATAACTATCCAATGTGGAGATTTCTCAAAATGTTTAAGTTTTATCCAAAAAGATACTTTTATGTATTTAGACCCACCTTATCGTCCATTAAGTGATACAGCATCTTTTACGGCTTATGATAGTAATTCTTTTGATGATGAAGAACAAATTCGTTTAAACAAGTTCATAAATCAAGCAACTAAAAAAGGGGCTAAGATAGTTTTAAGTAACTCTGACCCTAAAAATATCAATGAAAACGACAATTTCTTTGATAATCTATACAATGATTATATTATTCAAAGAGTTTCTGCAAAAAGAATAATTAATTGCAATGGAAACAATCGTGGAAATGTTAGTGAACTACTAATTTCTAACTATTAGGAGGATTTTATGAAAAGAAATTTTAATACTTGGTTATCTAACTTTTGTGATAGTATATCAGATTATAGATATTATGTGGATTTTAATAAAGTCTATCAAAACGTTGATAGTATAAAAATAGAGTTAAATATTTTGAATAGTCTAATATATTCTAAAAATGTCGAGCAAGATTTTAAGAATATTTTAGAACGTTATCCAGAAGTATTGAAGTGTATTCCTATCTTGATAGCAGTTAGATTGAATGAAATACATATTTTAGATAATTCTATTAATTATACTTATAATTTTAAAGAAAAAAATCATTCTATTGAGGAATATGCTAATTTTATGCGAAAAATCGGACTATTTGAACTGTTAGAAAATCATCTTATAAATAATCTTGTGGATTATGTAACTGGTATTGAAGTAGGATTAGATAGCAATGGCAGAAAAAATCGTGGTGGACACTTGATGGAAGATTTAGTTGAAAGTTATATCATTAAAGCAGGTTTCCAAAGAAACATAAACTATTTTAAGGAAATGTATATCCATGAGATTACAGAAAAATGGAATATTGACTTATCTGCGATATCTAATAAAGGTAAGACTGAAAAACGTTTTGATTTTGTTATTAAAACTAGCAACATGATTTATGGTATTGAGACTAATTTCTATTCTAGTGGAGGCTCAAAGCTAAACGAAACGGCTAGAAGTTACAAGCAAATTGCCCAAGAAGTCAATACTATTAATGGATTTACTTTTCTTTGGTTTACTGATGGAGTCGGTTGGAAAACTGCTAAAAATAATCTTGAAGAAACTTTCGATATCATGGAGCATATTTATTGTATTAATGATCTAAAACATGATATCCTTACTAAAATCATTGTTTAGAATAAAATTCCTTTATGAAAGGATACAAAATTTTTAAGATAGCATTCTCATATGGAGAATGCTTTTTTCTTTATGCTAATGATTATATATGTTTCGTTCCTATCTATTTTAGTTGTCCTAATATAAATAAATTGTATTTTTGTAATCACCTAATTAATACCATTTATTTTTCTGAACTGCTAACCAAATTTTATGCTTAGACTCCTTCTTTTATCATATCCTTTAATTACCAAAAAATATTGCACAAATTAACTCTTATTCTTTAAATGATATATTGGTTATTTATCCAAAAAAATACTGTCTAAAAAAAAAGGTAACCAAAAAGTAACCAATTTGGTTACCTAGTTTATCAACGTAGATACGTGCTTAAACACCAAAAGGTAACCAAGGTAACCAATTTTTCTATTGTAACTATATTTTTTTAAAAATTCCCGCCCTGTTTTTTTTTACCATCTCCCTTTTCTCTACCTTTACTGAATTGTAAATTGTATTTTCTTATAGTGATAATAATAAAAAAGAGAGAAGCGCAAATTATTTTTTTCAAGTCTTTTTGATGTTTTTTTGGTTTTTTGGTTACCTTTTAAAAGAAAAGTACATAACTATGTAGTTTATATAGGTAACCAAAAAGGTAACCAAAAGGTAACCAAGTTTTTTCTTGGTTACCTTTTAATAAAGTATTCTTTATAAATCAACATAGATATGTGGTTTGAATAGGTAACCAAAAAGGTAACCAAAATTTTTTTTGGTTACCTTTTAAATCACTCTTTTTCATAAATCTTAACTGTGCCATAATATTTTAATTTTATGGTCTTTCCAGATTTGTTCCAACCTAAAGAAGTTAGTGTTCTACTAATTTCTAATGAGAATTTTCTATCAATAGGTTGATTTAATTCATATCCATAAAGTTCGCAAGCTATTTCTTTTATAGATATTCTATCACGTTTATATGCTCCTCTCATACACATGGATTTAATAGTATCTTCACCATTTTGAACAGCTCTAATATATCTTTTACGACTTTCAATTGAATATGAGTACCATTGTTCAACTTCAGGTATCATTATTTCAGTAAAGTTATAAATATCCATTTGAATGGGACTAGCATCAAAGTGTGCTTTTTGTTCAATTTCTGCTATTCTTAATATTTCTGTGTCCGTAATATAGATTTCTTCATTTTGATTATACCTATAAACTGCCTCAGCCCATAATTGATTAATGTACTTAGAATTTAGGTCATTATCGATATTTTTGGTTGTTCTGTTAATATTTACATCTATTGGATAATAACGTCTATCACCAGTTTCATCTTTTAGGAAATCGTAGTTATTTGTAGTTCCAAAGAATATACATTGTCTTTTTCTTACTTCAGGGTTTCTTGCATAAGGTTCTCTATAAAAATCTTGTTGACTTGCAATTGCTTGTTTGCTACGTTCTTTTATCGATTTTTGAAAAGCAGTACCTTCTCCAAGTTCAATCAACCATTTTCCCTGAATACTCTCATAAAATTCCTTACCATCAAAAGTAGTTACGCCATCTGTGAACCAATCTGGATTAACTGCGATTTTTCTAATAAACTTACTTTTTCCAATACCTTGTTTACCTACAAATACTGGCATAGTATCGTATTTAACCCCAGGATTAAATACTCTTGAAACTGCTCCAATAAAAGTTATTGCTGATACTTTTTGTGAGTATATGGTATCATGAGCACCTAAGAACTCAATAAATACTCTATTTACTCTCTCAATGCCGTCCCAAGTTAATGAGTTTAAATAGTCTCTAATGGGGTGATATTTATTCCTTTGAGCGACTATTTTAAAAGCATGATTAATCTTATTTTCGTTGGTTATTTTAAAGTTCCTTTCCATATAATGAACCATATCACTATAATTGAAATCAGTCCAATTGTTAGTGTGATTTATCATTATTCTATTTGAAAATTCATTAAAAGCTATCGTTCCTTGATATTCCTTACTATTTTCTAATATTTGTATACAGTTTTCTATGGTTTGTAATGGCTTACCATCTTGATTAGTTTCAATCCACTTTGGATATCGATTAGAAATTTCTTCATATTTCTTTTTTAATTCTTTTTCTTTTAGACGTTTAAAAGCTTCTTTTTTGTAGGCAGTTAGTAATGGTTCTAATGCTTTTACTTTTCTAAATTTGATTGCTTTATCTTTTAATAGTTGGATATAATTTAGTATATCTATTTCATTAGTAAATTGAAACATATACTCTAAAACTAATGGCTTTGTAATATTTTCTTCATTTATTTCTAAGTTAGATGTTTCAAAATAATTCTTATTATTGGAGTTTTTAACCTTTTCAACTTCATTGATTAGTGATTTTTTGAACTCCTCACGATTAAACTTTAAAGCCTCGTTGCTATCTTTTTGGTTAAGATATAACTCTTTAATATCTGCTACAATGCACGGAATTTTGTTCTTTTTAGCGATGTTTAAGCCTTGTTTGATAAACTTCTCAACGTTTAAATTGGGTTTTTCGTCGTTATCAAGGGCGATAATTAAGGTTGTATCCTTTTGAATGTTCGCTTTTATTTGATTATCCAAAAATTTGGGAAGATTTCCAGCAGAATTAACACTAATCGCCGAAAATTCACAGTTTTGGATATCGTTAGTAATATCTAGGATACTAAAAAGGTCAAATTCACCCTCAACCAAAAACAAGTATTTCTTAGATTTATCATTTAAAACCTCGATATTTAATGGTTTAACCATTCCAGACTTCTTTTTTAAGTTCTCGGTGGTGCCTCTCCACGCATAACTGTGTTGACTTGTGGGAATAATAATCGCAGAGGTTGTTTTGTGTGGTTGATTATCTTTCCACTCATAAGCGTAATTGGGGATAAATCCAAGTTGAAAATATCTAGCGATACTTTCTGCGTACTTAATTTTACGCACATTTCTAAGATAATCAATTGCCTTACCCTGATTTTGTAACGCTAGATTAAAAAAATTGGTATAATCTTTTTCATTAACTTTGGATTGTGGTTTTAAATCTTCGTTTTGAACGGGATTTTTAAACTTATAGGACTTTTTAAAATCCTGATAGTTTTCAGTGGATAATCCCAAATCTTGTCTAATTCCATTGATTATCTGTGGGAAATTCTCTCTAGTTTGAGTTATCCCATGATATTGACAATACATATTGACGATATTTCCACCACTATTACAGCTATGGCAATAGTATAGTAGTTTACCATCTTTGCTTCTGCCTATATGCATCGCTCCAGTTGAGCCTATGCCATGTTCTCCACTGTGACAGAATGGGCAAGTATACATATCCTTACCAGCTTTGTGGTCACGTCTAGAACCGATACTATCAGCATAGTATATTAATAGTTCTAATAATTCGTCTAAATTATAGTTCATTTAATTTTATTTCCTTTCATTATGAAATATGTACTTCAAACTATTGAAAAAAGCAATTTCTTATGTATTAGTACTTGCAATTTTCCTATTGATATGTTATAATTTAGACAGGTTGATAGTGTTATTGCACAAGTATGCAATTATCAATAGTATTGAAACTTATTAGTGCTTGATTTAAAGGTGAGATGTTAAATCAAGCAGATTATAAGTGTGATAACACTCAACTTTTGGGTTTAATTTAAGAAATTCTAAGCAGTAATTGTTTCATAAAGAAATAATTGCTTTTTTTATTCTAAATCAATGATTTCTTCTGCTCTATTGTGTATTTCAATACTATTAGTAACATTTAATCTGTTAACTATCCAACCTCTTAAATTACATTGATGAATAAATTCGTCGATTCTGTTGTTTCCATTTATTTCTTTTAGAGTTATTACTATACCAAATTTTAAGTTTACTCCATCGGAGTTGTTTAATCTTTCTTTTGTTTTGATACTAATCCCCCAAGTTTGCGTAGAATACACTTTTTTTGGACGACATTTCTCTTTTAATTCTTCGCCAATATGTTTTACATTATCCCATTTTCTAAATATTTTACGGGCTTCGCTTTCATATGGATGATGTTTGGTTGAATCTGTTTGGGTATTGTGATTAATATCTTTAATGGATTTTCCAGCAATTCTTCCAAAATGTAAATCCATTTCAGTATTTGTATAGTCTACCCCTTGATTTCTTGAACATTTAGGAAAATAGCATAATGTTGCTTTTGCAATATAAGGATATTTATCTTTATGTATTGGAATAGGTATATTATAATTATAAGTATCATATTTGGTGGAAGTACCAAATAGTATAAATTTTATTTCATCATTTTGTGATTGTATAATATCTTTTATATTTATTGGTACTATACCATATCCCGTAACATTTGATGGTTCAATTATTTTATTCCATTCTGTTGCAGAATCGATAATTAGTGCTTTAGCGACCTCTTTTGTAAATCCCATAATATAGATTAAATAAGCTACTTTTCTAGTTATCCAAGGAGCAGCAAATGATGTGCCTTGAACATAATTAGCACCACATGGAGTGCAAACACATATTCCTTTATTTTCATCGCCACCATAATAACTAATATCAGGTTTATTAAAAAAGGAAAGTACTTTCCCTTTTCTAGAATAAGATGCTGGTTTGTTGTTAAAATCCACTGAATTCACGACGATTGCATTAAGTGAATCAGCAGGAGCTCCTAATTTTTCTACGATAAAATTGCTTGGTTTGTTTGTTCCTGCAATAATAAATAACACATCAAATTCATATTGAATTTGGTCTAAAATAGCAGCTTCGGGGGATATAAAATTAGGATTAATTTCCATAGATGAACCTAGTGATAAATTCCAAACTTTTATATCCCTATTTTTTGCAATAATTTCTTTGATATTTTTTAATATTGTAAAAGAACTAAATCTTCCGTTAGTTGCTACTCCAAAATGTTTTACACGAAATCTGCCACATCCATCATTTAAGTTTGGATTGAAAGATGGTCCATCAACTATTATAGATGTTACTTCCGTACCATGTATATAGTCTTGAGAATTTGTTTCGATATTTTCATCAATCATATTTACAAATTCCACCCATTCGGAAAAATAGACTTTTGAATCAAATAATGTATCAATTACTCCAATAATTGGTTCATTAGTCGGAAATGGAATATTTAATGGTTGGTCAGTTGATTCAATATTAAAATTTTCTTTTTCTAAAAGGTTGATATCTGATACAGCCATTGATATTAGGTAAGGAGCTTTTTCTTTTAATATTAAAAATTCTGGTGGAGTTAAAAGTATAGTAGTATTATCTATTGTTTTGGGTTGTTGAATTTGAATACCAATTCTATTCATTAATTCAATGGTATTAGTTCCTGTATTATAAATAGTGACAATTGCATTTTCATTAATATTGTTAACATTTTGGTCTAAATCAAATTTTTCAATATAGTAGCAATCAACAATGATTTCTGCAAAACTGCTTTTAGAAATATTATCACTTTTAAGTTTTATGAGTTTAGAAGTTACTTTTTCTAATGATATATAATCTATTTCATTATTAAATTGATTCTTTAAGATAAATATACATTCACTTATTTTTTTTATAGAGCTTTTTAATGTGCTCATACTTATGCAATAAGTGATTATATGTTTTTCTTGTTTACTATCGAACTTAGCACCAACGATGGTATCATTGGCTTTTTTACCGTTTTTTGAAAATAAATTCTTTATTCGATTGCTTTTAGCAATAATAGTTTTATAATATACACTTATCAAAGCGTTTGTGATTAAAGTATTTTTTTCCCAAAAATCTAATAATTGCTCTAATTGTATCTTTAAATTTTCAAGATGTTTTAATTTCACTTTTGAATTTTTAGGCAATTTTGCACTACCTTGTCTAGAAGAATTTGGTCTTTCTTCAAATCGTCCTTTTAAATGTAATAAATCATTCATCTAAGTTCTCCTTTAATTCTCGTGATATTTTGCTTTTAGATATATTAGTAAGAATTTCTATTTCTCTTACTGTAAATCCTTTATTTTGTAGTTCTTTTAGGTGATTGATATAGTTAGGTTCAATTGAATTATATAATTTTTTTAAATAATCAAATTCATCATTTGGATTACTAAATGCTATTGATGTTTTCAATAAATTTTTTAGTTCTCCTGGATAAGGAATTGTTTCCATGCAATTAATTATTTTCTTTAATAGTCTCATATTCCTACCTATAAATTTGAACTGGTTTATGAATCCATTCACTAATATTTCAGCGATATCTATTAAATCTTCACGTGTGTATCGATTAAAATTAATTACATAATCAAATCTGCGTACTAAAGCCTTATCAAAAGATGAAAATAAATTAGTAGTAGCAACTAATATAACTTTTTCATTTAAGTTATCTAATCCTTTTAAAACAGAAGATGTTGCTCGACCCATTTCTCTTAAATCGTTGCTATTAGTTCTATCCAAAGCGATAGCATCAATCTCATCAAAAAGAATGATTGCTTTAGTTGGTTGTTTTAAACTATTAATTTCATTAAAAAGAAAAGCTATATTCTTTGAGGTTTGACCTAATTTACTATCAATTATAGTATCAAAATTAACCATATATATTTCTCTGTCTAATATACGTGCTAATTGTTTTGCGGTTTCAGTTTTTCCGGTACCAGGAACTCCTTGAAACAAAAATTTATTAATACCTGCATTATGTCCAACAGCATTGATTATACCAACAATATCATCTTTTATAGCATCGGGTAATGGTAAAGTTTGATTACTACTATCTATTTTAGTTAAAAAATCGGATTCTTTTTCGCTGATAACTTGTGGAGTAAATGTGTTTGCTTCAGATAATAATGCCATAATATATTCAGCTAATTGATAATCTCCATTTTTATCGAAGTTTTGAGCAATTTCATATGCTTCTTGTTTAAAGCCAATGTCATTCTTTTCTG
>ERZ773192.2833-NODE-2833-length-13971-cov-56.145013_pt1 | contig 13971 bp, 18 predicted proteins | sample MGYA00581010_ERZ773192 | MGnify/ENA primary metagenome ERZ773192 (study PRJEB29015, sample SAMEA2737741) | human gut metagenome | biome: human gut; feature: human-associated habitat; material: faeces | place: China | collected 2012 ...
AACATATATTGCATAGAATTTTTCCATGCATCTCTTTCTGATTTAGAAGTATGGTACCCCATTTTTTCATAAAATGTTCTATCTATATTTTCTTCTATTTTATCTTGTACAACATCTTCTACAAATAATTGTTTTGTTGCTTCATACACTATCATAATAATTGCCCCCATTAATTATTATCTAAAGTTTATTATATTTTGTACTTACTCCCTTTGCTTTTTCAACTGGATATTTCTTTTTTGTCTTTTCTAATTTTTTCATTATTATTTCTTCAGGACTAACGCCTAATTTCATTGCCATTTGTATGCAGTATGTAAATACATCTGCCAACTCTTCACATACTTCATCTTTATTATAATTTTCACTATTCCATTGAAAACATTCTAATAATTCACCCGCTTCAATAGAAATAGATTTTGCTAAATTTTCTGGTGTATGAAATTGTCCCCAATCTCTTTCTTCATTAAATTGTTTTATTTCTTGCATTATCTTTTCCATAATACTCTCCTATAACTTTCATCAATCTATTAAAAGTTATATCATAAATTTCATTTTTCCTCAACAAATCTGGGAATTTTTGTAACTTTTTGTCTATTTTTATTCTGCATGTTTTTACTTTAAATTCTTCTTTGATTCTACTTTTTCTCCCGAGAAGGCAAGAATAGATGTCAGCCGACATCCCCAAACAGCTTTTTGTTTTGCTCATCTTTTATCTGCCTAGAGTCCACCCAACAAAACACCCCAAGAAATTAACTTCCTGGGGTTGTATTATTATAGTTTTTACCTCTATCGCATGGGTATCTATGACAATTTATTAATATAGCAAATTTAGAATTATTTATTACATTACTTCTTTTATATTTTCTTAGTTAAATTATCTAATTCATTATATATATTATCAGATTTAATTATATTAATAAACTCTTTATCCGTTAAACAAATCATATCTAAATTATAATTATTCAGTACTGATTTCATTGTATTCTCATTTCTCATATGAATTAATGGTGCAACAAAAATTCCTACAGTTTTATTTCTTGATCTTTCAGAGTGTAAGCGAATATGATCTGGAACAGATGAACATTCCGCACTAAATTGCATAGATTTTGATTTTATTGTAGTTAGTTCAAGTACGTAATCTGTATTATTAATAGTAAATACTATATCACATGTGCCTGTTTTTCCTCCTGGTGCTTGCGTAGGTAATAAATATTTCCCAATTTTCCCATTCCATATAACTTCATCAATTTTTCCCTCTGCTTTTAAATTGCTAAGCAACTTAAAGAATAAGTATTCATAATAAGCTCCTCTCAATGATTTATCTTCTAATTTATTAATACCAACAACTTTATTTAACACCTCTAATTGTTCTTTGAAATTTCCCGCAAAATTTGTACATTCAGAATGTTCTATTATTTTTTTTATAATCTCTTCATTGCTATCCTTATCTGCTATCTCTGTAACATTTTTTGTGTCCAAAATTATTTTTATATCATCCATTCGCTCAATAACAATATTTTGTTTGCTAATTGTTTTTCCTTCTTCATAATTGCATACTTCTACATCATATTCCTCATTCATAAATAATGGATAAATAATTGAACTTTTACTTGGTATAACATCACAATTCAAGAGTTTTTCATCCTTTTTTATTAGAATATAAACAACATCATCTGAATGGTTCTCAAAACTAATATCAATAGGTGGAGATATTCTATCTGGATTTCCTATATATTCTATCCATAAATCCAAATTGTTTTTAAAATCATATGTACGTATTGAAGTATACTTATTATAAATAATTTCTTTTACATATTCTTTATATTGTTCTTTAATTGTAATTGCACTAAGTTTTTCTTTTAAATTATTAGGCAAAATTCTTATTTTATCTATAATACCTGTTAAAACACATAGTGACTGATAATAGCCTGAAGATGCAGCTTGTACTAAAGTAATATTTCCAATATGCGTTTTTTTAAATGCTTCTATAATCTCTTTTCTTTCAATGCTAGGCATTTCTCTAAATTTTTTTATTTTTTTTAATGTTAATTCAAATTCTGATTCATCATGCATTTGAAATACAAAATAAGCTAACTCTTCAATATCAAGATATTCTAACTCTAATAATAGTTTTAAAGTGATTCTAAATGGAAATACAAATATATTTTCACAATCTTTTAATATGACCGGATTAGTAATTTGTAATTTTTCCATTTGATAAAGAATTTTTTCTGATTCTTGAATTGTTTTATCCTTATCTTCAACTAAGTTTCTTATTGGTTCCAATTCTCCTTTATGATAATTCCATAATTCATATCCAGCTTTTGTTATACATACAGTATTAGGTGTAGTGTTAACATTAATATAAGCAAATCCCAAATACTGCGGTATAGATGCAAATAATGTTCTAATCGCTTGTGGTGATATGTTTTTTCCATCTCTAGTAGCACCTAATTTTTTTAAATTCACTCCTAAATTGTTTTGTTTTCCTGGATTCCAAGTAGTCCTATCATAATTCCTTTCAATTATTCCATCTAATAAACAAATAGTTTGATGTAGATTTACTCTTTTAGGAATTAACCAAACTTCTTTACTACGATTTCCCTGTGCCATATTAATCATCCTTTCTTAAAACTATAACATTATCTAAATTAATTTTTCCGCCATTTCCATTTCTAGGAATATTTATATATGGATTTTTTATTATATAACTAAACTTATCCTCTAATACAAATCCATTATTTATTGCTATTTCAGCTAATATTTCAGAACTTTTAATATTGACTTTTCTAATATTGCTATCTCCTATAACTATAACATAATGACCATTTTTCTTTAAGCATTCTTTAACTTGTGCATAGTTCTGTTTCATATCGTCAAAAAATCTTTTAACAATTAATGCTCTTTTTTCATCTTTAGGATAAATTTCATTATATACTTTTTTTAGTGTTTCACTTTCTTGTAATATTGATAAGTCCTCTTTTTCTTCTACCGTTTTTATTTTTTCAGTACCAACATATTTTTTCTTTTTTTCTCTTAATTGTTTTTCTGATAATAATCCTAGCCATAAATTTTCCAACCTCATTGTTCGTCCATAATCAAATGCATTTATATATGGAGGAGAAGTTATAACAAGACTAACTTTTTTATTTAAATCAAATTGTAATGCATCACCATTTAATATTTCTACATTTCCCAAATCCTGTATTTCAGATAATTTTTCAATTCCTTTATAATATTTTTTATAGATTTTTGTAAGTTCATCTTTAGGTTTACCTGGTATTTTTTTTATTTTTGTAGATACATAAGGTTTTGGTGATGAATCATCTGTATATGAACATTTTTTTATAATGCTAACAAAGCAAACCTTAAAAAAATCTTTTATTTTTCTACTATCTATCTCATTTATTTGTTTTAATAGCTTACCTAATTCTTCTATATTATCGTCTGGAAACCAATGATTTAAATTATCAATTTCTGGTACTTTATATTCTTTTACATTTTTATACTTTAAAATTATATTTTTAAATGTTTTATCAATATTCTCTACTTCTTCTTTACTATATTTTTCTGTTTTTACTTTAGATATTAATTTAGCCACATCATCAATCTCAAGTCCATAAGCATTGTTACCGTTTATTGCTGCTTCAACTAATGTTGTTCCACTTCCAGTAAATGGGTCTAATATTGTTTCACTCTTATCATTTATATATTTATTTATTGCCCATCTAGGTATTTCTGGAATAAACTTACATGGATATTTAAAAAAACAATGCGTATAGGAGTTAACATTATTTTGATTTATTGAATAAGTCGCTCCAAATTTATTATTAATTGGTAAATTATCTATTTCTATTATTTCTTTATTAAACATATAACACTCTCTCTTAAAAATTTCTTTTCGTTCAAAACTTCTTTATATTGTTGTGAACTGGGTATAATATATCTACATACATCAATTTGATCAATCTTAAATCCTATTTTTTCTGCATATTCAGCAAGAATCAAATCTGTAGGAATAACAGTTCCTCCATAACATGAATTACCAACAATTATAGCACAAAAACCATCTTTTTTTAGTTTCATAAATGAACTATTAATAATTTCAAACATATCATTAAAATAGTCTTTTAACATATAAGGTATCTTCTTGTCCCATAACTTTTTCCCTTTTAACTTATTTATTTGCTCATTTAATAATTTTGAATTATTTATGCTATATTCATTTTCATCTAATAATGAATTTAAATGTGATCTTATAGTGATATTTCGTAGTTTTTTTAAGTCACTGTATTCTTTTACAAAATCTCCAAACCATAATTCTAATTTATATATTTCTGTATAATCAAAACAATTTGCATATGGTGGAGAATATATAATTCCACTTATTGATTCATCATTTATATACTTACTCATGTTAAGTGATGTATCATTAATAACTTTAATAGTTTTTTTTATATTGTTATCTTTTATATCTTCGTAAATTTGCATATACTTTTTTTCTAAGTATTGTTTTATGTCTACAATATAATGTTCAATTTTTATCTTGTTTTTTCTAATCTTTAGCCCATTTCCTGACTTTCTATATTTAGAAAAAATCTCTATTGAAGACAGCCAACCTATTAAAAATAAATTTCTTATTTTTTCATTAAAAATATTATCAATTCTTTGTTTTACATTCATCATATATTTTTCTATATCTTCTTCAAACACTTTATTACTTATTGATAAATTTGGTAAAGAATATTGTTTATTTAAATTATTAATATCTATTATATTAGTTATATTTTCTTTAAAATTTTCAATTTCTTCGTAATTATATTGAGTTGTTTTACATTTTGTTAAAAAATAAGAAAACGGATTAACTTCAAATCCATATGAATCCAAATTCATTTCATTAGCTGCTAATAAGGTTGTACCACTTCCAACAAATGGATCAACAATAATACCATTGTTATATTTATTATATTTATTAATTATATTTTTTACTAATTCTATTGAATATCCTTCTTTATATCTATACCACCTTTGCAGTGAAGTATCTAAATCTTTCGAATAATTTAAAAGACTTGTATAAGTTGCCTTAGTTTTTTGAGGATATCTAATATTAAATCTATTTTCCAATTCTTCTATCATATTGCTATCACCTTTCGATTTCTCATTCAAATTATATTCATTATTTCATATCTACAATATCATCTAATTTGCAGTCAAAAACTTTACAAATTCTAACTAATGTTTCCATCTTTACCATTTCATTCTTACCCATTTTAGCCATTTCATTTGTAGTTATACCTGCTTTCTCAGATAATTGTGTTTTATTAATCTTCTTGTCTATCATCAATTTCCATAGTTTATCATAATTTACTTGCATAAATTATTCCTCCATAAAACGATTTTTTATTACATAAACATTCTATCATTTTACTTTTTTTTATTCAAGATTTTCTTGAAAGTTTCAAGAAGTTTTTTAATGTCAAACTTGCTCCACTAACTTAATCTCTTATTTTATATACTTTATTAGACTAACCTGATTTTTTCGTTAACTTTCTTATTACAGTCTTTCTACAACTGCACAAATATATTTGACTTTTTGCACAATCAATATGAAAAAATGTTTTTTGTTTTTCAAAATCAATATTATAGTATTTCCTTGTTACCTCATCAGCTTTTATTATATGTTTTTTCATACAACAATAAATTATATTTCTTTCTTTGTTTTTTAATAAATTCTTACTCGTTTTTATTCTTTTCTGTAGGAAAAGCAAGAATAGATGTCAGCCAGACATCCCTCAACAGCTTGAAAGCAGAGCTTTCAACGGTGATGACACATATAAAAATGGCTGACAAATGTCAGCCATAGTGCTTTTTATTCTATTATCCTATTCACAATTTTTGTGAAACTTTACTCTTATGCTAATTCCAGTAATTAGAATCTTCTATCTTTGTTTCAATATATTTAATCAGTTTATTTATAACAAGTTCCTCATTTCTTACACTATTTTTACATCTTTCTAATGCATAAGACACTTCATATGTAGTTATCTTTTTCAATAATTCTAATCTATTTTCTTCTCTTTTCTTTTTTACTAATATTCTTATTGCTATTTTAATTAATTCTTCTTCCTTTGCTTTATATAAATATAACTTTATACTTTTTAATATTTTACTTGCTTCTAAATCTATTTTACCTACTTTATATTCTTTTAGTACTTTTTGTGCATCTTCTAAATCTTTATCTGTAATTTTTTCTACTAGTTCTTCTTTTATTTCTGGTACTATTATTGGCTCTTTTTTTACTTCTACTGGCTTTATTTCTTCTTTCTTCTCTTCTACTTTTACCGATTCATAAGTTTTGTGAATTACTTGTGGCTTAGGAATTTCACAATAATTGATATACACTATATTAGGCTTTCCTACATCATCCCAAACATCTTTTATTAGTCCTACTCTATTTAATTCTTTATGAATTTTAGTAACTGTATTTATAGATACATTTAAAGTATTCATTAAATATTTTCTTGGATTTTCTATATATACTTTTCCATCTTTATCTTTCTTCACATTTCTATTTTGTTGTATCAAATCTCTATAAACACAATATGCTACTTTTGAATTTAGTCCTATATCTTTATATTTATTATCTTCGAACAAAAATTTATATAGTTTAAAAAATCTATTCATACCTTATATTTTAAAAGGGATAACAATCTTAAATTATTGTTATCCCTTTTATGGCTTTTTGCTATTTCTAACTCTCCCACACTTTTTATTTATTTTTGAAATAGCTTTGTAAACCATTTTAATTCCTCCCAACTTAAGAATTTATAGAAGCTTCTTCTTGTTTTTGTAAGTAATTATCTAGTGCTTCTTTTCTAAATAATACTTTTCCTCCAACTCGTGAGCATGGTATTTTCTTTCTCTTTACTAGCTGTGTAACTAACCAGTATGATACTCCTAAATACTCTGCTGTCTCTTTCATTGTTAGAGTTGTTCTCGTTACTTTCTCAAGTTCCATATACTCACCTACCTTTCTAGTAATTGTTTGGATTACAATTACTAATTATAATTTTAATTGTATATTTAAGAATTAACCACTATACAATTAGAATTTTTATGTAGTTTTAAAAAGTTGTATGGTATTTTTGAACTTGTATATTTTACTTGAATATTACAATTTTTCTTATAAATTATTGAGAATACTAAATTTCACAAATTTTGTGAACAGCATATTTACCTTTGTAATACATACTTATTACTTTTTTTCTTCTTGTAATACATATTAAAAGCTCTGCTTTTAAGTTGTTTATGGTGTATGTAATACATCTATTCTTGCTGTTCCAGAAATAATAAAAAGATTAGCCCTTTTTTAAGAACTAATCTATAACTTAATTTATTTCTTTATAATAAAACTTCAAATTGCTCATTTCATGTCCACCATAATACTTAATAATTTTTTGCATTCTAAAGTTTTCAACTCCTGTACCAAACGAAGCAATTTGTATATTCTTATTTTCTTCACGTAATTTCTTTATTAATTTAAAAAATATTCCATGTTTTCTATATTCTTTTTCAATATACATTTGCGAAATCCATAAAACTTGACCATCACTTGCCCAATAAAAATACGAATACAAAATCATTCCAACTGGTTTTCCATCAACTTCAGCTACTAAACATTTAAATTTAGGATTGTCACAATAATAATCTGCATCTATATGTTTTTCAAACTCTGTATATTGTTCCATATTATTTACTTCATCAATTACTTTATTAGCATATATTAAAAAATCTTTATGTGATTTATTAGCATGCATTATTTCAATTTTCATATTTATTCTCCAAATAAACTAACACTTTCTTTAATTATTTCTTTTTGATCTTTAAAATTGTATTTTGTTACTGGTATTCTACCAACCATTTCAGTTTTTAAAAAATAATTTAACGTATCAAATGATTTTAAAGTTTCTTCTGTTCCGCTTCCACTTCCACCTGCACATGCAATACAAATTATCTTCTTTTTCTTTATCTTTGAATTATTATTAAAAGCATCACATCTTTTTAATCTATCAAAAAAAGTTTTCGCTGACTCACTCATTTCATGAAAATACACTGGTGTGATAAATACATAAGAATCAAACTCTTCCATATATTTATATATTTCATTAAAATCATCTTTTTGTATGCAAATATGTTCCTCTGCACAAATACCCCAACCTCTTTTTCCACAAGCAATACATTTTTTAATACTCTTCTTGTTTATACATATATGTTCAACTTCATGTTCTAATAAACTTAATTGTTTTTCGCATTCTTCAACGCAAGAAAAAGTAAGTCCAATTTTGTTTGGTATAAAACTTTCTTCATTTACTAAATTATTGCTAAAACTTAAAATTAAAACTTTCATTTTGATTTCATTCCTTTTTATAAGTATTCTAACAATTCCTTAAATTCTGCATAACCGCTTTCTGAATTTAGGTGTCCACCCTCATCTATTACTATTTGTTTTGTTGCTATACTATCCGCAAATTCTTTTTCTGCTTCGTATCTTACATAAGGATCATTTTTAGAGTAAAAACAAATTATTTCTTCTGCATATTGTTTTATTTCCTCTAAATTATCAAAATACATTGTTTTATTTACATTATCATATTCTTCATTTATTCCTAAATAATTGTTGAAACCACAAACGAAAACTAATCTCTTTACTTTAATTTTATGATTTACTATAAAATGACATATAAATATTGGTGCAATAGAATGTGCATAAATAACTGTATCTTCATTTATTAAACCTGCACTCAAATAACTTTCTAATACTTTTTCCCAATTAGTATAATTTTGATAACCTACACCTGTTGGAAAATCTGGTGTATATACTATTAATTCTCTCTTTTCTATTTCACTTCTCAAATATGGAAACCAATTTACAAATGGACTTCCAAAACTTCCATGTACTAATAAATAATTGTTCAAAACCAACACCTTCCTTTTAACAATATAAGTCTTTAATATTTATTTTTAATCTTCATCTACCATTTTATGTTGTTCTGGATACCATGCAGAAGTGCAAGGCATAACAATTTCACAGTGAGCATCCCAATAATACATTTCACCTTTATCTATTAAAACTGCATCACCTTTTTTAAATTCTATAACTTCATCTTTTTTATTTAATGTTCCGCTTCCACTAACTACATAAATTAATTCTTTACATTGCTCATTTACACAATATCCCTTTTCTGGATATCTTCCACTTAATACTGCAGTTGAAATATTTATATCTTTATCATCTAAAGGATATTCTAATACTTCACAATTTTCACCATTTTTAAATTTTTCTGTTTGTTCAAATTTAATTAATTTCATAAATTAGCCCTCAATATCACAAAATACTGTATTATTTATTTCAAAAGCAGGTGCACATACTACAATAGCTTCAACTTCTTCATTTTCTGCAAATAATTGATGAATATCTTTTGGATTAATTAATACTACATCTCCACTTTTTACTATATACTCTTTTTCATTAATAACCATTCTTCCTATACCTCTAATAAAATAATATGTTTCTTCTTCAATTGGATGATAATGCTTATTTGTAGAAAAACCTTTTTTTACAACTACATGACCTAAACTATGATGTTCTGAATTTCCTAATTTTTCTCCTCTTCCTATCATTTCGTAAAATAATTCACCCTCTGCATTATTAATTGATGAAACATCTTCTTTTCTTACAATTTTCATAATGTACCCTCCAAATAGTTAATATTTATCTTTCAACACCTATTTTAACATATTTTTCATGTTTTGTATATGTTTTGGTGAGCCCTTTTACAATTTATTGACTTTGCACAAAAAAATTTATATAATAACTATACAATTATTGTTTGTGTTTTAAATTGTATATAAGGAGTAGTTTATGAAAGAATTAGAAATTGCTTTTGATTTAAAAGGTTTTCAAGAATATTTTATAAAATTTAAAAAGAAAGAATATAAAGGTATACTTGCTGAAGGTCAAACTAAACCATACTATATTTTTGAAAAGCAAAAGCCTAGTCCTGAAAATTTAGGCACATTCCTTTTAACTTTCTTAAATACAGATTTTAAGAAAAAGGAAACTTGCAAAGACTTTATATTTGAATACTTATATGTTAATTTATTAACTTTAGCTAATAATAGAATTCATTTAGAAAGTGAAATACATTGTGATGATATATATCCTACAGATATAACTAAAGTTTCTTATGATATTATTCTATCTGAAGAAGAAATAGATTATTACTTTGATGAAATATATACAAAATATAAAGATAATTTAATATATTACCAAAAGCTATATACAGCTGTTGCTAACTTTAAATATTTTGATTTTCTTGCTAAAGAAATAACTTCTAAAAGTAAAGAGAATAAATTAAAGAAAACTATGATAAAAGAATCTAGTAAAACAGAAAACTATCATACTTCACTTTCAAACATTGCTACAACTACTTTGTTTTTAAATATTCACTTTAATTTAAGAACATTTTTTACAGATAAAAATAGGAACTTTATTATAGAAAATATTCCATATAGCTTTTCTTCTAAATACTTTTACGATATTTTATTTATAACTTTTAGAGAATTTGCTTATATGAAAAAAGATATAATTATACAACAATGTGAGAATTGTAAAAAGTACTTTATCCCTACTACTGCTCACGATACCAAATATTGTGATTCTGTTTTCAAAGGTAAAAAAACTTGTAAAGAAATTGGTGCTCAAAAAGCTTATGCGGAAAGTCTGGAACAAGATAATCTTTTGAAAATATATAGAACTAGAAGTCAAACGCTTTGCACCCAAGCTTCAAGAACAAAACCTGGTTCTAAATCTAAAGCACCTGAAATGTATAACCATTTCAAAGAAGAAGGTCCGGAACTAGCAAAAAAATATAAAAAAGGACTAATATCCACTGAAGAATTTAAAGCTTGGATTGATAGTACAAAGTTAAAAAAATGAATAAAGGACCAATTATAAATTGGTCCTTAAACTATGCTCCAACTTGATTAATCCAATCCCTTATATTAGTTCCAACTCTTTCAATATCTCTTTCTCCCAGTTCTCCACCATGCATAATTACATTTCTTGATCTTTCTAAAGTATTAATAATCTGCCTAGCCCACTCTAATGAAACTAAATAATCTTCAAAATTTTCCCAGTTTTGATTTATTATACTAGTTAAATCTCCCATCTCTGTATAATTCAATAATCGGTCTCCTCTTTGTTGGTGCCATTTTATTTTTTCTTCTTCCTTTTTTCTTGATTCCGCATTTTTTCTTATTTTATCCGAAACAGATTTTTCCCACCAATCTTCTCCTTTAGCCTCAGATAAAGTTTTTGCTATAAAATCTCTTACCATATTTTCAAAAGAAGTAATTACTACATAAACAGATGCCATTTTTTTTGATATTTCAATGTGTTCTTCATCTAACAAATCCATTGATAAATGCTCAGCAATTTCTGAATCCATATATATAGAATTTTTATATCTTTTTAGTAATTGTGTTTTTTCAATAGAAACCTTAGCTAAATTTCCTCTTAACACAAATGAATAAATTTGATCTTCCAATTTATAAATCCTTTCTAAAATAAATGTTTTTTAAGACTAGAAAAAATTGCATCATATACACCTTCGTCTCTAGTCTCTGGCAAATGAATTTGTATATCATAATGTAATTCCATCTTACTTCTTCTATCATAATCTGGTATTGATTTTTCTACTGGTTTTTCTAAAATAGCTTTTTCTTCTTTTTTTTCTATTATTGGTTCTTCTTTTTTCTTATTTATTACTTTCCAATCTGCTAAACCACATAAAGCAGAAAAAGTCATTGCCATACAAGATATAACTTTATCAGTTTTTTGTCCTTGAGTTAATGTTTTTAATTTGTTCTTTACTTCTTCTTGAGTTAAGTCTTGAGCATTTATATTTATATTAAAAAGATCTTCATATGCTTCTCTAATTCCTTCTGCTAATACCTGCTTATATATACTTTGATCTAGAAATCTATAATATCTATCTGTTGGAACTCCATTTTCATCTAATAATCCCAATCCCTTAAAAACATTAATATATAGTCTATCATTACTACTTTTGAATCCCAAACCTTCTAAAAATTTATATGAAAATCTTTCTGGTGCTTTTGCTGTTAATACAGCATTTATCATCGGTTCTAAATTTTTTGTACTAACTAAATAAGAATTTGTTAATGCCATTTTTATTTCTCCCTTCTATGTTTTACAAATTATATCATATTTCGCCCAAATTATCTACTGTCTGCAATTATAATTTTAAGACTTTTTTCGACAATATTTTCCATTTATATTCCAAATAATACCATACACTTTTATATTATTCTGCTAAAAAATCAATTGTCGGTTAGACTTTTGTTTTTCAACTTAGTATAATTAATATATACAATCTTTAACTTGTAATTTCATTTTAAATTACAAAGATACTCTCTCCCACACAGAAAGGAGGATTTTATGGCAGGGAGTATAGAAAAAAGAGGTACAGACACATATAGGTTGGTTTACTTTTGCGGTAAAAACCTAGATGGTAGTCCTGCAAGACATACAAAAACTGTTCATTGTACAAAAAAGGAAGCCAAGCTTGAACTAGCAAAATTTGTTGCAGATGTTGAGAAAGGAAATGTTATTGAAGGCAATTCTATTACGTTTGAAGAATTTACTGAAATATGGAAAAGAGATTATGGTGCTAAAGAACTGGCGCCTACAACTTATTCTAGATATGTCGCAATCTTAAACACTAGAATTCTACCATACTTTGGCAAGTTTAAACTGGATAAGATTAAGCCTACAGATATTATGAAATTTTATGATATGCTTGAAAATGATACACAAATTAAAAGATTAAAAAATAATAAAGGAGAAAGGCTTAAGAAACCCTTATCTAGAAAAACTATTTTAGAACATCACAGATTACTTCGAGCAATGCTTCACAAAGCTGTATACTGGCAACTACTTGTAAACAATCCAGCCGAGAGAGTTCAACCGCCAAAAGTTCATAAGCCTAAGAGAAGATATTATGATGATGAGCAATGTAAATTTTTATTAGAACATTTAGAACAGCTAAATGCAGATAATATAAAATACAAAGTAGCTATTATCATTACAATATTCACTGGAGTGAGACTTGGCGAACTTATGGGATTAGAATGGGATGATATTGATTTTAGAAATGGAATTATTAGTATTAACAAAGCAAGTCAATATTTATCTGATAAAGGAGTATTTACCAAAGAACCTAAAACAGAAAGTTCAGTTAGAGAAGTGGCTATACCTACATTTGTAATTTCATTGCTTGAAGAATATAAGTTGTGGTATGAAGAACAAAAATCATTATATGGCGAATTATGGACTAATTCTAATAGATTATTTGTACAAGCTGATGGCAAACCTATGCATCCAGATACAATCAGTAAATGGTTTGTAAAATTTGCGGGAAATATCGGTCTTCCTGTAATAAACTTTCACGGATTAAGGCATACAAATGCTACACTTTTAATATCTCAAAACATAGATATTGCAGTTGTCGCAGCAAGACTAGGACATGCACAAATTACAACGACATTAAACTTTTATGTGCATCCTGTAATATCACACAATAAGGTTGCAGGAAATGTATTGCAAAATTTATTATTAACACCAAAAGATTAAAAAAAAGATAAAAAGTAAAATTAAGAAATTTATTGAAATATATAGTATTTGAAGGTTATGAAGAGTTCGATTTCTCCCCAAAATCTCCCCATTTTATGAAAAATAGCTAGATTTTAGATATTTTTGCAAAAATAAAAAATCGCTAAAAACTTTAAGGTTCTAGCGACTTAGGCGTGGTTGCGGGGGTAAGACTCGAACTTACGACCTTCGGGTTATGAGCCCGACGAGCTGCCAACTGCTCCACCCCGCGATGT